>Ga0194061_1001059_pt1 | contig 16526 bp, 10 predicted proteins | sample SepL2221m_MetaG_FD_163423 | JGI IMG/M metagenome (GOLD analysis project Ga0194061, IMG submission 163423) | Anoxic zone freshwater microbial communities from boreal shield lake in IISD Experimental Lakes Area, Ontario, Canada - Sep2016-L224-21m | ecosystem: Environmental > Aquatic > Freshwater >... | reverse complement strand
ACTACGTGACTGCCGCACTCGTACCAACGTTCTGCCGCTGGGTTCCGGAGCCTTGGCTGGCAGCAGTCTTCCTATCGATCGCGACGTGGTAGCAAAACTGCTGGGTTTTGAAAAAGTTGCAGCCAACAGCCTCGATGCGGTGAGCGACCGCGACTTCGTTTGCGAACTCGCATTTGTGCTTTCGTTGATTGGAGTTCATCTTTCACAATGGGCCGAGGAGTGGATTCTTTGGAGCACGCAAGAGTATGGGTATGTTCTGCTGCCCGAAAGTTTTTGTACGGGCAGTTCGATCATGCCTCAGAAAATCAATCCCGATGCACTGGAATTGATTCGTGGAAAATCTGCTCGCGTTCTTGGAAACCTCCAATCACTTCTTGTCTTACTCAAGGGACTTCCAACGGCGTACAACCGGGATCTTCAGGAAGACAAGGAGAGAATTTTTGATTCAATCGACACGGTCGAAGCCTCCTTGTCTATTGCTGCTCCGCTGATCGATGGTACGCGGTGGAACTCCCCCAAAATTGCATTGTCGATCGAACAGGGCTATCTCGATGCAACGAGCCTGATGGAGGCATTCATTGCGCATGGTGTGCCCCAGCGAACTGCACACGAGACCGTGGGCCGACTGGTGCGTCTGGCCATGACCAAAGGAGTCACTTTGGCAGACCTTGCGGATAACGAATGCCGCGCGGAATATCCTGATTGGAAGGGGGATTTTCGGTCCTCCCTTGGCTCAAAGGCAGCAGTTGAACGGATGCAAAGTTTCGGCTCGACCGCCCCGGCCGCAGTAGCCGACCAGATTGAAGCGTGGAGCCGTCGTCTCTCGGATAACGATCGCCCGTCGACGGAACCGCGATCCAACTAATCGACATCTTTTCGGAAAGAGCGTGGAGCACGATCTTTCGATTCGGATCGCTTGCGAAGGTATAGACATGCACACGATTCAAAAACTATTTGTTGCCTCCACTTCCTGGAGCATGCTTTGCTTTCTTGGCAGCGCAGTAATGACATCCTGTCTGTGTGGCGAGCGACTTGCGCATGCTCAAAATTCAGTCGATTCTCTCGACAGTATTTCCCAGCTCGTCGTCGATTCACTCATCTCATCGCGGTTTACAAAAGACTCTTCTGCTGCACAGTTGCTCGATGCAGCCATGAAGACGTTTGATGTTGATGCCTTCAATGAATCAATTCGATACCTCGCTCTTCTCAAAGAGTCTGTCGGAAGTGACATTGAAAAGCTTGCCGATGTTGGAGACGCCGCTGGCGAGACGGTTCTTGCACGCATGAACCGAATACTCGTCGACGCAGATGCAAAATCTTTTGTGCGCAGCGCAACCAAAGCCGCACAACAACGACGGCGGCGCCCGGAACGGCTTTCTCAGGCATTGGCCGATCTTGATTCCGACGATCTTTCGACACGCAGGCAAGCAGTCTCTTTGCTGTTGTTGGCTCGTGGTGATGCTCTTGGAGACCTTGTAAAGCTTCTCGATCCAGATTCGATGGCATCCTCTCGAAAACGCCTACTGATTCAGAGACTGCTTGAGCAACTCGGTTCAGACGCCACCGCTCCATTGATTGCAATGCTTTCCGCAAACGACAAAACCCTCTGGCCAAGCGCGATGGCGGCGATTCAAATGATTGGTGACTCCAGCATGGCGATCCATCTTTTTGCTCCCGCACTCGCTGACAATATGCCGGCGCCCGTCACCCAGGCGGCCCAAAACACACTGGCGTCACTTGGTCAGCAAGTGCCCAGCACATTGATGGCAATTCAGATTTTGGCCAATCGCCTGAACATTCTTCTTGAAAACAGCGGTTCCACAAATTCTGGAACAACTGATGCTCCCCTACGCATTGTCTGGGACAATGTGAACCGGGTTACGGTTCGTAAACAACTCACTTCCGAACAATCTCGCGCCCTCGATGCGACACACGTGAGCCGCGACCTGACTTCGCTTGGGGTGAGTGATCCAGCAGTGATCCGATCCATGATGATCTCGCGGCTTGAGCATGAAATGCTGGGCGTTGAACAGATTGTGCCGAATCCTGAATCAGTAGCCATCGAAAATCTTTTGAGAGTTTGCAGCGGTCCTGATGGCGTTGATGTTTCACTCCTTGCGCAGGTTCTTCTTGAAGCGGTCGACCGCCGTTTCTTGAGAGCGGCAATCGGTGTGACTCGCGTTCTTGAGTCACAGTCATTGGCGTCATCGGATCCACTTCCTCCGTCGGTTCGCACGGCGCTTGTGCGAGCCCTTGAAACCCCAAATGTTGAAGTGCGTTTTTTTGCTGCCAAAGCGCTTGCAAAACTTTCGGGTCCACCCCCTTTTGCTGGATCGAGTCGACTGATTGAGACACTGTTGTGGTGTGCATCGAGTCGCGGCATTGATCGCGCAGTAGTCGCTCACCCTTCTTCAGAGGTCGCCAACAGCATAGCCAGTGGATTGTCACGATTTGGATACCGTCCGCAGGTCGTTTCTACTGGTCGCGCTGCAATTCTCGCCGTTCGGGATTCCTCCGATGTGCGGCTGATCGTGCTGGCCTCTCGAATCAATCGTCCTGAATCTTTTGAAACGGCACAACTCATCCGTACTTTTACACCGCAGGAAATTCTGCCAACACTCATTGTCGTTGATCCTCTTGATGACGAAAACGATCTCATTCGTGAACGACTCGCATGCGTATTTGATGGCATGGAAAAACTTTCTATTGTCGATCGTATGGATGATTTTTTCTATCCGAGGTCTTCCGATGCAGGTGTTGTTTCATTGCCTCGGTTTCCAGTCGTCATGCAAACGCTTTCGCCACAGGGTGATTCGCTTCTTGATGATCGCACAACAGCAGCTGCAAGACGGCGAGAGCGCGGCAAGGTATCACTCGAACTGTTGGCCTCCCTTGCCGGTCACGGATGGGACCTCTCGGCAACGCTCGCGACGGCTCGGCACTTGATGACCGATCCCGCCTGTGCCACCGCTGCGATATCACTCCTTGCTCATAGCGGGAAGCCAGCAGCCCAACATGCTCTTTTGACAGAGGCCCTGCGGCCTCATATTTCTGCAAATCACGCATCCGCATGCGTCAGGGGATTCAAGGAAAATGTCAGGCGTTATGGCATTCTTTTGGAAAGTGGCGAGATGCTTTCTCTTTTTAAGCGATACAATAATTTGAGCATTTCAGAAAATCCGGTCGTTCTGGGAAAAATTCTCGATATTCTCGAAGCGTCTGGGTCGGTTTCAACCTCTCGCAAGGGTGACGGTGCGTAGTCTGATTGACTTGCCTTCAAGCCTTGTTCTCGGTTGACCGAACGCTCCCGGATCAGTTTCCATGCGATCGAGTCTCCTTTGAGCAGTCCCGTGGCGATGCTTCGCAACCCATCCGACGATCATGAAGAATCACCGATCAAAGGACTGATCGGTTCGGGTCCCGCCATGCGCGAGGTCTACCGCATGACTCGCAAGGTAGCAGTCTCAAACGCCTCGGTACTGCTTGTCGGTGAAACTGGAACTGGAAAAGAATTGATTGCCAAGGCCATTCATCAACTTTCTCCTCGTGGAACAGGCCCGTTCGTACGAGTCAATTGCGGCGCACTGTCCGAAAGTTTGCTTGAAAGCGAACTGTTCGGGCATGTGCGAGGATCATTTACCGGTGCCGTTGCCAATCGAACTGGTCGCTTCGAGGCCGCGCACACGGGAACAATTTTTCTCGATGAAATTAATTCCACAACACCCAAGCTTCAGGTGAAGCTGCTGCGAGTTCTTCAGGAACGTGAATTTGAACGTGTGGGTGACACCGAAACGATTCGCGTCGATACCCGTGTCGTTGCTGCGAGCAACAGAGAACTGCTCGACGAGGTCGCCAAGGAATCCTTTCGCGAAGACCTCTACTATCGACTGAATGTCGTTCCGATCTACTTACCGCCGCTGCGATCGCGCCGCGAGGACATCCCTTTGCTAGCCAGTTATTTTTTAAACCATTACAACGAGGAGAATGATCGTTACGTCGTTCACATTCACGCAGCCGTGATGGAGTGCCTGCAGAAATATCACTGGCCCGGCAACGTGAGAGAACTCCAAAACGTTGTCGAACGGGCCGTGGTGCTGGCAACATCAGACGAACTAACGCTCAATCTCCTGCCTCCCACGCTCCTCGGAGGAAAGCCTTCTCTTGCCTCGGCCCCCGGTCGTGGTGGTGATCTCGATTCGCTTGCCCGGGAGCTTGTCGAACAGGGAATGGCAACTGCAGGGCCAAATGATGAAAATCTTTTCGACCGAGTCGTGAGTCGCGTCGAACGAGAACTCATCTCTCAGATGCTTGCGGCCTGCGACGGAGTCCAGCTCAAGGCAGCATCGAAACTCGGAATCAACCGCAACACTTTACGCAAAAAACTTCTTGAACATGGCCTTGAGGAAGAGGCACGCTAAAAGACGTTTTCACAATCTGTCTCGGTAGCTGACCAGGTATAGAGAAACAGCCTGATCGACCGCACCGGAAACATATTCAATATTGTTATGTGGAAAAGTGCAGGGAGGATTTTTCCAGCGGCAGCGAGGGCCTTTCGCTGCTCACGAGACCATCTTCAGCCATCTCCCTCGCATGATAACTCGACCGCACCAGAGGCCCTGAGGCCACTTTTCGAAATCCCATCGCGGAGGCAATTCGTCCAATTTCGTCGAATTCCTCCGGGGGCACATAACGATCCACCGGCAGCGATTCTAGAGACGGCTGCAAATACTGACCAAGCGTGAGAAAGTCAACGTGATGATCGAGCAAATCTGAAAATACATCACATAACTCATCTCGCGTCTCACCTAAGCCAAGCATAAGTCCACTCTTGGTACGAACCGACGGCAGTAATTTCTTTGCGCGGTCCAACAGTGCAAGCGTCCATGCGTATTGACTCTTGCGACCGCGAACGCGCCGGTACAATCGAGGAACCGTTTCAGTATTGTGATTAAAGACATCGGGCCGAGACTCCATCACTTTTTCAAGTGCGCCAGGGGCATCGAGAAAATCAGGAACGAGCACTTCAATCGTTGCATTCACTTGAGCGCGCACCGCCTCGACCGTACGCCGAAAGTGCTCCGCACCGCCATCTGGAAGATCGTCTCGAGTGACGCTCGTGATAACAACATGAGACAAGCCGAGCCTGCGAGCCGCCTCAGCGACGCGGTCTGGTTCATCATCTTCTAAGGCTTCCGTTTTTCCTTTTGGGACAGAACAGAACCCGCATGGACGCGTGCACACATTTCCCAGAATCATGAACGTAGCTGTCCGTTCAGACCAGCATTCAAGGCGATTCGGACACTTGGCCGACGAACAGACCGTTTCCAAACCGAGTTCTTCTATTAAACGCGATGTTTCTCCATGACCTCCACCTGGTTCAAGATTTCTTCGCAGCCAAGCAGGCAATCGCCGCGATGGACGATCCATTTGAATTTCCTGACTCAAACAGGCCGAACCACTCGCCTCCACAATTGGCAGTTCAATCCTGTGAACACGGCCAGGATGATCAACTTGATTTTTTTCTTCCTGTGCAGGATCACTCTGCTCTCCAAGATCAACCGACATTTCGGACTCCTTTGTTTTTAGCCTGCACTTCTCGGAACGGAAATCCGGATTGAACGCTCTTTGGCTCCACACCGAGAGTTTCGCAAAGTCGTGTCACGATGCAACTGCGTACAGAGGCCATCCCAACGCGACGCTGCAGATCGGATTCGATTGAACCCATCGGTCCGCGTCGGGTGCTGAACACTCGACGAGCGATTCCGCACTGGGACGATACATTGACAAATGCCCCGTGGCATACGACACCGTGACGCACGCTAAGTCCGATTGCAGCCAATAATCCCGTTCGTCCAAACAGTCCATGCATGGTGTCGTGACGAATGGGATTCGCTCGAACATCGAGCAATGCTCTTTTGATTCCTTCGTGAAAACGATCGATAAAAATACCGAGTGTGTCGATTGAGTATCCCAGAGACTCAAGACTTCCAAACAAATAAATACCCAACTGACCCGGAGCGTGCATGACCGCGCCTCCTCCTCGGCCAATAAACATTAACGGGATTCCTTGCAAAGCGAGGTCTTCGTCGGAGCAGGCAATATCTTGACGTGAACCAGATCGTCCAACCGTAATCGCTTTCTCATGTTCGCACAGAATAAGCATCGGTTGTGAATACTGAAGGTGAGCCGCCTGAGATACGGTTTTTTCAATGGCTCGCTGCATATCGACGATCGGGATCACGCCCGTGAGCCAAATGGCAAGCGATGGGATTGATGACGGCAGTATGGTGAATTCTCTGTTCAACAAAAGACCTACAAAAACAACTCGACGACATTCGCACACATGCCAAATCGACAAGTCAAAAATCGGACGATGAATGAAACACTAGAACTCTATCAGCAGCAGTTGGTACCGGCTATCTTTTCTCTGCAGTTTGCTTCGTTCCTTTGATCAATCTCACAACCGTTGCGATGGTAAGTCCGTTTTTAGATCAGTCACTGCTCGCGACATCAACATTCACTTGATTTACAATTTATGACTCGTCGCGAACCGATGGAACCAAGATTGCATACAGTTCGGGCCATTCGATGTGCTTCCATGCAACGGCATCCGACACGTGAGTACGAAACGGCACAACATCAACAGGTACGTCGAGTTGCTGTTCCACTTTCTGTGACAATCGATCCAGCCAGTCGGGAATTTCCATTCCCGAACCCGATGCTGTACCGAGAAACGATTCGCTTGCCCGTTCGAGAGCTTCGCCTGATCCAATTGGCTCACCAGTGAAAAGCTCTCGCGCTGCCGGCTCCACCAATGCTTCGAGTTCATCCTGTTCGAGAGTCGCTGAAAAGGGTCGTCCTACACGATCTGCAATACTGGCCAAACGGATGCCCCACTGTTCCTGAAGTTGCACGAGTCGCGCCGCGAGTTCCGAAGCAGTGCTACTGGTTTCATCTCGCATGCGAGCACGCCATGCACTGGCTGCTGCGGTGATGCGTCGCTGCGCCAACACTCGGTGAGCCATGCCCACTGGCCGCAGAGTCCATCCAATGCGGTCGTACTCTGCTTTAATTCTCAAAAATTCAAGCAGAATGTGCAGGTGTTCTCCGCGATCAGATTGGGTCGTTGTCGAATTCCAGTCTCGATACTCTGCGTGATTCTCTGCAATCGCTTCAAGCACCAGCCGCAACTTGAGAGCAGCCTGTTTTTTTGAGATCACTCCCGACTGAATGTCGACAATCAATCGCGGTGGCTCGGACATCGATTCTGATAGTTCGATTAAGCGATCGATCCAAGAACGAACACCGTAACGAAGAATACCCCGTAACGAAGCTGGACCGAAAAGTTGTTGCGTGAAGATACCTGTACCGTAGCGCTCGACAAACTGAACGACTCCCGAAAATGCCTTGTCATCCCGAACTCGTTCAAGAACGCTCAGCCGAAGCTGTCTGGCATGCGTGAGCCATGTTTCAAGTAACCGTGGTACGAGGAGTGATAATCCGTCCAAAATCCGACTGGTTATTTCTTCCTCACGAGGATTCCCCGTCTGCGCCGACTCGACAATACGCTCCACCAAGGAAGAGGCTGCTGATTCAAACACCCGGTCAAACTCACTTACGCTCGCCTCCCCCTTGGGCCTTTTCGTTTCGAGTGATTTTGCAAGATTGACGACCTCGGCTGTTTCGATGACAAGTCCGAGTCTCGGCAGGCAACCGGCCATGCGTTCGAGTAAACGCTCCCGACATCGCGCGCGCACAACCCGGCTTGGGCGACCACCACGAGAAAGAGGAATGTAGAGCACCATCTTTCCGAGAAGACGACTGCGCAGAGACTCGAGTGATTCTTTCACCGCATGAACATCGCCTCTCAAGCAATCGGCAAAAAAACGACCAATACTCCCATCGACCGAACGCCTTGGCTTCACGAGCAGGAGATACGTAGAGAGCATCCAGCGAGTTTCCGTGAGCTGTACGGCTGACTCGGTCAATCTTTCAATTGCCACGTCTCGCTGGACTCTGGTTCGTTCGGCGTCGGTGTCTCGTGGCGAATCAGGAACACTCCCAGCAACTGCGAGAGCATTTGCGGCTCTGACGAGTGAACGTTCCATCCGACGCACCATGTGTCGCCACCCCACAACCGAATCGATTTCGACTTGTGAACGCGTCTTGGCATCGCGGGCCGCTTCCGCACTCCAGGCAATAACACCTTCCTGGAGAAGCTTGGAGACACCCCAGAGAAACTCCGCGGCCTGTTCGAGAGATGCAAGTTCTCCTTCCCCTGAAGTGCGAGGAGCATCCACATCGAGCATTCCGCCGTCGATTCCATCATCGGTTGAATCCCGCCAGACCATCGATTCATACGCCGACGCAACGCTCTCTTCTCCGACGGCATCGTCATCACGATCTTCGATGTCTGAATCGTCTTGAGAGTGACGTTGCTCGGTCATCAGATCGCCCGCGGCCCCTGCCCGCTCCACGATATCGACCACCGTTCCGGTGTTTGCCTCTACGAGTTCCAAAAATCGTCTTGTACGAGCAGCGGATGTATCCGTTGAATCTGCAAGAGACAACGACATCCAACGAGAAGCCATTGCAAGCCAGACCGACCCAGAACGCTCGATTGCCTCACCTTCCAAAAGTGAAGCCCAGTGGACAAGAAGACCCATTGCTCCATCGAGATCACCTTCGTTCAACAACGACTCTGCTGCCTGAGCGTGACTTCGAGGAGACGAGAAACTCGCGACCTCACTTCGCCAAAATCCAGGAGGCGGGACTGCCGGCGCGCAGGCTCGTCTTCGTTCAAGTGACTCGATCACTTCGCGGGCCGAATCGAGCGTTTCCCGTCCGGAGACATGTGGAACTCCCGAAACAGTTGTCGTAGCATGACGATCCCACCAGACAGCAAACTGTTCCAGCGATTCGGCAGCGAGCCCTGCAAGATGCTCGTCAGGCTTCAAACGTGCAACTCGCCATACTTCGGCATATCCATGGAGAATTGATCCCACCAGAAGCACGAGATCTTCAACTCGTGGATCAGGAAGACTTTCTCCACCTGGTTCATGCAGCGGGAATTGTCCGGCCAGTCCCAGAATGTTCCACGGATCAACCATTGCACCGCACCCTACCGCCCGAAAAAGAAGATCGACCGCAGTATTCAATCGTTCAAGAGCTCCCGCTGCATCCCTCTTTGCCGCCAAGCGATGGGCCGACACGACTTGGGACGTCAATCGTGATGCCATACGGGCCGAAGCCGCTGGGACGTTGCGAGAAAGACGCTCTGCGGACTCCGACCGCCCAAGCCTCGCCAACACAGAGATAAGCCCCACGCTCTCAACCTGAACGGCTCTGCGAGCAGCAAGAAGTGAATTAATGTGTCGCCGTACACCGCCAAACGGTTGACGGAGTTTTCGAGTTTCCTCAGCAAGACGTGCTTGATGATTTGGCTCGAGTTGGGTGAGATGCCACTGGTAAAATTCGTCGCGATAGGATGCAATTTTGGGCAATAGATCGGCAAGCCCAATGCTTGCTCTTGCGGCGCCAGGTCCCCGACCGGAGAGGCCCGCGGCCATCAGCATCACGCCAGCCAAAACGGCCGACGCTTCACGCTGGAGTTCTTGATGCGAGGGCCTCTGACCATCAACTCCAACGGGCGCCTCCATCGGCCATGAGAGAATGCCATCAAGGGTTGCCTGCTGTACGACGAGGCGACGGTAGTGACCGTGACCATCGATGCGCGTCGGATCCCACAGTCCAAAGAGATAATTTGGTCGACTCGCTGCTGGATGAAGAAAATCAAAAGCTCGCGGATCAATCGCAAGTTCCTCGACGAGCGAGAGATCAAAGTCTGCCTGTTCCAAGAGGCCAACGGGTGCCGAAAAAAGAATTTCAAGGGCACCCGACACAAGTTTCGCATACCGACCGTGGGCAACGCCTGCACCTGCTTCAAAGAGTGGAATCGGTCGCACCTTCTCCTTGGGATACGGTTCGGATAACCGTCCATTCTCAAGAATGGCAATGGGCCTCCACCCTACATAGTCATCAAATTTTGCAATCGCCTGTTCGATCACCACCCCAGTTTCATTCCACGGACCACCACTTGAAAGAATGGCCTGTGCCGCCGCAGCAATAAAGAACGGCCGCTCGATCGAACCTGCCGGTTGATGTTCAAGCAGATCGGCATGATGCATCGCATAGGCTGGCAGAAAATGCGTGAACAGAATTGATATGACGGCTCGCGCTTGAGAAGAGTCGCGAAACGCTGGTTCACTCGACTCAAGTTTCGTCAGCCGATTCAAAAGATTTTCTGCGACACAACTCGCCGAAGCTGCCTTTTCATCTTCTGGCTCTACCGCTGCATACAGATCGCTCACTGCGCGCCACACCATCGGATCGAATGCACCGGATGAAAAATTGAGATATCCAAGCACTCGGGCCGCTGGATCCATGAATGACTGCGGCGACTGCCCCATCTTTTTTTGAATTCCTCGAGGTACCACTGAAAAATCGGGCTCCGCTCCACTTTCATCGATGGAGACGTCGAATCGTAGAGAGGGTCGGGTCAGAGGTAAACCTTCGCAGGTTGTTGCCGTCCACCGAAGAACCCTCCAACGATAAAATCGGATGCAGCGATTGTATCGACTACTGATTCTACAAGTTTCGAATTACTCTTTGAAGCAGCGCGATTGCACAAGCTAGTATTTTTGGTGGGTTCTGTATCGTCTTGATTTCACGTCGAGAATCTCAGTACGGTTCTTGAGAGAGAGGGTATTTCGGTATGACTCCTTTTCGTTTTTGCTTACAAATCTTCTTGGGTCTTGCGATCATCATCGCGACTGCATCTGCCTTCGTGCCGCAGGTCTTTGCACAGTCGCTGCAAGGAACACTTGCCGATGAACGCGTGGCGGCAAGCATGGGACTCGATGTTGAATGGATTCTTCAACTCCCATTCGACTCTACGCAATGGCAGTTGCAGCATGTGGTTATTGGTGATGGACTTGTGGTCGCACAGTCGACCGATGGCGGTGTACATGCCATAAAAACTCTCACGTCATCAGCACCGATAACTCCAAGGTCTTCTGCAAAAAAATCGGACCAGCCAAGCAGCATCGACATTCAGCCTCAGCCGTCACCTTCACGTATTGCTGACATGCCTCCGGGCGCACTGTTGTGGTCTCATCGAATTGGCCATCCAGGAGGCCCTGTGCATCCGGCTGGGATCGGCTCCAACGTGGTTACGGTTTCTCGGGACCTCGATGTCTTTGCGCTCGAACGCATCACGGGCCAGACACGGTGGCACGATCGCATTCATCGCTCACCCGTACACGGTGCCACGCCTTCCGGACAGTGGGTCTATGTTCCACTCTCCTCGGATTCGGTGATACGGTTGGCGGCTGATCCGAAAGCCCAGTCAGCCGCATCAAGCATTGAAAGTTCTGGAAAGGAAAAGTCTTCTACTGCCAAGAAAAAAAAATCTCCCAAACAGACGTCGAAGAAAAAAGAATCCGCGACCGGGGCGATCGGGGAGTCCGTTCTTCCAATTGAGTTGGCTGCAGGGGGACGCGTTGAAACGCAGCCGAATGCTTTTTTTGATGGAGTGCTCTGGTGCACCAGAACAGGGACGCTCGTCTGTCTCGAACCGATTGATGCCGGCTGGGATCGCCATGAAATTCTTCTGCGTTCGCCGATTGCAGGCAGGCCTTTTGTACGAGACGCAATGTGCGTGGTCGCGACAGTCGGTGGTGATTTAGTACGAGTTGACCTCCTCACAACCAAAGGAAGCGGGTTTCGTATTCAATGGTTCCATCCGATGGGTGCCATTCCAGTTGATGGAGTCTTTGTCGTCGACGACCGGGTGATTGTGCCTCTGGAACTTGGTGAACTTGCCGCTTTTTCTGTTTCAACAGGATTACCGCTCTGGCGATGTGGGGGCGTGGAATCCGTGCTATGCATCAATGATGAACGGATCTGGTTTGTTGATCAGACGGGAAAACTTGCCAGTCTTGACCCGGTTTCTGGAGAACGAAGAGAGTCGTTGAAACTGGGGCCTTTTCAATTCTTGATCCGAAACGATCAAACCGACAGGCTCTATATGGCAACGCACAATGGAGTGCTTGCATCTCTACACGCTTCGGGGAAAAAAACCGGCGTCAACTACGCCACCGCGTCTGCAGGTGAATCCGCGAAGGGCACTGCGAAAACCAAAAGTGATTCCCCTGACACATCTCAAGACGCGCCGTCCGAAAGCCCCCCAGACGACTCCGCTGTAGCACCCGATGAAGCGTCCCGAGATACTTTCGAAAGTCCTTAACAACCAAACGGGGAAAACCCGGATCAGGCCGGATCAGACCAGATCAGCCCACTTGGCTTTTTCTTGCTACTTCGGCTTCATATCACCGGGCGGTTCCATTTTGAACTCGTACTGATTCATGTCCAGAGACAGAACCAGACAGCCAATGGAGATTGCAACAAACGACAACACAAGCATGGCCGTGTAGACGTTCATCGCGGGACGGGGCGCACTGTAACCAGAATTGTCTGCCATGATTGAATTCTCGCAACCATTCCTTATTTGAGTCGAGTGGCCACTCGATCACCCTGCAGAATTACACCGTTTTTCCCGATCACATCTGCATTCGCTCGGTCTGCTTTGACGCTTCTGACCTTCACCTTCCCGAGATACTTCCCCTGTCGGTAGACCACCATATCGATTCCCGCTTGAATGCCGTCGTCGCTACCCAGATTAAATTCGATTGAATCCTTGTTCACGGCGGTGACTTGTCCCTCGACGGTTGGAACGAGATCTTTTTGCGGCGAGTCAATTGACAATCCGCTTTGTTTGAGAAGGAGCCTTGCATTGGCTACCTGTTTTTCAAGCTGGGTCTTGCGCTCACTGACAATCTGAAGTGACGACTCACTGGTATGGAGTTTTTCGGCAAGTTCTGCAGCCATCTTTAACTGCCCATCGACGATCGACTGTTGCTCTCGCACTTCGACCCGGAGGCCTTTTATTTCATCCGTGATTATTTTCAGTTCTACATGCGTTGCAGCAAGTTCCTGCTGGGCTTCCTCACGTTCTTTTTCCCGAGTTTCTTTCGTCTTTCGAAGAACCTCAAGATCCTTGTTTTTCTCTTCGATCGCGGTCTGCATCTGTGCGATCACCTGATCTCTTGCCGCCTCTGACGCAGCGACCTCGTTGGTGAGTTTGGTAATATCAGTAGTAAGCTTTTCTCGCTCCTTTTTCGCATCCTCTAGCTGAAATTTGTAGCCAACGCTTTCCCCTGGTTTGACAGAATTGCGATCCCTGACAATTTCCTCTCGCCAGTTTGTGTTGGTAGCAAAAAGAGCAATTGCAAAAGTCATGAAAACAAGACTCATAATGAACACCGCAAACACAAAAATCTTTCCAATGATGTTCATGCGTTTTCTCCTCTCGTCCTAAACAAAAAAGAATCGTTCAATCGATGCAGACTCTGAGACTTCCGCTGTGATTCTACGAAAACAGTTCCTACCACACACTCGACATTACACCTTTACTCACATTTCCTACGTGGAAGCAATTCGAGAAGCAAGCCATCCTGAGCTTCAGATTTTCATCTGCCCAGATGAGAAATCCATCGGCAGAGGGGTCAACGCGAATGAAAAACCATTTTAAATCCCGTTTTCAAGGCTCTAGCCTCTCCAAACCGAACCACAATTCTCTCCAAAATCACACAGAACACAACACAAAAACAGATTCCTGACGGCCATTCCCCCCAAAACAAAAAGAGGCTCCACCGCCCATCGGCAACGACACGGGCACGTAGAACCGCTGTGTTTCGCTTCGGTCCGCGTTCGCGTAGCCGTCCCGAACCATCAATCCAAGCTGAAATTCCGGTATTGGCGGCGATGACAAAGGGGGTGCGAACTTCTACTGAACGAAAAAGAGCCGAAACAAGATGTAAATCCAATTCACTTGAACCCCAAAACCATCCGTCATTTGAGAGATTGACAAGCAGATCCGGCCGTCGATTTTCTTGTGAAATCTTGAGTACTGTCTGCCGAACTGAGCGTGGCAGTGTTGTTTCATAGCAGATGTTTACAGCGACCAGCGTGCCGTCGATGGTGACTGCCAGAGGCGTCGTGCCGGCAGTCAATCCAACTGGCAACGGCGTGAGTCGGTAGAGCCACGGAAAGATATTCGCCAGCGGAACATATTCGCCAAAAAGAACGGGGTACATCTTGTCGTAGCACCCCAGTGGCTTGCCTGTCTGATCGAGAAAAAGTGCGGAGTTAAAATTCTGTTGTCCTGTGTGCACAGACTTTGTCACCCGCTGACGATCGAGTCCAACGAGCCAGTTCGTGCTGTAACGTCGTGCGAAGGCTGCGAGTCCGTCGAGCCGCTGCTGCTGAAGTGTTTCGCGACAAAGACGCTGCCGGAAATCGGGCTGACTCTCTCTTAAAGCAGATTCACTCGGTATCGGACCGAGTACTTCCGTCACGATCGTTTCATCAAGAATTTCATCCTTGTCTATTTCCAAAAGTCCCCATCGCCACATGGTTTCCGGCCATACGATCAGAGAAGGATGTGGACCGTTTTGCAGAGCTTTGATCGTCAGATCGTCGTAGTGCCTGACCACTTCCTCCGCTGCGTCTGGATCCTGTTTGAGTTCGGTATCGATTGAACCCTGAACAAGAAGAATCTCTATCTGACGAGCATCAACATTCGGCATTTCAGACAGCCGCCACGTTCCGTAGAAAAGGGTCAGGCCAAGGATGAGAAGAGCTCCCACGCACTGTGTTGGTCGCCACGGGTGTGCATCGAGCGGCACCGTTGCCGCAACGGCTGCGGCGAAACAGACCAACACTCCACACAACCCCGAGGCTCCAACGATGTCAGCTGCTTGAATGAATGTTGTCCATCGCCACTGCGTGTGAGAGATCGCCGCCATCGTAAATCCACCGAAGAGCCAGCCTCTGGCAAACTCCAGGCCGACCCACGCAACAGGTGTTCCAATGCAAAACGGTATGTTCCAGTAATGAACCATTCGCCGACTGATCAGCACAAACAGAGGCAGATACAACGCCAGGAAGCCCGACAGCAATATCCATCCAATTGCAGTTGCCGGATGAGGCAGCCTGAGCCAGTGCAACGAGCACAACCAAAACGTGAAGCCTCCGATCCAAAGGGGCATCCACGATTGATGTGCATCAAACTGCTCTCGTCGCACCAACAGCAACCACGGCACCGGGGCAATCCAACCAAGCCACCACAGATCTACCGGTGGCAACGAGAGAAACATCAGAGCCGCCCCAACAAGGGAGCATCCCCACGTCGATGCACACAGCCTGCTTTTTTCGCCTTTCTGCTTCAGGCAATTGGCTGTTGTGGTTAGAGAATCTGTATTCATGGAATTCGCAGCACGTGTCAAGAAACGATGAATTGTGAAGCCGCACTGTTTGACTGAAACTTGAAATGAGTTTGACCCATCACGGTGCCACTTTGACAATCGCGAGTTTCTGACCCTCCTGTACTTGTTCGTCTTCGTCGACGAAATGCTGGAACAACACGCCATTCGCAGGGGATTCGAGATCCACAACTACATTTCCGATCACTAACTCCGCAATTCGATCCCCCTGCATAACCACAACGCCTGTCGGCACGAGCCAGAGCGAAAGATGAATTGGAATGCTTCCCATCCCCAGTTTTGGAACCACCACAATGCCATCCATGCGGGAACACTCCAGTGGACATGTCAACAAAGCCACCCGTCTGTTTCTGTTTTAGACGCGCTGGCCACGCATGAATTCCATCAATCGAAATGCGAGTCTCATTCGATTGACTGAAGCCATTTCAAAAGCACTTTTCCTACGATTTCAAGAGATTCTCCTGAACAGTTTTCCGGAATATCCTGGGTCGTATGCCAGTGCGGATAGTCAAAATCAATAATGTCGCACGTTGGAATCTTTGCCACGTTTCGCAGTGGAAGATGGTCATCCTCGATCGTCCACTTTGGCCTAGGAATAAATTCACGAACATTCATCTGACTGGCCGTCTTCCAGATAGAGTCCACGATCGGACGAGTATCAGGCCAAGAGAGACCGTTTTGTTCCTGCCACAATTCAAGATTTTTGTCAGCGACCATGTCGACCACTACTCCCATGCGATACTGATGCGCTGGCGGTCGATCAACATATTGACGCGCAAACCATCGAGAGCCAAGACAATAGGGATCGCGAGTCGTAAAAACATATTCCTCGGCATCGAACAGAATGAAGTCGACACCGAGCGGTCCTGGAAGCAATTGCACCCCCTTCCCAAGTTCCATCAGGAGAGCCACGCCACTGCCGCCGTCATTCGCCCCAACAAAGACTCCCTTGGGATTAACCGGATCCCGATCAGGAAAAGGGCGTGTGTCGAAGTGCGCTCCCAGCAGCACTCTTTGCAATCGATCCGGATGCCACTGAATGATCACATTGGCAGCCTGCAACGACTTGCCACTGCGTCTATCACGAATTTGAAAAGGCTGCTCTTCAACCTGAGCACCTTG
>Ga0194061_1001058_pt1 | contig 16529 bp, 14 predicted proteins | sample SepL2221m_MetaG_FD_163423 | JGI IMG/M metagenome (GOLD analysis project Ga0194061, IMG submission 163423) | Anoxic zone freshwater microbial communities from boreal shield lake in IISD Experimental Lakes Area, Ontario, Canada - Sep2016-L224-21m | ecosystem: Environmental > Aquatic > Freshwater >... | reverse complement strand
GGAAGGCAAAAGCGCGATTGCCGTGATCAATAGCCCAAAGCCACCGGCCACACGAGTGAGCCTTTCCATGCGGAAAATCAACTCTTCTCAGCGGGTTTGGTTACTTGCTTGTGGTGAAAACAAAAGGGATGTTGTAAAGGGTATTCGTGCTAATGATTTGGAACTGCCAGTGAATCACGTGAATGCTCTTCTGGAGACGTTGGTCTTCATCGACGATAGTTCCTCACCAAAGGGTAGGAGCGATTAGAATCAAGACACGAGATACAGTGAGGAAAAGCGAGGTAGCTAATGTCTGCGAACCAAGGCGTTAATTTTGGCATAGTCGGCTTGGGTCGTATGGGAGCAAATATTGTTCGCCGCCTTCACATTAGTGGCATTGCATCGGTGGTGTTCGACCTAAACCCCCCGGCCGTAGATTTGCTAGTCAAAGAGGGAGCGGTTGGTTCGAGCAGTTATGCGGATATGGTTGGGAAGATTCCCGGGCCCAGAACGATTTGGGTGATGGTGCCATCGTCAGTAACCAATAAAACGATCGAAGAGTTGTCATTGCATTTGCAGCAAGGAGACACGATTATCGATGGCGGTAACAGCCACTACAAGGATGATGTCAATAATGCTCGACTGCTGGCTATCAAAGGAATTAATTTCGTTGATGTAGGAACTAGTGGTGGCGTGTACGGACTCGAGCGCGGATATAGCCTCATGATCGGAGGAGAGGCAGATGTTGTTGAGAATTTACGGCCCTTATTCACCGCACTCGCCCCTGGTTTTCAAAGTGCCGAGAGAACACCTGGCCTCGTTGGTGAGCCAACCGACGCCGAACAAGGCTTTCTACATTGCGGACCTGTTGGTTCTGGTCACTACGTAAAAATGATTCATAACGGAATTGAATACGGAATGATGGCGGCTTTTGCTGAAGGGCTCGGAATTCTTGAAGCGGCAAAAGACGCCGATGCTTCCTACGAATTGGACATACAAGAAATTACCCAAGTCTGGCGCCGCGGAAGCGTTGTTGCCTCATGGTTGCTTGATCTGACTGCTCAAGCCCTCCACGAAAATCCTTCGCTCGACGAATACTCATCCTCTGTCAGCGATAGCGGCGAAGGACGCTGGACAGTTCAGGCGGCCCTGGAGACTGGAATTCCCGCCCCTGTACTAAGCGCTGCTTTGTACTCACGTTTTGCATCTCGAGACAATGATGAGTTCTCGAACAAGGTCCTCAATGCAATGCGATACAAATTTGGGGGCCATAACGAGCACCCCAAGAAAGCCTAGTAAATGCGCGCTGATGCTTTAGTGCTTTTCGGAGCTACGGGAGATCTGGCTCGCAAGAAGTTATTCCCGGCCCTTTATGAAATGGAAGAGGCAGGTGAACTAGAAATATCTGTCTTTGGTGTCGCATCTTCGCGCTGGACTCAGGTGGAATTTCGTGCGAATGCTGAAACCGCGATCCGTGAACGGATTACTAACGTCAATGAAGAGGTGCTTGGCCGACTATTAGATGAATTGCATTTGGTAGTGGGGGATTACCGAAGTCCTGAAACTTTTGAAGAGTTGCGTCAAAAGCTAACTGGATTTGCTCTCCCTGTGATCTATTTGGCAATTGCTCCAGATATGTTTGCAACTGTTACGCAAGGCTTGGCAGATGTGGGTATCACGAAGAGCGCTCGCGTAGTGGTTGAAAAACCGTTCGGACGAGATTTACAAAGCGCGGTAGATCTGGATAATTCCCTAAAGAAAATTTTGCCTGAGGATCAGATTTATCGCATCGATCATTATCTGGGCAAAGAGTCTGTGGAAGATTTGTTGGTTTTCCGTTTTGCGAATACTCTTTTCGAGCCAGTGTGGAATCGTAATTATGTGGCAAGCGTTCAAATCACAATGTCAGAAGATTTTGGTATTGAAGGACGAGGGAAATTTTACGATGGCGTAGGCGCCACGCGCGACGTCCTGCAAAATCATTTATTGCAAGTGCTTTCGATGTTGGCGATGGAGCCACCTATAGATCTTTCATCTCAATCCATGCAGGACGAGAAAATTAAAGTTTTAGCGGCTGTTCGCGACTTGGACCCCCATGACGTTATTCGCGGGCAGTACGTGGGATACCTCCAAGAGGACGGAGTCGCAGAACATTCCGACACAGAAACTTTTGTTGCCATGCGCCTCTTTATTGATAACTGGCGATGGGCGGGAGTTCCTTTCTATTTAAGAACTGGAAAGAAATTGGCCGAAACGACTATGGAAGCAGTCATTGAATTTAAGCAGCCACCACGCTTGCTCTTCTCAAAGTCATCGGCTTCTAAACCTCTTCCCAATATCGTTCGTTTTAGGTTGGGCCGCCTAGACGGAGTAGATATTTCCTTGCAGGCAAAAGCACCAGGCTCTGAATTGGTTACAAATCCTGTTGATCTCACCGTTGAATTTGCCGCCGCCTTAGGAGAGCGCAAAGAGGCCTACGAACGCCTTCTTGACGCTGCTTTACAGGGCGATCACTTCAGGTTTACCCGAATTGATGCCGTTTTGCAGTCATGGCAGGTGTTAGATCCAGTTTTGAAGTCTCCGCCCAAGTTGCACCCGTATTTTGCCCATAGTTGGGGTCCAGATGAAACCCTGGATTTAGTGCCAGGTGGGTGGAATAACGTTGGGGTAGAGGCAGGCTTACACAAACCGCCTAGCCAAGATTAAATCCTCGAAGTTGATCAGTGGGAACTGACGGGTTTCACTTTATAGCGAGCTAAGAATTCGGATTTGAGATCGTAAAAACTTCCATCTGCGATAGCCACTCTCATTTGATCAACAAGGCGCACGATGAATCTTTCGTTGTGAATCGTGGCAAGGGTGGCAGCGAGTATTTCTTTGCCTCGGAAGAGGTGGTGCAAATACGCCCGCGTGTAGTGAGTGCAGGTGTAGCAGTCGCATTCATCATCTAGAGGAATGAATTGCTTTCTGTACGGGGCATTTGAAACGTTGAACCGACCGGTCATCGTATAAACGGCACTCGTGCGAGCAATTCTCGAGGCCAGAACGCAATCAAAAGTATCAATGCCATTTTCAACGCCGACGAAAAGATCTTCTGGCGCTCCAATTCCGAGAAGGTGTTTTGGTTTTTCTTCTGGAAGTTCTTGATTCACCCAGGCGACGATTGTTCCGAGGTGTTCCTTATCTAGCGCGCCACCTATGCCAAATCCGTCGAACGATATTCCCGATGACGACATACCCCCTAAATCCTTTGCCGCGCTTCTTCTCAAATCTTCGTATTGCGCACCTTGAATCACGCCAAACAGAGCTTGATAGGGCTTGTCGCTTCGCATTTGAGTTAAGCGAGAATGTTCATCCAAACAACGCACGGCCCAAGCAGAAGTTCGGGCCACCGCTTTTTCTTGGTAGCGCCGAGTGTTGTGCAAAGTCGTACATTCATCGAAGGCAAAAATAATGTCGGCTCCGATTTGATGTTGCACTTGCATTGATATTTCGGGTGTGAAGCGGTGCATGGATCCATCCAGGTGCGATTTGAATGTAACTCCATCGTCATCGACGTGAGCAAGACGATCTTTATTTTGGGCGATAACGTCGTCGGCTCGAAAAGTGGATGAATCCATTGCCAACACCTTTTTAAAACCGACCCCGAGGGAGAGGACTTGAAATCCTCCGCTATCAGTCACCGTTGGCGCAGGCCAGTTCATAAATTGGCCAATTCCACCGGCTTCCTCGATGACATCTGAGCCCGGTTGAAGATAAAGATGGTAGGCATTGGCCAAAAGTGCTTGGGCACCCAGATCTTTCATCGACTCGGGTAACACTGATTTGACCGTGGCTTTGGTGCCCACTGGGATAAAACAGGGAGTCTCAATGGTTCCGTGGGGGGTGGAAATCGTGCCTACTCTTGCTAAACCTGGTGTTGCCTTCGTAATAGAGAAGGAAAACTGGTGACTCACCTCGGTATTGAACCACCTTCGGGCACTTCAAGATTTCTAGTGGGTGGGCACCGGCCTTATCCAGCCGGCCTTGACGTGAGCAGAATGTGACTTAATCAAATAAAGATACGCAATTGTTAGCAAAAGTGCGCGTAAAAAGCCCCTCAATCGGGCTCATTGGGTTTACCTTTACCCAAAATATGGTTACCGTTCAGTTCTAATCTAAGGGTCGAGGGTTGACCCTTGCCGTTGCGTGGTTTTGTGAGGAGTGGCGAGTGGCAGATGTTTCAGTGGTGGAGCCGGAGATTGATGATGCCACCATTGTCCAGCGCACGCCTCGCCAAATAGCGTGGATGCGCTTTCGGCGCAATAAAGTAGGAGTGATTTCCGCAGGCGTCGCATCATTCTTTATTTTCGGAGCCTACTTTGCGCCGCTCATCACCCGCATTCTTGGATTAAGTAGTACAAAGACATATTCCTCAACTCTCAATGGTTTCGCGATGCCCATAGGCGCATCGGGGGGCATGTCGTGGACTCATCCGCTAGGAGTTGAACCTGGCGCTGGACGCGATCTATTAGCGCTGATGCTCTATGGATCTAGGATTTCCTTTTCCGTTGCGATCATTTCAGCTGTTTCGACAATTGGACTGGGGATGATTATTGGAATCACGACGGGATACTTTCGCGGTCTTGTCGACGGAGTAGTTGGACGTTTTTCTGATTTTTTACTCTCTTTCCCTGCAACTTTTATGATTATTGCCCTCGCCCTTCCTCTCAATCAACGTGTCGAGGCTCTACACATTGCCACAGGCAATGGAGCACGCATCATCGTCCTCATCGTCTTTTTCGTGTTCTTCGGATGGCCTGGATTTGCGCGCCTCATTCGTTCGCAAGCGTTTAGCATGCGTGAGCGGGATTTCGTTATGGCTTCCCAAGCTCTGGGCGCGTCAAGCTGGCGAATCATTACCAAGGAGTTGCTTCCAAATCTTTGGCCTACAGCGATCGTTTTTCTCTCGATTTCACTTCCTGGCTACCTTGCGGCCGAGGCAGTGTTCTCTTTTCTAGGTGTTGGAGTTCAAGCCCCAGCATCAACTTTCGGACTTGTTCTTTCCGATGCGGTTACTTATTGGCGAGATGACCCCGCGTACCTCATCATTCCATCTGCATATTTGATCATTATTGTCCTGGCCTTGAACTTATTAGGCGATGCGATTCGAGACGCCCTCGACCCAAAGAATTCTCCCGCATGAACAAACTAACTTTCCGTAGCAATACGGGAAAAATGCATCCCCCCCAAAAACTGTGGGAACGTTCGCGAACCTCACAGACGCACTAAACACTGTTTCGCGGCCGCGATACAGGTGAACTATCTACAAGGAGGACATATGTCCGTTTCGAAAATGGCAAACCGCCATTTCCGTCGTCGCCTCGTAGCATCAACTGCAGCAACTGCTCTTATTGCTGCTGGAATGCTCGTAGGAACGGCAAGCGGTGCAAGTGCTAAGCCTGTATCAGGCGGTACTTTGTACTTCACTACCAACGCTCAGCAGTTCGATAACGTAGATCCAGCCCGTGTTTACACAGGCCGCGATATCGCGTTCTTCAACTCATACCTCTACCGCAACTTGGTTTCTTACAAGCCAGTGGCAGGTTCAGCAGGTTCATCACTTATTGCTGACTTAGCGACCAACACTGGTGTTCCAAGCAATAGCGCGAAGGTCTGGAAATTCACCCTTCGCCCAGGCATCACATGGGAAGATGGAAAGCCAGTTACTTGTGCTGATGTGAAGTACGGCGTTTCACGTCCATTCGCAACTGACGTCATTACCAATGGACCACAATATTTGGTCGATGCTCTTGCAATTCCAAAGGGAGCCGATGGAAGTTCAAATTACAAGGGTCCATACAAGAAGACTGGTCAAGAACTCTTTGACAAGGCTGTTACTTGTGCCGGCAACACGGTTACTTTCAATTTGAACCGTTCTTTTGCTGACTTCAACTATGCCTTGACCTACCCAGCTGGTGCACCAGTTCCTGCAGCGAAGGATAAGGGCGACAAGTACGACCTTCGTCCTTTCTCTGATGGTCCTTACAAGATCGCCACATACAAAATTGGCGATGAAATGCACCTCGTGCGTAACACAAAGTGGAACCAGAAGAGTGACACTGTTCGTACGCCATATCCAGATGACATCGTTGTTCGATTTGGACTCAATGAGAACGTTCGCGATCAAATTTCTTTGGATGATTCCATTCCAAATGCAGTGAACCTTGACGGTCTACAACCCGCCAACCTTCGTGCATTTTTTGCGGATCCAAAGCGTGCGAATCAACGTCTCAACGTCTTTGATCCATATGTTCGCTACCAAGCAGCAAATGTGTCAGCCGGTCACCTTGACTGCCTCGATGTCCGTAAGGCGATCTTCTTCGCTTGGGATACACAAGCACTCATCGACCTTGCAGGTGGAACAGTGTTCTACGGAGTTCCTGGAGATAGCCCAGTTAAGCCAGTACTTGGTCTTGACTATGCGCCAACCACAGGAAATATCCACGATCCTGCCTGGAAGATCACCGGTAACCCAGATGAGGCAAAGAAGTACCTCGCAGCAGCGAAGACTTCCTGCCCAGCTACATATGCTCGTGTAACTGACCCAGCAAAGGGCTTTACAGAAGATCTACCAAAGACTGCTTCACAGCAGAAAGCTTCTGTATTGATCCAGGCAGCCATGAAGGCGGCCGGGCTTGTTGTTAACTTTAACTTCATCCCATCAGGTCAGTACTACTCAACAATCGGTGATACCACCAAGCAGAACGATCTATCTCGTGCTGGTTGGGGTGCTGACTGGGCAAATGCTTCAACGGTTATTCCTCCGTTGTTCTCAACCCCAAGCAGTAACAACTACACACAAAACACCAATGACCCAACGTTCCCTGCTTTCAAGGCAAAGTCAGATGCTGCTAACGCGATGACCGATCGCAAGGCTCAGGCAAAGGCATGGCAAGGGTTGGCTCAATATGCGATGGATCAGTACTGGATCCTGAACCCAATCTTTGGCAAGGGCCAAATAGAATGGGGTTCACAAGTTGGAGGCGTTTACTTCTGGGAGCCACAGGGAACCTTCGGGTTCGGACAGCTCTACGTAAAGGGATAATTTCCTTTTATCGTAAACGTGAAAACTTAGGTAGGTAGTAAGTAGGTGCAGGTCGAGGGTGGTTCCATAAGAGCCACCCTCGACTTCGCCCTAAAAAACTAAGCCGTTTTATCCAAGATGTGAGGAAGAAATGCTGAAATATCTTGTTAGGCGATTGAGCGCGACGATATTGGTCATCACGCTTGTCAGCATGTCAGTCTTTATCATCTTTGCCTTTTTGCCCATGGATCCTGCTCGCTTGACCTGCGGCAAATCGTGCACGCCTCCAGTCATCGAAGCGAATAGACATCGTCTTGGCCTGGATGTGCCTGTGCAGATTCAATATGGCCGCTTTGTTAAAGGACTCTTTGTTGGCCGAGAGTATGGCGAAGGCGTGGCGAAATTTGAATGTCCAGCGCCGGCCTTTGGTTATTCTTTTAATAAACATGAGTGCGTTTCCACCCTGATTGCCGAAGCGTTCCCCGTAACTCTGAGTTTGGCACTCGGCTCTTTTATCCTCTGGCTTTTGCTCGGTGTATCACTGGGCGTGATTGCCGCGAAACGGCAAGGTAAATGGCAAGATAAAGCGAGCACCGTTTTTGTTCTTGTGGGTATATCTCTGCCTACATTCATTACGGGAATCTTGATCGTTCTCTTAGCTCTGAAATTCAATCTCCTCGATCCGTTGGAGATGGGTAGATGGGTTTCCCCATTCACCAATCCAATTGGATGGCTGCGCAATTTTATCTTCCCGTGGCTTACTCTCGCACTTGCCTTCGCCGCTTCATACACCCGATTTACACGATCCAATGTTATTGAAACGTCCAGCGAAGATTACATTCGGACTGCGCGTGCAAAGGGATTGAGTGAAAAAGTTATTCTAAGAAAACACACATTGCGTGCAGCCCTGGCTCCCATTATTACTATTGCTGGGCTAGATTTCGCCGGACTTCTTGGCGGGGCAATTATCACCGAGAATATATTTAATCTGCCAGGACTTGGTCGACTTTCTATTCGGGCCGTACTTATTGATTACGATCTGCCGGTTATCCTTGCTACGACACTTCTCGCAGCAACATTTGTCGTAGTAATGAATCTCATTGTGGACATCATGTATGCCTACATCGACCCTAGGGTGCGTGTCGCGTGACCAATCCATTTCTCGAAGTTAAAAATCTCACGGTTTCTTTCCCAACTGAGGACGGACTGGTAAGAGCATCTAATGACATTTCCTTCAGTGTGTCTCGCGGCGAAACGTTGGCCGTTGTTGGTGAATCTGGCTCTGGCAAATCAGTGACATCCCTTGCTGTGATGGGTTTACATAACCGTCGTAGCGCTCAAATTTCAGGACAGGCAATTCTAAATCTAGAAAGTGGCCCGATAGATACGATCTCCGCGTCAGAGGATGTTGTTCGTAAGCTTCGTGGAAAATCGATGGCCATGATTTTCCAAGATCCTATGTCGGCACTCCACCCCTATTACACGGTAGGCGATCAAATCGCCGAGGCTTGGGGACTTTACAATCAAGGTTCCAAGAAAGATGGCATCAAACGTGCAGTTGAAATGCTTGATCTGGTTGGAATTCCGACGGCAAATAAGAGAGTGGGAGAGTTCCCTCACCAATTCTCTGGTGGAATGCGCCAACGAGTGATGATTGCTATGGCTTTAGTAAATAATCCTTCCCTACTAATTGCTGATGAGCCAACCACTGCACTTGATGTAACGGTGCAATCACAAATTTTGCAGTTGCTGCGAGATATGCAAAAAGAATTCAATATGGCGGTTATTTTGATAACCCATGACCTTGGTGTCGTTGCTGAGGTCGCAGATAGAGCCTGCGTGATGTACGCGGGAAAAATCGTCGAGCAAGCCAAAATCAACGATATTTATTACACTCCAGATCATCCGTACACAATTGGGCTGCTCAATTCCATCCCACGAGTAGATCAATTGGAAGGTCGCAGATTGCTTGCCATACCTGGTCAGCCGCCTTCACTTATCTCTTTACCAGCGGGTTGCGCTTTCCGCGCTCGCTGCGCTTTCTCACATTTGGTACCAAATAATCTTTGCGCGAAGGAAGTCCCTGATTTGGATGAAAAACTCGATGGTCATTTTTCACGTTGTCACCTTACGGAGGCGCAATTGTCTAAGGCACGTACTTCTCCAGGAGATCAATCATGACCGAACCAATTCTAAAACTCGAGAAGTTAACGAAGTACTTCGAAACCACCGCTGGCGGCATATTCTCCAAGAAGAAAGGAACCGTTAAAGCTGTTGATGGAATTGATCTTGAAATTCTCCCAGGTCAAACTGTCGGGCTAGTCGGAGAATCCGGTTGCGGAAAGACAACGGTTGGTAGAACGGTCCTTAAGTTATATGAGCCATCTTCGGGGAAAATAACTTTTGAAGGGCGCGATATTACGCATCTGAGTCGACATGAGATGAAGCCACTTCGAGCTCAGATGCAAATGATCTTCCAAGATCCATTCGCCTCGCTCAATCCACGCCATACGGTTGGAACTCTTATCGGAGCCACCTTTGATATTCAAGGAATAACGCCTCCAGGCGGGGTGAAATCAGAAGTAGAGCGCCTCATGGAGCGTGTAGGCCTGAACCCTGAACACGTGAATCGCTATCCGCATGAGTTCTCTGGTGGTCAGCGGCAGCGCATTGGCGTGGCTCGAGCGATTGCCCTTAAACCAAAATTGATTGTTGCCGATGAGCCAGTCTCAGCCCTTGATGTTTCGATTCAGGCGCAAGTTGTGAATTTGCTTGATGATCTGCAAAAAGAATTTGGAATGTCATATCTTTTTGTGGCTCATGATCTCTCAGTAGTACAGCACATCTCAGACCGAGTGGTCGTTATGTATCTTGGCAAGATTATGGAAGATGCTGACAAAAATGATCTTTTCCTATCTCCACGCCATCCTTATACGAAGGCTTTACTTTCTGCCGTACCTGTACCGGATCCCATTAAGGGTCGGCAGAGGGAGCGAATTATTTTGCAAGGAGATTTACCGAGTCCAATGAATCCTCCTGCAGGATGTGTTTTCAATACACGTTGCTGGAAAGTTCAGGATAAATGCAGAACCGATGTTCCAGCGCTTGTTCAAATCGCGCCGAACCATCGGTTAGCCTGCCACTTCCCAGAACCTGCCTAAAAGTTATATCTGCTTAAACTAAATCTTTAGGCAACCTTTCCACTGATTGACGCCTTTCCTGCGCCTACAGCGACGGCCAATCCCAATGGTGCACCAGCCTTAGCATCGCAGGCGATGGCAAACTTAAAAGTAACCGTCGTGCCTGCGGTAATAGGATCCGTTGGAGCTCCCGTAATTCCATTGTCACCATCTAATACGTCAGTGCATGCATTGGTTCCAGAACTTACCGTGAAGAGAATCGTAGAAGGATCTAGATCGGCTTTTCCAGCGTTCTTTACGGTGACGTCAAAAATGTTCGCTGCCTGTCCTTTGAGGTAGTTGGAGGCAAATTGGCCAGGCACGAAAGACTTGGGCGCAGTAATCGTGAGAGAAATTCCCTCGCCAAGATCAAGAGCGGAACCAAAGCCACCCGCCGTTGCTGCCTTTGTTGAAGCTGCGTCTGGGGCTGCACTCGAGGCAGAGTCAGCCTTCTTACCTCCGCAGGCAGTAAGTGCGATTGTGGCGACGAGCCCTATAGCGATTAGCGACTTCTTCATGGAATTCCTCTCGACCAAGATTTCAGATAGGGCAGGATTCTAACAGCCGATAGGAAGTTAGAACCACGTGGTTACCAAATATGAAGGCGTTCATTTTCGGGCAGATACATCTCATCACCCGGTTGAAGGGCAAAGGCCCTGGCGAAGGTATCCAGATTCTTAACTATCTGATTGCATCTAAATTCATTGGGCGAGTGTGGATCTGTTGCAATCTGGTTGCGCGTGGCCTCGGGTCGCGTTTTTCCTCTCCACGCCTGTGCCCATGAGAAGAAGAAGCGCGCATCCCCGCTCATAGAATCCACAATGGGTGCTTCCGAGCCATTGAGAGCCAACTGATAGGCCTTGTAGGCGATAGAGAGCCCGCTCAGGTCACCAATATTTTCACCGACCGTGAGAGCGCCATTCACGGTGATTTCGGGGGCTTCTTCAGGGCGTAGTGAATCAAATTGTGCGATAAGAACGTTTGCGCGCTTTTCGAATTCCTCTCTATCGCCCTGTGTCCACCAATCGTTTAAATTTCCATCTCCGTCATATTTGGACCCTTGATCATCGAAACCGTGGCTGATTTCGTGACCAATAATCGCGCCGATGCCACCGTAATTTGAAGCATCTTCCGCGTCGAAGGTAAAGAATGGCTCCTGCAATATCGCAGCGGGAAAAACGATCTCATTCATTCCTGGGTTGTAATAAGCATTGACGGTTTGGGGGGTCATGTACCACTCACTGCGATCTACGGGAACTCCGATCTTTGCTAAATCAAAGTCACGAGAATAAATGGCGATGCGCTCCATATTGCCCATCAAGTCCGCTGGATCAATCTCTAGCGTGGAATAGTCACGCCATTTATCTGGATACCCGACTTTCGGAGTAAATTTGGCCAATTTCTCGAGAGCCTTAACTTTTGTTTCAGGGCTCATCCAGTCGAGTTCATCGATACTTTGTTGGTAAGCCTTCACCAGATTGTCGACCAGCACCTCCATGGATTTTTTGGCTCGAGGGGGGAAATGGCGATCTACGTAGATGCGGCCCACGGCTTCGCCAAGTGCGCCGTCAACGAGGGAGACACCGCGCTTCCAACGTTCTCGAATCTCTGGCGTTCCATAAAGGGTGGTGCCGTAAAAAGAAAAGTTTTGAAGAACTATTGCTTCGTTTAGGTAAGGAGCGGCATCCGAGAGAATCTGCCAAGCCAGCCACGAACTCCATGCGGGGGCGTCGAACTCCTTCATTAAGGTCCCAATTCCAGCGAGGAAATCTGGTTCACGAACGATCACCATCTCGAATACCCGATCTGGAATCACGCTGGCCTTTAGGTACAGAGTTAGGTCAAAGTCTGAGGCAAGTTCGTTTAGTTCTGTCCGGCTGTATTTGTTGTAGGTCAAAGTTGCATCGCGATCTTTAACCTGATCCCAGTGGAATTGAGCGATTTTGGTTTCCAAGCCAAGGACTCTTTCCGCATGCGCTTGGCCATCACTGATTTCAGCCAGAGAAAACATTGTGGCGACATGTACGAAAAACGCGTCCCTAATGGGGGAGTACTGCTCTTCGCGATAATAGGCCTCGTCAGGAAGGCTTAATCCTGATTGACTCAGATAGAGAATATTCTGGGTCGAATCCATGTGATCGGTGTAGACGCCCGCACCGATGAGTCCGCCCAGTCCTTTGCTATCGCATTGAGCCAGAAGTTTGATGAACTCTCGTGAAGTTGATACTGACAGAGCTTGGTCAAGAACTTCTCTAATCGGCGAGACGCCCAGCGCGTCAACTCTCTCGACATCCATAAAACTGGCATAGAGGGATGCGATCTTTGCACCTTCTTCACTCGCATCAGAGCCTTCGATGATTTCTCGAACTTGGTGTTGGGCTTGCTCATAGAGCGCGTAGCCGATTCCATCAGATGCGCGATCGGCGGGAATCTCGAAAGTGGAGAGCCACTTTCCATTCACGTGGCGGAACAAGTCGTCCTGAACTCTCACGCTCGAATCGATATTCGATGAGTCAATACCGCTCTTCATTTGATCCTCTTTCCCACCTTGAAAAACACCTCGGAATTGTAGTTGAAATTTCAACTTTCCTTGTATGATTGCTCCATGACAAGGCAAAACGCTACCCCACTGGCTCCAAAGTGGCTTAATCCATCGGAGATGAAAGCTTGGCGTAGATATATCGTTGCAAGTCGTCGGCTCTTAGAAGCCCTCGATGCCGATCTTGCTGGCCATGATTTGTCGATGCCCGACTATGAAATTTTGGCCCAACTCAGTGATGCCCCGGATCGTCGCATGCGCATGAGCGATTTAGCAGACGTTGCGATGCTTTCCAGATCACGCCTTTCTCATCGTATGAAAGTGATGGAAAAAGCCGGTTGGGTAAAACGTGAGGCCTGCCCCGTAGATAAACGAGGTTTTTTTGCTGTGATGACGCCTAAAGGGTGGAAGGCAATTGTTGCGGCCGCCCCGGATCACGTGGAAAGCGTTCGCACGAGATTCATCGATCACCTGACTAAAGCCGATCAGGTAGCTCTAGCCCAGATTTTTGAAAAGGTCGAAGATTCATTACGCCGTGATGGATCTGAGCTCGAGTAATTAGAGTAAATAGATGTACCAAAATTAGTTTTAAGAAATAAAAAAGACCCGCCACTTTCGTAGCGGGTCTTTTTTAATGTTGTTACTTTGCAGCGGCCTTCTTGCGACGGCGCTTCTTTGGTGCTGCTGCAGGAGCAGCAACTGCCTTCTTGGCAGCGGCCTTCTTGCGCTTTGGTGCTGCCTTCTTGGCAACAACCTTCTTCGCAGCGGCCTTCTTGCGCTTTGGTGCTGCCTTCTTGGCAACAACCTTCTTCGCAGCGGCCTTCTTCTTTGGTGCTGCCTTCTTGGCAGCTGCCTTCTTCTTTGGTGCTGCTACTGCTTTCTTAGCAGCGGCCTTCTTACGCTTTGGGGCAACTGCCTTTTTGACAGCGGCCTTCTTGCGCTTTGGAGCAGATTTCTTAGCTGCAGCCACGTACTTCTCCAATCGGAATGGTCCGATCCGTCACCGGACCTGTTCATGGATAAGCGTGTCAGTAATTAGCAGACAATGCCAGCATATTTTGATAATTATTTGAGTGCGTGTCGCGAATTACTTTTTATCTTTTTTGTGCCTTCTTGAAAATATTTCTCCAAAAGGCATACCGAAATTTCCAAATCTCTTATTCGGATTTCCGTTTTTTTCTTTCTTGAATGGCAAATTCATTGGTCTCGACGTTATAGCGACGTAATTTTGGTAAGAAAATGGCGAGCAAAACGACCGCGATCACACAGGTAATTCCCCCCGAAGTGACTGAAAATGACAACGATGAAACGGAAGCGATTGATGCAGCTCGTAATTGACCCGCAATAGGTCCTACCGAGTAAGAAAGCAGTTCAATTCCCGCTAATCGACCTCGTAATTCGTCTGGAATTGTCTGATTCCAGATAGTCGAGCGAAAAAGGGCACTGACTTCATCCGATGCTCCAGCTAAGGCCAGAAATAAAAGGACTAGTGGAAGAGATCGCACGAGACCAGCGCACGTGATGGCAATTCCCCATCCAATTGCGGCCAAGATGATTGCTCGCCCATGGAATTTATATTTGGGAACCCACCCACTGGTCAGTACGACAAGTAAAGAGCCGACAGTTCCTGCCGCATAGAGCAGACCAAGTGCCCATGGAGTGCCGAGGTAGTCCGCCCAGAAAGGAATCAGCGCCACTGGGATTGCGAAGAACATGGCGGCAAGATCGATGAGGTAAGTACCCAACAAATCTTGCCTACTCACCGCATATCGCAATCCCTCCTTTAACCCATCCAGAGATGGCTTTTCGGCGCTATCGCTTGGAGGTACCGCCCTGACTTTGAAGAGAAAAATGAGAGAAAGAATAAAAGTGAATGCGTCGGCTGTGTAGCCGACCGTCACGGTGAAACTCGCGATGATGATGCCGCCAATCGCAGGACCGACGACGGCACCGAACTGTGAACGCAATCCCATGATCGCACTGGCGGCTGGAAGATCTGCATGCCCTACTAACCTTGGCAAAATTGCGTTGGCACTTGGGCGCTGCAAACCGTCCACTGCCGCAAACAGACCCGTAACGATGTAGATGAGAGTCAAATGCGGATGGCTCTGCATCGAATTGATTACCAAGATTGACGTTAGGACCAAAGCTGAGGCCTCAGTTACCCAAATCAGTTTCTTTCTATCCATTGAGTCCGCCAAAACCCCACCATAGAGACCAAAAACAATCAACGGGACCAACTCGACGGCGCCAACCAGTCCCACGGCAAGGTAGGAGTGGGTTAGTTGCTTTATTTGGAAGGGAATCGCCACGTAAGTGATCATTGAACCCAAGAAAGAGATGAAACTGGAGAGCCAGAGATTTCGAAAATCCCTATTTTTCTTTAGGAGGGAGAGATCGATGGTGAATCTAGCCATTACTGGCTACCAAGGGTTATCAATGAAATGTCTGCTCCTGACTTGGAAAAATTCCATCTACGACATCGCGGGCCCATTCATGGGTCGCGGCGGCCATTTCAGATCTTAGGTTTCGGTAGGCCTTTGCGAATCTAGGTTGGGTCTTAGTAAGACCTAACAAATCGGTGTTGACGAGTACCTGAGCATCGCAGCCACTCCCGGCACCAATTCCGATTGTTGGAATCGACAGCGCTTTCGTGATCCTAGTTGCTAGTTCGGCGGGCACGAGTTCAAGGACAATCGCAAATGCACCAGCTTCTTCAAGGGCAAGGGCAGCGTTGAATATGACGTCACCGTCCTCTCGTCCTTGAACTCGGTAACCGCTGAGTTGGTGAAGTGATTGTGGCGTAAGCCCAAGGTGACCCATGACAGGAATTCCCGAACTCACGAGTTTTCGGACTTGCTCGAGTTGTGCACCTTCGAGTTTGACCGCTTGTGCGCCCGCTTCTTTGAAGAATCTCAATGAAGTGGCAAGGGCCAATTCGGGCGATTCTTCATACGACCCGAAAGGTAGGTCAGCAATAACCATTGCCCGCTTTGAAGACCGCACGACAGATCGAACCAGAGGCAACATTTCATCGACTGTCACTGGAATTGTGTTCTCCATACCGAGAAAATTATTTCCGGCGCTATCTCCGACAAGCAAAACCGGAATGCCTGCCTCGTCGAATATTTCGGCACTCACCTGTTCATACGACGTGAGCATTGGCCATTTTTCTCCGCGTACTTTGGCTTGGGCTAAATCTCGGATCGTGATGCGCCGATGTTGTGAACCGCCGTACAAAGTCTCTGAAAGTGCAGGGCGTTCGGTATCCATTTCAAATCCTCCTCGCCTCAAGGCCAAAATGGTCCCTGGGGTAAATAAGTCTAACGGGCGTGAGGCGGGTAGGCTCTTTACATGGCAAATCATTTGCGACTTGCTCTGGCTCAAGTCAACCCGACAGTGGGTGACTTTTTAGGCAATGCCCGCATCGTTGCTGAAGCAACGGTTGCCGCTGGGGCAGCAGGTGCGCACGTTCTGGTTTTTCCGGAGATGATCATTTCCGGCTATCCGGTGGAGGATCTCGCTCTTCGCTCAAGTTTTCGTGCCATGAGCAAACGCACGATTGTTGAGGTTGCACAACGTGCGCAAGAGGACGGCTTTGGCGAGATTGTTCTCATCGTCGGCTTCCTCAGCCAGGACGACGGCATCGCGAATCGTCTGGGTCAACCTCATGGTGCTCCTCAAAATGCCGTGGCGGTGATTCACCGGGGAGAAATTAAGGCCACATACATAAAGCATCACCTCCCCAACTATGGAGTATTTGATG
>Ga0194061_1001057_pt1 | contig 16534 bp, 17 predicted proteins | sample SepL2221m_MetaG_FD_163423 | JGI IMG/M metagenome (GOLD analysis project Ga0194061, IMG submission 163423) | Anoxic zone freshwater microbial communities from boreal shield lake in IISD Experimental Lakes Area, Ontario, Canada - Sep2016-L224-21m | ecosystem: Environmental > Aquatic > Freshwater >... | reverse complement strand
AACTTCACTTTGAAGTGCCGGACGGTATTCCGCTACCAATGGCAGTTGCCAAACCCGGTCACCAATGCGTTCGCCGATAGCGTGCAATGTGGCCGCCAACTTATTATTTCGACTGTACATAGCCGCGTACTGGCGACCAAGTCCAAGAGTGGCCGAACCGGTAAGCGTCGCAACATCAATTAGATAATCAGGTTTTAAGTTGCGATTTGCATAGGCCAAGCCATCAGCCAAAACCAATCGACCTTCGGCATCAGTATCAATAATTTCGACAGTGGTGCCACCGTATTGAGTAATTACATCAGAGGGGCGCTGCGATGTCGCGGATAACAAATTCTCAGCGCACATTAACAGTGCAGTAACTCGAACTTTAGGTGCAAGCTCTGGCATTGCCGTGACTACTGACAGTACGGCTGCCGCTCCCGCCATATCGCTCTTCATTGCGATCATGAATTCATAAGGCCGTTTTAATGAAACCCCGCCAGTATCAAAGGTAATTCCCTTTCCCACCAAAACCACATGCGGCCAATTTTTTGAACCAGCGGGTGCATATGAAACTTTTATAAAGCGCGGACCAGGATTTGGAGAGGAATTGCCAACCGCCCTAAGGCCGCCAAACTCGGCGAGCGCACTACCGCTGAGAACCTCGATTGAAAGATCCTTACTTTTGGTAGCAGCAATTTGAGATTTAGCTTGTGCCGCCATCCATGCTGGGTTCTTAATATTTGAAGGGGTATGAATTAAGTCCCGCGCCCGCCATACCGCGCTGGCCAAAGTTGCGGCGTATTCGACCTCTGAAATTAAATTTGGCGGCACCAGAAATGTCACGGGCTTTGCCAGCGAACTTGTCTTCATGGTCCATGTGTAGTTCGAGAGTGAAAGGGCAACCAAGTGAGCTACTGCGGCCTCCTCATCTGCAACAGTCGGCCTCTTTCGCTGGCTCAGAGTTGAGATGAGAATGGTTTTCCCAGAGTTCTTAACTTTTCGACCGAAGGCAGCTCCTGAACGGCGAAACTCTTCGCGGCTACCAGAACCAACTCCCACTAAATAAATTCGCGTTAGAGAACTCTCCGCTTGCTTCACTGGTAGCTCGATGATCTCCCCCGCTTTTGCCGTGAAGTCGGGCCAGGAATCAAATTCCGAGGCGAGTTTTCGATCCAAATGAGTTTCCAGCGCCGTTAAAATCGCACTCTTAAAAAGCTTAGGGCCAGATTCGGATTGGCCGACCGCGAAAACAGCGGCATCGATTCCCTTCAAGTACCTACCTAATGTGGAATTGTTCAACGTACCCACCGGAAGCGGTGTTAGATAGGACTTGATGGTGGGCCGGTAATTCATATGGCTGACGCTAACGAATGAAGGAGAGTTCTGTGAAGTCGAGAGGTGGCGTGGCGAAGTTTCTGAAGAATGAGCGCGCATCCGCCATCCTTTTACTTCCAGTAGCGCTCTTAAGCTTGCTTTTGGCACAGCTGCACCAACTAAATTTCTTTAGCCACTCGCTTTCGGCAATTGGCCAACAAATGTCGGTTCGAGAATGGGTTTCTGCTGGACCACTAGTAATTTTTTTCTACGTTGCGGGTTTGGAGCTGCGGCGCGAATTAATCTCGGGTGGCAATAAGCGAGCCGCAATACTTCCACCGGTAGGCGCTGCGCTGCTTGGTATGGCAATCCCTGCTCTGCTCTACTTTTTTGGGGCCCATACATTTGACGCGAATCCCGCAGCATGGGGGGTGCCAATGGCAACCGATCTACCCTTTGCGCTCGCGGTATTGACTCTCATTGGGGGGCGCGGTTTCCTGCGCCTTCGAACTTTTATCTTGGTGCTAGCAATTGCCGATGATGTCGGATCCATCGCCGTGATCGGGCTTAAATATCACCACCATTTCGCATTACTTCCCTTTATATTGGCGCTAATTTCAATTGGGCTGGCTTGGAGTTTTCAACGGATAAAACACTTTGGCGCATTAGCGATCATTCCGGCCGTAATCGGCTGGGGATTCTTTCTCGCCTGCGGCATTCACCCAACGGTTTACGGCGTCCTCTTGGGGGTAAGCACCACGAGTAAAAATATTCAAGGTGCCCTCCGCCGCTGGGAGCCGATTTCCAGTTTCGTAGCGATTCCATTATTTCTTTTCGCCGCGCTTGCAATTGAATTGAATTGGCCGGCTAACTCTCGGCTTGGAAAGTTGATTACGCTTTTAGTTTTAGCACGACTCTTGGGTAAACCACTTGGGATCGCGCTTGGAGCCCAAATCGCAGCAAAATTATTTAAGGTTGAGCTTCAACTTTCAAAATCAGCGCTATGGCTGGCGGGCGGGCTTGGGACTTTAGGATTCTCAGTTTCACTGCTTTTTGCCGAATTAAGTTTGAACGGCGCCGATCAACAAGCAGCCGTAATTGCAATATTTCTGACCTTGCCGTTAGCCCTGTTGGGGCTTGGGAGTTACTACTTCTTTACGAGAGCGACCGCCGCCTGAAGGGCATTTCCTAAATTAGTAGCCTCTTCGACATTGAGTTCAACAACCAACCGGCCGCCACCTTCTAGTGGAATTCGCATAACCAAACTTCTAGCTTCTTTAGTTACTTCCATCGGTCCATCGCCAGTACGTGGTTTCATGGCTGCCATATTTCGACTCCCTTGATCTCGTCTGGGCGACTAAGCCTCGCCATTAAATTGCAGAAGAGAAGTATCTCGCATCCATGGGGTAGGTGGGAAATCGGCTAACGAGGCTCAATTACTTGGGTCTAAGGCTGCCAACAGCCGAGTTTTGGCAATTGTGATCAGGGAAAGCACCGCTCGTTCTGGAACTCCGAGCAGATTGGCGATTGCCATTGCATCGTGACCCTTTAAATAGTGGAGGGAGAGGATGATGCGCTCCTCCTCTGGCAGGCTCGCAATGAGCTCGGAGAGGGATTTTTCTGCCACAGAGGGCAGATTACTAGTCAGGACTGAGAATAAAGCGTCAATTATTTGTCGCAATTACCAGCCGGCGCAGGCGCCGGAGTGAAATATGAACCCCAGCCAAGATTCCTGGCCGTACCAACAACAAAATGGGCCAGGGTGCTTCGATTCGCTCAAACCAGTGAAAACGAATCGCGCCATCGATCGGTTCGAGCCTAAATGTGCCGAGCCCTTTGATAATTCGACCAACATGGTCAACCTCGCAAAAGAGGGGCGGCTGCCACTTCGTTACGACCATCTCGTCCAATAGTCCCAGCTTTGCGCTGGCAAATTTCTTGGCGAATAACCCGGTTAGCGCCGATATTTTGATTCCGACACCGTTTTCTCGCCCACCTTCAAGATCGCTCCAAACTTTGGTTTGGAACATCCAATCAGATTGACCCTCCCAATCGACTAGATACTCCCATACCCGCTCAACCGACAGCTCTCGATCTGGAGCTTTGATATCGAGCGTCACGCTAAATTCGTTGACCCGAAACTTCAATTTGAACTTTCTGGCGAACAAGCCGAAACCGCGGAAGTTACATCAGTACACCAAGCAACGAGTTCGTTCTGACCCGGCTTCATAAAACCCAAATCTTGAAGATGCACTAACGAGGCTTTCAAGGGTGTGTAAACATCAAAAGGATCGCAAACCACTACCGGCTTCGAGTGAAATCCAAGATATCGACCGACCCAAATTTCAAAGAACTCTTCAAGGGTTCCGATTCCACCGGGCAGGGCAATGAAAGCATCGCTCATTGTTTCGATCTGGCCTTTGCGTTCTCTCATATCACTCACAACCAAAAGCTCTGAAGAACCCTCATCGGCGAATTCAACCGAAATTAATTTTTCCGGAATAACACCAAAAGTGGCGGCCCCGTTTTCTCGAGCACCTTGAGCCACGGCTCCCATCATTGAAGTCTTGCCGCCGCCCCAGACTAAATCAAAGCCAGCATTGGCAATTGCTACACCCAATTCAAAGGCTAAATCCAAATATTTCTGATCAAGTGTCGGCGACGATGCGCAATAAACCGCGATCCGAGGTTTGGTGGTCATATCCGCCATTCTAGAGACTTTGGTAGCGTTGGCGCATGACGCAAGCATTTGGATTTGGGGTTGCCACCATCGCAGCTGATGGCTCGATTCTTGACACCTATTTTTTCCAATTGGGCCTTGGCCACTTGGCGGAACAAAGTGCACCAAATCTTGGTGAATTCTTAAGTCCAGATTCGGCTCGCGAAGTCACAAAGGAATTGGTTGCAATAGAGATCAATTTAAGTGCCGCGCCACAGTCTGTTCCAGATGCCTACCTGCGATTGCATTTGCTCTCACATCGTTTTGTCGTGCCTCACGGCTTAGATTTATCAGGAATTTTCGGGATATTAAATAATGTGGCTTGGACCTCCGCGGGTCCCTGCCTGCTAAGTACGTTTAATGAGATCGCGCCGCGCCTGCGCCAGAAGCTGGGCCAGTTAACTATTTTCTCGGTCGATAAATTCCCGCGAATGGTTGATTATGTAATCCCTAGCGGCGTTCGAATCGCCGATGCCGACCGGGTGCGCTTAGGTGCATATCTCGCTTCGGGCACAACCGTCATGCACGAAGGCTTCGTAAATTTCAATGCCGGAACCATGGGTAAATCAATGGTCGAAGGCCGAATCAGCGCCGGAGTTATTGTTGGCGATGGCAGCGATATCGGCGGTGGCGCCTCGATTATGGGAACCTTGAGTGGTGGCGGTACGACGGTAATCTCAATTGGGGAACGATCCTTGCTCGGTGCCAATTCGGGATTGGGGATCTCACTTGGCGATGATTGCGTTGTTGAATCGGGGCTTTACTTAACCGCTGGTTCAAAAGTTTCACTGCCAGATGGCAGTTCGGTCAAAGCCAGAGATCTCTCGGGAGCCAATAACTTACTCTTTCGCCGAAACTCTCAAACAGGTGGAATTGAAGCCCTTCCTAAGATGGGAAGTTGGGGCGGACTGAATTCCGTTCTGCATTCCAACTAACTAGCGGTTGGGGTTGGGGTTGGGGTTTGTAAATCAAACCAAGATGAAGGCAATTTAATTCGCGTTTTAAAATCGCTCACACTTAAAGTCTTAGTTGTGCCAGCACTCGAATAACCTTTAACAGCTACAACGCTATTAGTAGCCGTGCGAGAAGTAACTTGGTATCTAGTGACATTTGGTAGCCCAAAAGCTGCGGCCATTGTTGCTTGGGTAATCGTTCGAGACCAGTTCGCATATTTTGGATTTAGCGAAGAATCTAAGCTCCACGGATCAGGAACATTTACTAAGTAAGGAAAAGCCGTGCCCCAGACATCAAGACTTCGTTGCGTCGTGCCACCGCTTGATGAGAAGAAATAGACATTGATTGGTTTGCCCTTATAGAGAATTGCTAAGGAATGAGTAGGGTCAACTGTGGATTCATCAACCGCGCTCACCCAAAGTTTTCCGTATCGAGCTTCATCCTCTTTGGCATACCCAACATAGTTTTGATCATATTTAGTGTTATAAACTTGGCAATCGCAATCTTTCTTTATTTTTCCCAATCTAGCTAACGCATAAGTGCGAGAGGCGATCACTTGAGACTCCAAAGCCGCTAGCGGCCACGATGAAGAAACTTCACTGACGCCATAAAGGTATTCATCGTGCACTGCCAACGAGTCTGAGATTTCCAGTCGATAACCAATGCCCGTCACCGCTACTGCGCTCACGCGGACTTGGCCGTAGCGCAACCGAATCCCGCTAGCTACGCCTGAAATCACAATGCCCGATGGTGGTCCATCAAAGGAATCTGTGCCGGGCCAGCGAACGGTAAAAATATCGCCCATGGTAATTATTGGCGAAGCGATTCCAACTCCGGCGAGAGTTGCCTTTACCTGCTTTCCAACTATCGAAAACTTTAACGAAGCCCGCTGGTCATAAACCCCAACAGATGGCGCAGTCGCAAATGGAATTGGTGTTCCTTGGGTTGCGCTACCGGCAATTAATTGAAAACTGGAATCTTTATTGATCGCTTTATCAATACTGATGGTCGCCGATTTAAGCTGGTGTCCGACATTGACCCGAATCAGCCCGCTGTCATCAACTGCCGCAACCGTGGCGCCGGGAAAGTAGTAGGAAAGAATCTCGGTAGCGGATTTACCTGCCAGCGCCTGGCCGCGGGCACCCATCTGGCTTAGACCAACACCGTGGCCGTAACCAGAACCTGATATAACAAAATTGGCAGGTACTACATCATCGCCTATCGCTAGCGAACTCCCGAAGAAGAGGAGGGTGATAGTTAACGCCAGAACTCTTCGCATTTTATCTACTGCTCTTCGGGGATAAGACCGCTAGGCGAGGTCAAGAAACCCAACCCCCATGACATATGCATCGTTGTTAAGACAGTTGGAAGGATTAACTTTTCAGCAATTGAATTTCCAATGATGATGGCGCCGATGAGAATCAATAGCAGATAGCCCGCAGCCGGAAGAAAGAAAATCGGGCTAATAAAAGTTCCCGCCAAAATTGAAACGATTAGACCAAGAAGCGCGATCGGCGGCGCCAAGTAACGATAATTGATTGTCCCTTTGTGACTTCTGGCAACGGCTCGACGCCATCGACCATATTCAAAATATTGTTTGCCGAGCGCTCTGATTGAAGAACGCGGGCGATATCGAACGATCAAGCTGGGGTCAAACCAGATAATTCCACCAGCCTGACGGAGTCTAAAATTTAACTCCCAATCTTGCGCCCGGGTGAAACGTTCGTCATAACCACCTGCAGCAAGTAACGCTTGCTTATCAAAAGTTCCTAAATAGACCGTGTCAGCGGCACCAGCGCTGCCCCCAACATGAAAGCGCGCGGCGCCAACGCCTAACGGCGAGCGCATTGCAGTTGCTACCGCCCGCTCAAAGTAATTCTTTCCTTCGGCCGCCATTACGCCGCCAACGTTTACTGCACCCGTCTTGGCCAAAAGCAAGACCGCTTCTTGTACATAACTTTGCGAGATTTCAGCATGGCCATCAATCCGGCAAATTATGGGAAAGTTTGCTGCCGCGATTGCCAAATTCAATCCGTTAGCGGTTCGACCGGTTGGATTTTCAACTAAAAGTATCCGAGCGTCTTGGCTCGCCAGTTGAGCGGCTATCTCATGAGTTCGATCGTTAGAAGGGCCGATTGCGAGAATGACCTCAAATTCGCCGGGATAGCGCTGGGCCAGAATTGCCGTGACCGCCTCGGCCAAATCTCGCTCTTCATTTAAAATTGGCAGGACAACCGAGACCCCGGGGTAGGCAAAAGCATCAAGGGCAGAAGGGTTTACGGTTTCTTCACTCATAGAGTTCCCACGGTACCGTTTTCGGACGCTACTATCGGGCTAATGACGCTGAAAATTTCCGTAATTGGTACTGGGTACCTTGGTGTGACGCACGCCGCTTGCATGAGTTCCATGGGCTTCCAGGTAGTTGGCATTGATATTGACGCGTCGAAGATCAGCGCTCTAAGCGCCGGCGAGCTTCCTTTTTATGAGCCTGGTTTACAAGAATTGCTGGTGGCTGAACTAGCTAGTGGCCGGCTGACTTTCTCGGATTCCATCACTTCGGCAGCATCGGCCGATGTTCACTTCGTCTGCGTTGGCACACCACAGCGGTCTGGCAGTCTGGCGGCCGATTTATCTTACGTCGATAGCGCTATCGACAACCTTGCTCCAGTAATAAAGAGCGGCTCACTAGTGGTTGGTAAATCCACGGTTCCAGTCGGAACGGCGGAACGGCTACTTGCAAGATTGCAACATGTTAATCCGTTATTGGATCTGGCATGGAACCCCGAATTTCTTCGCGAAGGATTTGCGGTTGAAGATACGCTCCACCCAAATCGGTTGGTCGTGGGTGTCACTAACGATGATGCCGAAGCCATACTAAAAGAAGTTTATGCTCAAAACTTAGCCGAAGATGTTCCTTGGATTAGAGCTGATCTACCCACCGCCGAATTAGTAAAAGGCGCTGCAAATTCATTTCTAGCAACAAAGATTTCATTTATAAATGCAATGGCTGAAGTTTGTGAAGCCGCTGGCGGCGATGTAACTGTTTTGGCCAAGGCAATCGGATATGACCCAAGAATTGGTAGCCGATTTTTGCAAGCTGGAATTGGATTTGGCGGCGGCTGTCTACCAAAAGATATTCGCTCCTTTATGGCTCGAGCTCAAGAGTTGGGTGCTGACCAGTCGCTTGAATTCCTTCGCGAGATCGATGCGATCAATCTGCGGGCTCGCACTCGAGTGATTGATTTAGTTCGAGCCGAACTCGAAGAAAATCTAATTGGTTACAAGATTGCAATTCTTGGAGCGGCATTTAAACCAGACAGCGATGATGTTCGCGATTCGCCAGCGCTCGACATTGCTTCTCAACTTCAAGCGGCTGGAGCGGCGGTAACGGTTCATGATCCAAAAGCGCTAAAGAGCGCACAACTTCGGTTTCCGGTCTTGAATTACGCCGAATCGATTGAAGAGTGCATTGCTGAAGCAGATCTAATTTTGCATTTAACTGAATGGAAAATATATCGCGAACTAGATCCAGTAAAACTTATCGGTTTGGTCAAGCGGCCCATAATTATTGATGGTCGAAATGCATTGGACCGAGATCTTTGGATTAGCGCTGGTTGGAAGTTTCGCGCTCTGGGAAGAAAAGCAATTAATTAAAGCCCGGCTTTTGATTTCGTTTGTTTTTTAAATTCTTCCCTTTTTCCAAAGATTCTTGTCGTGCTTTCTCCATTAATTCGCCAACTTTTGTTGCAACAACCGAATCGCTAACTCCAAGAATTCGCGCTGCTAGAAGTCCGGCATTCTTCGCATTGCCAACGCCAACCGTTGCTACGGGTATCCCGGCAGGCATTTGAACAATTGAAAGAAGTGAATCCATACCATCTAAATACTTGAGTGCAACTGGCACGCCAATTACCGGCAAAGTTGTTGCTGCCGCAATCATGCCTGGCAAATGTGCGGCGCCGCCCGCACCCGCAATAATTACTTTGATTCCATTTGCCTTAGCTGATTTCGCGAAATCCAACATTTCTTGGGGGGTGCGGTGTGCACTTACGACATCAATATCAAATTCGATGCCGCATTCATCCAAGACATTGGCGGCTTCTTGCATCGTTGGCCAATCGGAATCAGATCCCATAACAATTGCTACTTGGCTAGTCATCGATCGCCCCACTCATGTAGTCGACTGCGTGCTCAATCTCGTTCCGTAATTCTAGAAGATCGGCGCCGATCGCGGTAACGTGGCCAATCTTTCTTCCCGGGCGTACCTCTTTGCCATATTGATGAAAATGCAGCGCTGGGTTCCGGGCCATCAAATGCAGATAAGGGCGATACATATCGCTCTTATCCCCGCCAAGCAGGTTTCCCATCACGGCATAATCGGCAACCATGGCTGTGCTGCCTAACGGTAAATCCAAAATGGCGCGCAAATGCTGCTCAAATTGACTGGTTATGGCACCTTCGATGCTCCAGTGCCCGGAATTATGGGGTCTGAGAGCCAGCTCATTTATCACTAGGTGATCACCGACCAAGAACATTTCAACCGCCATTACCCCTACTAAGGAAATTCCGGCGGCGATTGCGAGCGCAATAGATTGCGCCTGAATTGCGAGTTCCTCGGAAAGATCCGGAACCGGAGTGATGGTTGAAGTGCAGATTCCATCAGTCTGAACTGTCAATGTAGCTGGCCAAGTTGCCGCCTGTCCATGAGGAGAGCGAGCCACCATCACCGAAATTTCGTAGGAGAAATCCAATTTCTCTTCAAGCAGGATTGGCGACTTGATCGTTGCATAAAGATTTTCTAACTCATCAATATTTGATATTACGTAAACTCCCCGACCGTCATAACCGCCCATGGGCAGCTTTGCAATAAGAGGAAATTCCAAGCTGGGATTTTCGCCACTATGAATCTCCCACTTGGGATTCGGTAATCCCAACGCTTCGCATCGCTTTCGCATTTCAATTTTATTCTGGGAAAAAATAAAACTTTCCGAACTTGGATAAACCTTTATTCCAGCCTTTTCAATCTCTTTAATAACCGACTGTGGGATTAGCTCATGCTCAAAGGTCACGACATCACACATCTTTGCAAATGCAACAACTTCTTCACTGTTTCTGTAATCACCTATTACGAAATTACAGATTTGCGCCGCTGAATCAGTTGCGCTCTGGGAAAATACTTCAAATTCAATTCCTAAGTAATTGGCAGGAACTGCGAGCATGCGGGCGAGTTGTCCAGCACCAATTACGCCAACTTTAGGAAAGGACACTGCTAAAGGTTACTTCACTTGGTTGCGTACGTGCAGCACATCGCCAACCGTAACCGTCTCGCCCGAGGCTAAAATCAGTCCACCATCAGGAGAGATTCCAATCGCCTCCGATCGTAAAATACGGCTGCCCGGCAAAGTTACTTCAACTTCTTGGTTAATGGTTGAACTAAGCAATAGGTAGTCCGTCAAAATATCGGCTCCTGCTTCCCAAGCTGCCATATTTACCGATAGAGCGGCGAGCAGAGAAATGAGCAATTCGTTACGATCCAATTCCATTCCAGATGCCAAAATTATTGATGAGGCCGTGGGCACGGGTAATTCAGCTACTTCAGTGGTTACATTTACTCCGACACCAACCAGAACACCATTGTCCGAATATTCGCAAAGGACCCCACAAACCTTTCCTTCGGGAGCAACTACATCATTGGGCCATTTGGTTAAATAATGATTTGAATTAGTAAGTTTATTTAGCACTTGTGCAATCGTCGTACCCACCAGTAACGGCAGCAGACCCCATTTCGAATCTTCAAGACTTGGTCTTACATATGCCGAAAACAAGAGACCAGAACCACTTATGGAATCAAAACTTCGGCCTAGTCGACCACGACCTTGGCTTTGATATTCCGCGACTATTACCGCTCCTGGCACGGGATTTGATTTTCGCAATAACAATTGCGTAGAGGTCACTTGGTCATGAACGCTTACTCGCCAGTAACTGTCGCCCAGCCGTTGAGATATCTCTTGCTGATCAAGGGCGGGACGTTTCACCTAGAGCCTCATCACTAGTACGGTAGGACTGTGACTGATGATATGCGTACAACAGCCGGAAAGAATGCAGATTTGCGTCGACGTCGCCTTGCGGCGATAAATAGCGCTTCAGAGAGCGCGGTTGAAAAACGGCACGCAAAAGGAAAGTTAACCGCTAGGGAGCGCATCGAGAGATTAGTTGATCCGGGCTCTTTTGTTGAGATGGATACTTTTGCCCGACATCGCTCGACGAATTTCGGAATGGAAAAGAATCGCGCCTACGGCGATGGCGTTGTTACGGGCTATGCAACGATCGACGGTCGCTCAATCGCCATTTACTCTCAAGATTTCTTAGTCTTCGGAGGCAGCCTCGGCGAAGTCGTTGGCGAAAAAATTGTTAAGGTCATGGACTTTGCGATGAAGAGCGGAATTCCACTAGTTGGAATCAATGACTCTGGTGGGGCACGCATTCAGGAAGGCGTTGCTTCATTAAGTATGTACGGCGAAATCTTCAAACGAAATGTTCGTGCCTCGGGTGTGATCCCACAGATTTCAGTAATTATGGGACCAAGTGCTGGCGGGGCGGTCTACTCCCCCGCGGTAACTGATTTTGTGATCATGGTTAATGAAACTTCGCATATGTTTATAACCGGGCCTGATGTCATCAAGGCAGTTACTGGCGAAGATGTTGAAATGGAAGCTTTGGGCGGGGCTCAAACTCATAATGCAAAAACTGGCGTTTCTCATTACCTGGCCGAAAGCGAAGATGACGCGCTCGATTATGTGAAAGCACTCCTGTCCTATTTACCAAGCAACAACATGGATGAATCACCATTGTTGCCACCAACCGAGAGCGAAGATATTGCGCCAGCGGACCGCGCTCTGGATTCGTTAATCCCCGACAATCCAAATAAACCTTATGACATGCGAATCTTGATTGAAGCACTTCTCGATGAAGCCGACTTCCTTGAAGTTCACGCCCTCTTTGCCCCAAATATCATCGTAGGTTTCGGTCGGATCGAAGGTCGCTCAGTCGGCATCGTCGCAAATCAGCCTCAAGCATTAGCCGGCACCCTCGATATCGATGCCAGTGAAAAAGCAGCTCGCTTCGTTCGCACCTGCGATGCCTTTGGTATTCCAATTATTACTTTGGTTGACGTTCCGGGATTTCTGCCTGGTACCGATCAAGAGTGGAATGGGATTATTCGACGCGGTGCAAAGTTGCTCTATGCCTACGGCGAGGCCTCAGTACCGCTTATTACTGTGATCACTCGCAAGGCTTACGGTGGCGCTTATATTGTCATGGGATCAAAACATCTTGGTGCCGATATCAATTTGGCTTGGCCAACTGGTCAGATCGCCGTTATGGGCGCGCAAGGTGCCGTAAACATTCTCTATCGCAAAGATTTAGCTGATTCCGCTGAGCCGGAGACGCTACGAAAAGAATTGATCGACGACTATGAAGAGACCCTTCTCAATCCATACATTGCCGCCGACCGCGGTTTTATTGACGCCGTAATCGAGCCCCAAGAGACTCGTCACCAAATTACCCGAGCGCTTCGAGCGCTTCGAAACAAGCGCGTTGCCCTACCACCACGCAAACATGGAAATATTCCCCTCTAATGGAGCGCCGATTCACCATTCTTAATGGCACTCCGACCGAAGCTGAACTAGCTGCTTTGGGAAAAGCACTACCAACCCCAGTTGTAAAGAAGATCGAGTCCGCAGGGCTTTGGCGTAAATCTCAAATTCGCCAACCCCTACCTCGGAAGTGGGGACCAACTTTCTAATGACTTTTCAGCCCCTCCGTCAGGTAGTCCTGGCCTCGGCTTCTGCATCTCGGAAATCATTGCTCCAAAGCGTTGGTATTAATCCGACGATTATCGTAAGTGGCGTCGATGAAGAAGATCCTGCCATGACTTCACTTACTCCAGCAGAAATGGTGGTAGCGCTAGCAATCCTTAAAGCTCACACTGTTCGAAAATTGGTCGGCCCGGAATACCTAGTTATTGGTTGTGACTCTACTTTTGAATTTGAAGGGCAATCATTAGGTAAACCAGAGACGCGAGAAAATGCCATCGCCCGCTCCAAGATGTTGCGCGGAAAGATGGGGCTGCTGCATACCGGTCACTGCATCATTGACAATCAGCAAGAGATAGAAGTTTCCGATATCTCAACATCTAAAGTTTATTTTGCAGATATGACTGATCGCGAGATCGAGGACTATGCCGACTCCGGCGAGCCACTTCACGTGGCCGGCGGTTTCACACTAGATGGCTTGAGCGCGCCATTTATTGAACGAATTGAAGGTGATCCCAGCGGGATCATTGGACTTTCCTTGCCGCTTCTTCGAAGAGCAATAATCTCTCTAGGATTACAGTGGTCCGAGATCGCAGAGATGGTGGTTCCAGCGTGAAATCAGTACTTATCGCTAATCGCGGCGAGATCGCCGTCCGTGTCGCCCGAGCCTGCCGCGATCACGGGATTAAGAGCATCGCAATCTATTCAGATGAAGATCGAACTTCGCTACATGTAGCAACCGCCGACGAGGCTTATGCCTTAAACGGGTTATCTGCTGCCGATAGTTACTTGGATCAAAATAAAATAATCGAAATTGCCAAGCGCAGTGGCGCTGAAGCGGTTCACCCTGGATATGGCTTTCTCTCCGAAAATGCAGATTTTGCCGATCGAGTTATCGCCGCCGGTTTAATTTGGATTGGGCCCTCGCCAGCAGCAATTCGATTATTGGGCGATAAAGTTTCAGCGCGCAAAATTGCCGCCGAAGTTGGAGCACCTTTGGTCGCCGGAACAATCGACCCCGTTACCACCCCAGAAGAGATCATCGCCTTCGCCCAAGAGCACGGACTTCCGGTTGCGATTAAAGCCGCTCATGGTGGTGGCGGTCGCGGGCTCAAGGTCGCGCGTAACTTAGAAGAGATTCCGGAGCTGTATGCATCAGCAGTCCGAGAAGCTATCGCTGGCTTCGGTCGTGGTGAATGTTTCGTCGAGCGATATTTAGATAAGCCAAGACACGTTGAAACCCAAGTACTTGTTGATTCGTTTGGCACGGCTGTCGTTGTCAGCACGCGCGATTGCTCATTGCAGCGACGACACCAAAAATTGGTTGAAGAGGCTCCCGCTCCATTCCTTACGCAAGCTCAAATTGATCAGCTGTATTCCTCCAGCAAGGCAATTATGAAGAAGGCTGGCTATGTTGGCGCAGGTACTTGTGAATTCTTGATCGGGGCAGATGGAACCATCTCATTCTTAGAAGTTAATACTCGCCTGCAAGTAGAGCACCCCGTGAGTGAAGAAGTCACTGGTCTAGACCTAGTTCGCGAACAATTTCGAATTGCCGCTGGCGAGAAAATAAATCCGGTTGATCCTGTCATTCGCGGGCACAGCATTGAATTTCGAATCAACGGCGAAGACCCTGGGAAGGGCTTTCTCCCATCGCTCGGGACAATAACCAAGTGGGAAGTACCCGATGGTCCTGGCGTACGAATTGACGCTGGCTTTGATCATGGCCACACGATCGGTTCCCACTTTGATTCCCTGTTAGCAAAATTAATCGTCACTGCTGCTACTCGAGACGAGGCGATTGCGCGCGCCCGAAGGGCTTTAAAAGAGTTCCACATCGGTGGCTTGGCGACTGCGTTACCGTTTCATAAAGCGATAGTTAACGACCCAAATTTCACTGACGAATTTAAGGTTTACACCAGCTACATCGAAAACGAATTCGACAATCAAATCGAACCTTTTTCCTTCAAACAAGGTGTCGCCGATTCGAAGGCAGCTTCCCAAAAAATCATCGCAGAGGTTGATGGCCATCGTTTTGAAGTATTGATGCACACCCCCGAACCCCTTCACAAGCGACACCGCGTCAAGCCAAGTGGAGTTGGAAAGATTGCGGGTGATTCCCTCGAAAGCCCGATGCAAGGTACCGTGGTAAAAATTGTGAAATCCAATGGCGACCGGGTTGAAGTCGGCGACTTGATCGTGGTCCTAGAAGCCATGAAAATGGAGCAGCCATTGATCGCCCATAAGGCTGGAACGGTTGCCAAACTTCATGTCGGTGTCGGACAGACCGTAGCCAGCGGCTCGATTCTCTGTGTTATTGAGGATTAATTAACTAAACTCCCGCTCATGGCGCTCTACGCAGCATATGGATCAAATATGGATCCCAGGCAAATGCTGGAGCGCGCCCCACACTCGCCTCACCGTGGAACCGGTTGGATCGAAGGATGGCGCCTAACATTTGGCGGCGAAGATATCGGCTGGGAAGGTTCCGTTGCCACAATTGTTGAATCACCGGGCTCTCATGTCTTCGTCTCGCTCTATGAGTTAACGGATTTCGATGAAAGCTCGCTGGATCAGTGGGAGGGAATTGCCGCCGACCTCTATCGGAAAATTCGCCTGAGGGTACAAACCTTGGATGGTTCGCCCTTGTCCTTTATCTATGTTCTAAATGGCTTTGAAGGTGGTTATCCCAGCCAGCGCTACCTTAAAATTATGATCGATTCCGCGATTGCCGCTGGCGCTCCAGATGACTACCTTCAGGCGCTGCGCTCCCATCCCACTAACGATTAGCGGAACCTTCCGATAAGTTTCGCTTATGAGTGATTTATACACAGATCCACTAGGAACGGCCACGTTGGCAGCTAAGAAAATTTCGGAACTGACTGGCAAAAATTCCCACCATGTTGCCCTAGTAATGGGGTCGGGCTGGATTTCTGCCGCCGATTCCTTAGGAACTCCTACCCACGAGTTTGCAGCCACTGACGTTCCAGGATTTTTGCCGCCAACCGTTGTTGGTCACGGTGGCGTAATTCGCTCTTATGACTTGGTTGGTCCGAGCGGCCCGATCCACGCTTTAGTCTTCTTGGGTCGAACTCACCTGTATGAAGGTAAGGGAATCGAGCCGGTCGTCCACGGTGTTCGAACTGCAGTGAAAGCTGGATGCAAAGTTGTCGTCCTTACCAATGCCTGCGGTGGAATCAATCGTGGCTACACCGTAGGTCAACCCGTATTAATTCGAGATCACATATCCCTGACCGGCGTAAGCCCATTGATTGGGGCAGATTTCGTTGACGTCACTGACCTTTATAGCAAGCGGATTCGAGCTATCGTAAAGAAGGAAGATCCATCGCTCTCTGAAGGCGTTTATGTTCATTGGCGCGGTCCGGCATATGAAACTCCCGCCGAAATTTCCATGATGCGAACCATGGGCGCGGATCTAGTTGGCATGTCAACGGTTCCAGAAGCAATTGCGGCCCACGCGCTTGGCGCTGAAGTTCTCGGCATCTCATTAGTTACCAACGCCGCCGCTGGTGTTACAGGAGAAAAGTTAAGCCATGAAGAAGTTATTGCCGCTGGAAAGGCGGCAGCTGGCCGAATGGGTGAACTACTCGGGAAGGTGCTGCCACAACTGTGATTGATAACCAACTCCGTGCAGAAGTCGAAGAATGGATCGCCCTAGACCCAGATCCAATTACCGCTGAGCAACTTCGCAATTGGCTTGCCGAAGGAAATGAAGTTCAACTACGGCAAT
>Ga0194061_1001056_pt1 | contig 16542 bp, 14 predicted proteins | sample SepL2221m_MetaG_FD_163423 | JGI IMG/M metagenome (GOLD analysis project Ga0194061, IMG submission 163423) | Anoxic zone freshwater microbial communities from boreal shield lake in IISD Experimental Lakes Area, Ontario, Canada - Sep2016-L224-21m | ecosystem: Environmental > Aquatic > Freshwater >... | reverse complement strand
GCTCTATTTAGATTACGACACCGCAACAAAAAAGTATCCATCACTTGAAGCATTTCAGAAGCAGTCCGGCCTCACAGTCTCCTACAAAGAGGATGTCAACGACAATGACGAGTTCTATGGAAAAGTTCAAGGTCAGCTAAAACTTGGACAGGACATTGGCTATGACATCGTCACTCTGACTGACTGGATGGCAGGTCGATGGATTCGCTTGGGTTATACCCAAAAGCTAGATGCGACCAACATTCCCAACAAGGTAAATATCCTCGACAAACTTGCCAATGTTGGTTTTGATCCAGGGCGCAATAATTCACTCACCTGGCAAACAGGATTTGCTGGATTCGGTTGGAATAAGCAGAAACTTCCAAAAGGAATTCATACTGTGGAACAACTTTTCGCAAGTGAAAATAAAGGCAAGGTCGAAGTACTTTCCGAAATGCGCGACACCATGGGAATCATCATGCAATACCAAGGTGTTGATATCGAATCAGGATTTACTGAAGCACAATTTATGAACGCGATTGACTTCTTGCAAAAGAAAATCTCAGATGGATTTATTCGCAAGGTTGCGGGCAATAGTTACAAGGAAGATCTCATTAGCGGTGATGCGGTAGCGGTCATTGGCTGGTCTGGAGATATGTTCCAACTTTCATCAGAGAATGCTGGAAAATTTGATTTTGCAATTCCAGATAGCGGCGGAACGCTCTGGAGTGACAACATGATGATTCCTTCAACCTCTACAAACAAGATCAACGCAGAGAAAGTGATGAATTATTACTACGAGCCGGCCGTTGCGGCCCAAGTTGCCGCTTATGTTAATTACATTTGCCCTGTAAAGGGCGCCCAAGCCGAAATGGAAAAGATCGATCCGAAACTTGCGGCAAGCCCATATATATTCCCCACTGATGAGACGTTGAGCAAGGTAAAGGTATTCCGATCCCTCACGCCGGCTGAAGAAACAACATTTTCTACAGCCTTCCAAAAGGCCACCGGCAACTAGTGGCTGACGCATCCACGTCCTCGCATGGGGATCTCATCCTCACGCGTATCACAAAGACATTTGGAGATTTCACCGCTGTAGACGATCTGTCGCTGACGATCCCCGAAGGATCATTTTTCGCTCTGCTCGGCCCTTCGGGTTGCGGCAAGACGACAACTCTTCGAATGATTGCTGGACTCGAAGAACCTACCGTCGGCTCGATCTTTATCGGCAACACGGATATAACAACAAAAAAGCCGTATCAGCGTCCCGTTAATACCGTCTTTCAAAACTATGCCCTCTTTCCTCATCTGAGTATTTTCGAAAACGTAGCCTTTGGTCTACGTCGCCGCGGAATCAAAGATGTTAAAGAACAAGTGGAGAAGGTTTTGAAACTTGTTGAGTTGCCTCACTTTGCAGACCGCAAACCAACTCAGCTTTCTGGTGGCCAGCAGCAGAGAATTGCCCTTGCTCGTGCGATTGTTAATCGTCCCGCGCTGCTTCTTCTTGACGAACCGCTTGGTGCTTTGGATCTAAAACTTCGCCGACAGATGCAAATTGAATTGAAATGGATTCAGACCGAAGTAGGCCTGACCTTCGTTCACGTGACCCACGATCAAGAAGAAGCCATGACGATGGCGGACACGATCGCAGTTATGAATGAAGGACGAATAGAACAAATGGGTTCTCCTGCGGAACTTTACGAGTCTCCAGCTACGGCGTTCGTTGCCAACTTCTTGGGACAGTCGAACCTCATTCGCGGCGTGGTTTCTTCCTCCGATGGCGATTCTCAGGTTGTTACCGTTCATGGCCAGAAAATTTCTCTCTTGAAAGAGCGAAATAAATCAGAGAGTTCTTCAGTTGTTGTGGGTATTCGCCCAGAGAAAATTCGCATTGACCTGCCTGATGTGGAAACAAAAGGTAATGCCCTCACTGGGGGAATCGTTTCCGACGTTTCCTTTGTAGGCGTTAGCACCCAGTACGTGGTGGAGATGCCGTGGAAGCAAGATCTAATGGTCTTCGAGCAAAATGACGGTGGAACGCCGACGCTTCGACCTGGAGACCCAGTTTCTTTGTCGTGGAATGTTCCCTTTACCTTTGGCCTGGATGGTTCTCAAGATGTCAACGCAGGTGCCGAAACGGATGAAATCGACTAATGGCATATCTGCAAAGTATGGCAACACGTGCCAGTACTTTTTCTGGCAAGAAGGGACGCCTTCCGTACCTCTTGTTGGCTCCGGGATTGCTCTGGCTCTTTACCTTCTTTGTGTTGCCGATTATCAATTTGGCGGGTACCTCAACTCAGACCCCTGTGATCGGAGGCGACACAGGTCAGTACGTTCAGACCTTTAGATTTGCTAACTACATAGATGCTTTTAACGCTAGCCGTGAGCAGTTCGCTCGTTCATTTATTTATGCCACCTTGGCGACTTTGTTGGCTCTGGCAATTTCGTACCCGCTTGCTTACGCAATTGCCTTTCGATCAGGTAAATACAAGAACTTGCTATTAGTCCTTGTTATCGCGCCCTTCTTTACTTCCTTTTTGCTTAGAACCGTTGCGTGGAAGCAAATATTGGGGGAGTCGGGTTTTGTTGTCCCAACTCTGCGAGCACTCCACATCATCGGGCCCAATACAACGTTGACCGCGAGCGCGCTAGCGGTGGTTACAGGTATGACCTACAACTTTTTGCCATTCATGACGTTGCCCCTCTACGCCTCCCTCGAGCGGATCGATCCGCGCACACTTGAGGCGTCAAATGATCTCTATGCAAATGCATTTACTACTTTCAGAAAAGTTACTTTTCCTCTTTCAATGCCTGGGGTAGTGGCGGGGACTCTCCTCACTTTCATTCCTGCAGCTGGTGACTACGTCAATGCAGCAATCCTTGGAAATCCAAATACGACCATGCTCGGAAACGTAATCGATTCGCGATTCTTCAGGATTGTCGATTACCCAACCGCCGCGGCACTTTCCTTTATGTTGATGGCCGCAATTCTCATTCTTGTTACTCTCTATATTCGCAAGTCCGGAACGGACGAGTTGGTATGAATCAAGCACCGATTCCGACGCTCCCATTTGGTCGCAAAGTCTCTCGCTGGTTTGGGCGGAACCTTATTCGCATTTATGCGGTTTTCGGATTCACCTACCTCTTTGTTCCAGTTATTTATACCTTCGCATTTTCGTTCAACGATGCAGGAAAAAGTAATCTGACGTGGCGTGGGTTTACTTTCAATAACTGGAAAAATCCTTGCGGAGCCCCCGATGTTTGTTCTGCCCTTGGGAACTCGATAAAAATCGGGCTACTTGCAACGTTCACGGCAACGATCTTGGGGACGCTGATCGCTTTCGCTTTAGGGCGACACAGGTTTCGTGGTCGTTCGGCTACGAATCTCTTGATCTTTCTGCCTATGGCCACTCCCGAGGTCGTATTGGGTGCGTCGCTACTCGCCATGTTTTTGGCTTTTAGAATCAACCCCGGATTCTGGCCTACGGTAATTGCTCACGTGATGTTTTGTATTTCATTCGTTGTTGTCACTGTGAAAGCGCGTATCGCAAGTCTGGATCCTCGATTGGAACAGGCGGCGATGGATCTCTACGCAAACGAGCGTGAAACCTTTCGCCGTGTCACTTTGCCTTTGGTAATGCCAGGCATTGCGGGAGCCGCATTATTGGCTTTTAGTCTTTCCTTTGATGATTTCATTATTACAAACTTTAATTCGGGAACTTTGGTTACTTTTCCAAAATTTGTGTACGTATCTGCCGCGCGAGGCATTCCTGCGCAAGCCAACGTAATTGGGTCTTCCATGTTTTTCCTCGCGCTTTTCATTGTTATAGCGGGGCAGTTGGTTAATCGCAAAAAGGTGCGGTAATCTAGCCCAAGCCACAGCGAACTACAGATTGTTAAACGATCTGCGTTGTGGGGTGGTACTCCGGAGGACCCGGGACCACTCATCACAGATGTTAAGGGGTGATTCCGGCGAAGGCCGGATGACGCGATGGTTAACATCGATCCCATAGTTTTGCGCCATCTCGCTGATCTTCAACCTATGTTGTATTGGCTTGACGAAGATCCTCTCGAGCCCGATTCTCACTCAGCGCTTATTGGTGAGATAGAGGCGGACCTCTGCGTGGTCGGCGCGGGCTACACCGGTTTATGGACTGCGTTGCTTGCAAAAGAGCGCAATCCAGAACGCGAAGTGGTAATTATTGAGCAACGTGAGACCGGCGCAGGTGCGTCTGGTCGCAATGGCGGGTTTTGCAATTCTTCACTTACTCACGGGTTTCTCAATGGGTACACGCGATTCAAAGATGAAATGGCAACTATCGAGCGCCTTGGGCGAGAAAATCTTGACGCTATTGAAGAGACGATAAAAAGATACGGGATTGAATGTGACTGGCAGCGAACTGGCGAGCTCCGCGTCGCAGTTGAACCATGGCAACTAGAGGGCATGAAAGAGGAAGCAGAGCTTCGCAATAAGTATGGTGATAACGTGGAAGTTCTGACTCAAGAGCAAATACAAAAGCGTGTGAAGTCTCCTCGTTATCTTGGTGCTCTCTTTGACCACGACGGAACTGCAATTCTTGATCCTGCTCGTCTGGTCTGGGGTCTTGAGAGAGCCTGTATCGCTTTAGGTGTAAAAATATATGAAAACTCGACAGTGGAATCCCTTGATTATCAAAGCGATTGCGTAGTTGTACATAGTTCCTACGGTTCGGTAAAAGCGCAACGCGTCGCCCTTGCTACCAATGTTTTCAAATCTCTTATCCGAAGTGCGCGCAAATATGTTATTCCAGTTTATGACTACCAACTTGTGACCGAGCCGCTAACAAAAGAACAGATGGAAAGCATTGGCTGGGATGGGCGCGAAGGCATTTCTGATTCAGGAAACCAATTCCATTATTACCGCATGACTGATGAGAACTGCATTCTCTGGGGTGGCTTCGAGGCGATCTATAATTTCCGAGGCAAAGTTCGCCAAGAGTATGAAGTCAGTCCTGAAACTTTTGCCACCCTTGCTGGTAATTTCTTGAAAACCTTTCCTCAGTTAGAAGGAATTTCATTCACCCACGGTTGGGCTGGGGCAATTGATACCTGCACGCGTTTCTCGCCATTTTGGGGGATTGAAGCAGACGGCAGAGTCGGATACGTCATGGGATATACCGGGCTTGGCGTTGCGGCTACTCGTTTTGGCGCAGAAACGATGTTGGATCTGCTTGATGGAATTGAGAATGAACGAACTCAACTTCGCATGGTTCGCAAAAAGCCGCTTCCCTTTCCACCTGAACCCTTGCGTTACTTCTTTATTCGCTTCACTCAATGGTCTATCAATCGGGCCGATCAACACGAAGGAAGACGGAATCTTTGGCTTAAAACGCTTGATCGTTTAGGTTTGGGCTTCGATTCTTAATTGCTCATGCGTTACTCTGAAGGTGTGGCAAACATAGGCAACATGTATGGACCAAACTTTACTTTCCTGGGAATTCCGCCTTGCGATTTAGATCGCCCCGAAACTTATGCCGACTCCGCGGTAGTCATCCTTGGTGCGCCGATTGATAGCGGAACATCCCACAGGTCCGGTGCAAAGTTTGGACCTCAAGCAATCCGCGGTGGAGATTATTTGCCACACGATGGCGAACGTCCGCATTTGGCGATGCGCATTGATGGACTAAAAGAATTGAAAGTGAAAGACGCCGGAGATCTCCTAATGCCAGGCGGTGACCTCGTTGCTTCGCTAGAAGTTTTGGCTCAAGCCACCGAGCAACTTTCGAGGGCTGGTGTAATTCCAATTGTTCTAGGGGGAGACCATTCGATTGCCTCAGCCGATGTCATGGGCATCGCTCGCCATCGTGGCATGGGAAAAATTTCAATGGTGCACTTTGATGCTCATGCCGATACAGGCGAGACGCAATTCGGTGCTCTCGAAGGACACGGAACCCCCATGAGGAGACTTATTGAGTCTGGTGCGGTTCGTGGAGATCGATTCTTACAACTCGGCCTTCGTGGCTACTGGCCAGAGGAAGAAACACTTCTTTGGATGCGCGATCAGAAGATGCGTTCATATGAAATGACAGAAATGCACCACCGAGGCATCACCGCCGTACTGGACGAATCCTTTGCTCGACTGACTGATGAATGTGATGGAGTATTTCTTTCTGTCGATATTGATGTCGTAGATCCAGGAATGGCTCCTGGGACTGGAACACCAGAGCCAGGAGGAATGACTAGTCGCGAATTGCTCGAAGCTGTGCGCAGAATTTGTTTTGAATTGCCAATTGTGGGATTAGATATTGTTGAAGTGAGTCCACCGTATGACAGCGCGGATATCACAGCGCTTCTTGCCAACCGCGTAGTTCTCGAAGCCGTAAGCGCTATCGCAAAGCGCAAGAAGGGTGAGACATACTCACCGACTCGGAATCTTTTGGAACGCTAGTAGATTTAGGTAGGACGAATATGGCCAACGAAACCTTGACGGTTCGCCCGATGACTGAAGCGGAATTCGAAAAATTCCGCTCTCATACGATTGTCGAATATGCCGCCGTAAACGTGACAGCAGGACATTGGAGTAAAGAGGATTCCCTCGAGAAGTCGACTCAAGCGATAACCACACTTCTTCCCGAAGGCATGTCGACACCGAACACCTTGCTGCTCACTGCCATCGGTCCTGATGGCAATGAGATCGGATATCTATGGATTGGATTGCGCCGAACTGCCAATCCAGCCGATGGGGCTTGGATTTATGACATTGAACTCTACGAAGAGTTCCGCGGAAAGGGATACGGTCGCCAATTATTAGCAGAGGCAGAACGTCTGGTGAAATCTCATGGGGTGCAGAAATTGGGTCTGAATGTCTTTGGATCAAACACAATCGCTAGAAATCTTTACGAATCAGCGGGTTACGATGTAACAAGCCAACAAATGAGCAAAGCGATCAACTAGACCGAAGCGATTGCCTTATCCAAAATGTCGAGGGCTTCACGTAGTAAATCTTCCGAAATTACAAGTGGAGGAAGAAGTCTGATGACGTTTCCGTAAGTACCGGCGGAAAGAATGAGAACTCCATTGTCTTGGCAGTATTTAAGAATCGTGGTGAGCGCGGTTGGATGAGGTTCGATGCCACCAGGAATTACGAATTCAAGGGCTTGCATCGCACCGCGTCCACGAATTTCACCAATGATCGGGTACTTAGCCTTCATCGTATTGAGCGAGTCAGAGATGATTGCCCCAAGATCTCGTGCGCGTTCGATGAGTTTGTCCTCTTCAATTGTGGCAATCGTCGCAAGGGCAGCAACGCAGGCGAGGGGATTGCCTCCGAATGTTCCGCCGAGTCCACTTCCGTGGGATGAATCCATAATTTCTGCCCGACCAGTGATACCGGAGATAGGTAATCCGCCACCGATTCCTTTTGCAGTCGTAATGATGTCTGGAATGACGTTCTCTTCTTCGCACGCAAACATGTGACCCGTACGTGCAAAACCTGTTTGCACTTCGTCGGCAATGAAAACGATTCCGTGCTTGGCGGCAAATGCGGAAAGTCCAGGAAGGAATCCCTTTGGAGGAACGATAAAGCCGCCTTCACCTTGTATCGGCTCTATAACAATGGCCGCGATGTTCTTCAGATCCAATTCCTTCTCGATTTTATGGAGAACGAATTCAAGTGCTTCTTCTTCACACACCTTTGGACCACCGGGCCAGCGAAGTGGGTAAGCCATGGGCATGCGATAAATTTCAGGAGCGAATGGACCAAATCCTTCTTTGTATGGCATGTTCTTTGCGGTCATGCCCATGGTGAGGTTTGTGCGTCCGTGGAAGCTATGTTCGAAAACCACAACTGCTTGTCGACCTGTGTAGTGGCGCGCGATTTTAATCGCATTTTCAAGTGCCTCGGCGCCGGAGTTGGCCAACATTGACTTCTTCTTATGGGATCCAGGAGTGATGCGATTTAGCGCTTCGCACACTTCGATGTAACTCATATATGGAGCAACTGTGAAACATGTGTGAGTAAAAGCATCAACTTGTTCCTTGACGGCTTTGACCACGCGATCTGCGCTGTTACCAACATTTACGACAGCTATACCTGCGCCCATATCAATAATCGAATTGCCGTCAATATCGACGATGATTCCGCCGCCGGCACGCTCGACGACGATCGGAAATGAGAGACCTAGACCCGCCGAAACCGCATCTGCGCGACGCTTGAGAACTTCTTGAGAACGAGGTCCTGGGATAGCGGTAACAACTTTGCGGACCTGCGGGATATCGAGTCGTGGAGTCATGCGGTAATCGTACTACCCGTCCAAGTACACATTTGTCGGCTCGACCTGAGAAGATAGTGGAATGCAACTTGTCGGAATACTCGCGTTCGTTGTTGCCCTTCTCCTCTCTGTCATGATCCACGAGTTTGGCCACTTCGTCACCGCTAAACGCTTTGGCATGAAGGTCACTGAGTTCTTCTTGGGCTTTGGCAAGAAGATCTGGTCAACACAGCGCGGTGAGACCGAGTTCGGAATAAAAATGATTCCAGCGGGTGGTTACTGTCGAATCGAAGGTATGTCACCAGGCGATGATCACGCCGATGACACACGTGCGTTTTATCGAGCCAGCGGGGGTCGCAAACTCATTGTGCTTGGGGCTGGATCCTTTCTTCACTTCGTGTTGGGCTTCGTGTTACTTCTTGTTCTCTTTATGGCCGTCGGAACGACACAACTTACCTCGACGATTCAAGAGGTCTCCATCTGTGTTCCTCCAAGTACTGCTAGCGGCGAATGCACCGCGACCTCCCCTGAATCACCTGCGAAAAAGGCTGGACTTCTAGCCGGAGACCAGATTGTTTCTATCAACGGTAAGCGCATCACTGACTGGTCTAAGGACGTGGAGATTATTCGTAACTCCGCTGGCAAACCTTTGGTCTTTGGAATAAATCGCGGTCAGAATCGAGTATCGCAAAGCAACACATCATCGGCTCCTGATCTGGAAATTACAATCACGCCTACTACACGCGTATTTAATGGCAAGAGCTATGGGTTTGTCGGAATTATGAACAAATTTGCTCAAGTCCGAAGTGGCCCAGTGAGTGCTGTAAAAAAATCTGTAACAACAACGGGGTCATTTGTAAGCGCTTCCGTGAAGTCACTCGTTTCACTACCTTCCAAGATCCCAGCGCTCTGGTCACAAACCGTTGGTGGTCAAAAACGCGATCCTGAAGGGTTGGTTGGAGTCGTAGGAGTCGCCAGAGTTTCCGGACAAGCAGTGGCCAGTCACGCCTTGAGTGTTTCCGAACGCATCGCAACATTTATCCTGATTATCGCGAGCCTCAATATCTTCGTGGGCATTTTCAACCTCCTGCCTTTGTTGCCACTCGATGGTGGGCACATGGCCGTTGCAATTGCGGATGAAATTCGTGCCTTCTACGCGCGACTTAGGGGGAGAGGTCGGCCGGCTCCCATTGATGTCGCGGTTCTCACTCCGATCACGATGGTTGTCTTTTTGCTCCTGGCGGGTTTAACGCTCCTGCTACTTGTGGCAGATATTGTTAATCCAGTCACTCTTAACTTGTAATCTGGTCATCGGCAGATAAGGCAGAATTGCGACATGGTTGATTTAGGAATGCCCGCGGCTCCTCCTCCCACACTGGCCCCGCGCCGAAAGACGCGACAGATGCAGGTAGGAAGTGTCGGCGTCGGAAGTGCTTCACCCGTCAGCGTTCAGTCAATGTGCACAACCTTGACCTCAGATGTCAATGCGACGTTGCAACAGATTGCCGAGCTCACTGCCTCTGGTTGCCAAATCGTTCGAGTGGCTGTGCCAAGTCAAGATGATGCTGATGCGCTCGCACAGATCGCGAAGAAGTCTCAGATTCCAGTTATTGCCGATATCCACTTTCAACCTAAATATATTTTTGCTGCCATCGATGCAGGTTGCGCAGCGGTGAGAGTAAACCCAGGCAATATCAAGCAATTTGATGACAAGGTTAAAGAAGTTGCAAAGGCGGCAGGAGATGCCGGAATTCCTATCCGCATTGGCGTCAATGCAGGCTCGCTGGATCCTCGTCTTTTAGCAAAGTATGGCAAAGCAACACCAGAAGCACTCGTTGAATCAGCACTCTGGGAATGTTCTTTATTCGAAGAGCACGGATTTAACAACATTAAAATTTCAGTTAAGCATCACGACCCGGTCACGATGGTAAACGCCTATAGATTGCTCGCAGCAAAGTGCGACTACCCGCTTCACTTAGGTGTAACCGAAGCCGGTCCTATATTTCAAGGAACAATTAAATCTGCAACGGCATTTGGAATCCTTCTTGCAGAAGGCATTGGCGACACGATTCGCGTATCGCTTTCTGCCCCGCCAGTTGAAGAAGTGAAAGTTGGAATTTCAATTCTCGAATCTCTTAATTTGCGCCAGCGTCGACTCGAAATAGTTTCGTGCCCGTCGTGTGGACGCGCACAAGTTGATGTCTACACCTTGGCCGAGCAGGTTCAAGCAGGCTTGCAAGGAATGACGGTTCCACTTCGAGTTGCGGTCATGGGTTGCGTAGTCAACGGACCAGGTGAAGCGCGCGAGGCAGATCTGGGCGTCGCATCAGGCAACGGTAAAGGTCAGATTTTCGTCAAAGGTCAGGTCATCAAGACCGTGCCGGAATCGATGATCGTGGAGACTCTCATTGAAGAAGCGATGAGATTGGGCGAAGAGATGGAAGCCGCAGGCGTCGAATCCGGCACTCCTTCCGTCGGAGTCCACTAGCACTTCTTCACGCACGCTCGCGCAACACTCAGGTAGGCTCACGCTTATGTTGAAGATGTCCACCCTTTTCTTGCGCACATTGCGCGATGATCCAGCCGATGCTGAAGTAGCCAGTCATCGCCTTCTCGTACGTGCGGGTTATGTCCGACGTATCGCAGCGGGCATTTATTCATGGTTACCACTTGGCTACATCACCTTGCGCAATATTGAACGTGTAGTTCGAGAAGAAATGGATGCCGCAGGCTTTCAAGAAGTGCACTTTCCAGCGCTTTTGCCTAACGAGGCCTATGAGAAGACCAATCGAGTCGCGGAATACGGGCCAAATCTCTTTCGCCTGAAAGATCGCAAAGGTGGAGATTATTTGCTCGCCCCTACCCATGAAGAGATGTTCACACTCATGGTGAAGTCGGAGTACTCCTCATATAAAGACCTTCCACTTTCTTTATATCAAATTCAAACCAAATATCGCGATGAAGCGCGCCCTCGAAGCGGAATCATCAGGGGACGCGAATTTGTTATGAAGGATTCGTATTCTTTCGATGTTACAGATGAAGGCCTTGACGAGTCTTACAACAAACATCGTGAGGCATATATCAAGACTTTTGATCGACTCGGTATGCGTTTTAACATCGTCAAGGCGATTTCAGGCGCTATGGGCGGTTCGCGTTCAGAGGAGTTTTTAGCGCCTTGCCCAACGGGTGAAGACACTTATGTACTTTGCGAAAACTGCGGATACGCCGCAAATGTTGAAGCGATGAAATCCACCGTTGAAGCTGTTGATGGCTCAGGTGTTGCGACGATGCAGGTAGTGGATACGCCAAACACTCCAACGATCGACACTCTCGTGGATGTTCTCAACGCAAACTATGGTGGGGGATTTACTGGCGCCGATACATTGAAAAATGTTCTTCTGGTGGCTGATGGAAAGAACATCGCAGTATTAGTGCCAGGGGATAGAGAAGTCGATCTCAAGAGACTTCAAGCAAATTTACCTGGCGTGGAAGACCTTCGACTTTTTGAAGATGCAGATTTTGCCAAGAATTCAAATCTAGTTAAAGGATACGTAGGTCCTCAGAGGGCCCAAGAATTCGGGTTAACTTTGTATGCAGATCCTCGCATCGCCCCAGGGACTTCGTGGGTGACCGGAGCAAATGAAAAAAATCACCACGCGCTCAATGTTGTGAATGGTCGCGATTTTACAGTCGATGAGTATCTTGACTGCGCTGAAGTGCGTCAAGGAGATGCCTGTCCTCAATGTGCCACGCCTGTGGTCATTGATCGCGCAATCGAAATCGGCCACATCTTTCAGTTAGGTCGCAAATATGCCCAAGCACTCGACCTCACTGTTCTAGATAGCGATGGAAAATCGCGCGTGGTGACGATGGGTTCTTACGGAATCGGCGTCTCTCGCGCGGTAGCCGCAATTGCCGAGCAAACACACGATGAATTGGGCTTGAACTGGCCAGAGGAAATTGCGCCAGCACAGGTGCATATTGTTGCGACGGGCAAAGAGGATCTGCCATTTGATACCGCACTTGCACTTGCGCATTCACTCGAGTCCCTTGGACGACGCGTTATGTTGGACGATCGCCGCGATGCAAGCGCTGGCGTCAAATTCAAAGATGCCGAATTGATAGGTAATCCAATTATTGTTGTAGTTGGAAAATCTTTAGCAGAAGGAAAAATTGAGATCCGAGTTCGCAAAACGGGAGAGCGCTCAGAAGTTCTCCTCGCTGATGCTCCTGGCGCAATATCTAGTCTCCTAAAGTAACTTTCATATGGACCTATTGGGCAACGTTTCAGTTGCTTCGATGGTCTTTATGGGCATCGCCGCTCTCTGTGCGGGCTTTATAGATGCGATTGCTGGTGGTGGGGGCCTAATCCAGTTACCGGCTCTACTTATCGGATTACCTCAATCCTCGACGGTACAGGTGCTCGGAACAAATAAACTTTCCGCGATTTTTGGCACCAGCGCTGCTGCTTTCATGTATCGAAAGCGAGCAAGGCTGGATCTTTTCCTAACGCTCTCGATGGCTACTTCAGCACTGGTCGGTTCAATGTCTGGAGCTCTCCTTGCCTCGCACATTCCTACGAAAGCATTTCGACCTTTGGTTTTCTTCCTCTTGATTGCAGTAGGCATCTACACATGGAAGCGGCCTGTCCTTGGCCATATCGAAGAGATGCGTCACGGTGTTCGTCGTCGAAGGATTATCGCGATTCTGGTTGGAGCTGGTATCGGCTTCTACGACGGGATTTTTGGTCCAGGCACGGGAACATTTCTGATGTTGGTTCTAGTTGCCGTACTAGGTTATGAATTTCTCAGCGCATCTGCAATTGCCAAAGTTGTTAATGTCGCAACCAATGCGGGAGCAATTTTTATATTCGGAATTCACGGAGTTGTTTTATGGAAGATAGGTCTACTGCTAGGAATTGCAAATATCACCGGGGGTGCTTTGGGAGCACGAATGGCCTTACGCGGGGGATCGGTATTTATTCGTAAGATTTTCCTCGTGGTGACAGCCCTTCTCATCATTAAAGTCGGAATCGACACGATTACTCACTGGTAAAAGTTTGTTGTTTCCAGTTATGATGCGCGTACAACTTCATAGAAAGTGAATAACAATGGATCTCGCTGAAAAAATTACGCAAGCCGTAAACGATATTGTCGCTGCGTCCGGACTTTATTTGGAAGATGTCACGGTCACTTCTCTTGGAAAACGTCGCGTTGTCACCTGCATTATTGATGGTGAAAACAATCTCAACCTCGACGAAGTTACCCTCGTCTCCAAGCAAATTTCAGAGATACTGGACGTGGCCCCGTTTATGGGCGAGACCCCCTTTACCCTTGAAGTCACATCACCCGGGATTGACCGCCCACTGACTCAACCTCGCCACTGGCGTAAGAATCTCACTCGACTTGTAAAGGCCACGATGGTGAATGGCGAAATCATTTCGGGTCGAATTGAAGCAGTTCATGATGAGTCGGTCTGCGTGATGGTCCCCGTAAAGAAGGAAATGCACAAGGTCGAGGTTCCCTTTGCTGAGATCAAGCGAGCCATCGTTGAGATTGAATTTAATCGTAAAGGCGATGACCTCTAATGCATGTAGATATGAAAGCACTTGCATCATTGACGATTGAACGAGAAATTCCGCTGCACCAACTCATTGTGGCTATTGAAGCCGCAGTCCTCACGGCGTACGCGCACATGCCAGAAGCACGTCCCCATGCCTACGCCCACCTGGATCGCGAGAGTGGTGAAATTCAGATTCGGGTTCCCATTTTTGGCGATGATGGCGAGAAGATTGAAGAAGTTGTCGATAGTCCTGAAGGATTTAGTCGCATAGCCACGTCAACGGCCAGACAGTTAATCAAGGCGAAGATGCGTGAAGCAAATGACGCCGACATAGTTGGTGAGTTCACAGCTTCAGTTGGAGATGTTGTTTCTGGCGTCGTGCAACAAGGACGAGATCCGCGCACGGTCTACGTCAATCTTGGTCGCGTTGAGGGAAAAGTTCCACCGCAAGAACAAGTCCCCGGTGAGATCTACACGCATGGCGAGCGCATTAAGTGTTTTGTGGTTGATGTGAAACAAGGAATGAAAGGCCCCGAGGTCACGCTTTCGCGAAGCCACCCTGCGCTGGTAAAACAACTCTTTGCCCTTGAAGTTCCGGAAATTACAGATCGCATCGTTGAGATCATGGCGATTGCACGCGAGGCTGGTCATCGAACGAAAATTGCCGTCCGCACTCACCGCGCAGGCGTCAGTCCTAAAGGCTCGCTCATCGGACCCCTTGGTGCGCGTGCACGCGCCGTCATGGATGAACTCCATGGCGAAAAGATTGACATCGTTGACTGGTCGGAGGATCCAGCCGTATTTGTAGGCCACGCTCTAGCCCCAGCCCGTGTTGAAAAGGTGGAGATCGTTGATTTAGCCACTCGATCAGCAAAGGTCACTGTGCCTGATTTTCAACTTTCCTTGGCTATTGGAAAGGACGGGCAGAACGCGCGCCTGGCCGCTCGACTTACTGGCTGGCGCATCGATATTCATTCTGATGCGCCAACGGTTACGCCCACAACCCAGAAAGAGCAGAATTAACGCCTCTTTTGGGGATTGTCCTGATGAAAGGTAAGGTTAGCCCGTTGAATCCACGAAGTTGCATTGGGTGTCGCTCTCGCGAAGACTCGGTGACCTTGCTTCGAGTGGTCTGTATCGAAGGGCAGTTGCTCCCAGATCCAGATCGCATTCTCCCAGGTCGGGGAGCATGGGTTCATGGCAAATGTGTCAGCAAAGCGATAGAACGCAAAGCTTTTGGTCGAGCGTTACGAGTGGATCAGAACCTTGATTCCTCTTTATTACTTGCTTACGCATTGGAACACCAATCAATCCAACAACGAATGGATAAGAAAGATATGACACTCTAATGAGTTCGAACCGATCATGAGGTTTGGCAACTAGGGCTCGCATCGAAAATTGCGGGCCAAGACAGGAGAACTGTGGCAAAGGTCCGCGTACATGAGTTAGCAAAACAACTCGGTATGGAGAGCAAGGTTGTTCTTGCAAAGCTCCAAGAAATGGGCGAATTCGTCCGATCAGCATCATCAACTGTTGAAGCACCCGTCGTGCGTAAAATGCTGGAGTTATTTCCAGATGCAAAGCCGGTGGAAGAAAGTAAGCCAGTTAAAAAGGCTGCTGCTAAAAAAGCTGGTGCGAAGAAAGATGACGAGCCGATCAGTGCGCAAGCTGCAACTGAGTTGCTAGCCGAGATTGCACCTGGCCTTGTTGAACAAGCAACGGCACATCGCGCTGCAGAAATAAAGCCCGTGGCTCCCGCGCCATCAGCCCCAACAACTCCAATTGCTGCCAGTCCAAGTGATCTTGCTGCGTCAACATCCATTCCTTCCTCTATTCCTCGACCACCTGCTCCACGTCCAGGAAATAATCCTTTTGGAACACCACGCCCACCAGCACCACGTCCACCAGCGGGTCGACCAGCTCCATTTGGTGCAGGTTCTCGTCCACCACAACGTCCATCAGGTCCTGGTGGAAGTGCTGGAACAGGTGGACCTCGTCCACCAATGTCAGGTCCACGTCCTGGATCTGTTCGCCCAGGTTTTGCAGCGCGTCCTTCCTCTCCTCGTCCCGCAGGTGCCGGTGGATTCCCACCACGTACCGGTGGTCCATCCACTGGTGCGCCAGGAAGTCCGTATCGCACACCAACTGCAGGTGCGCCTGCAGCGGGAGGTCCAGCAGCAAGACCAGGTGGTGCCGGTCGTCCGCAACGTGGAAGTACTGGCGGGGCGTTTGGAAAGAATGCGAGCAAGAGTAGTAAGCGCAAACCAAAGAGTAGAAAAGCACTGCGCGATGAGTTCGACAATATGCAAGCGCCGCAATTGGGTGGCGCAGTTGTTCCTCATGGTGATGGAAAAACTTCAATTCGTATGCGTAGAGGTGCGTCACTTGCTGACTTCGCAGAGAAAATTAACGCCGATCCAGCAGCGTTGGTCGCGGCCCTCTTTCACCTTGGTGAGATGGTTACCGCAACTCAATCAGTAGATGAAGATACCTTCGCGCTATTGGGTGGCGAACTGGGTTATGTCATTCAGATCGTTAGCCCTGAGGATGAAGATCGCGAACTTCTTGAGACCTTCGATATCAACTTGGATGATGAATTAGCATCTCTTGACCCATCAAAGTTGGTCACAAGGCCTCCAGTTGTAACCGTTATGGGACACGTTGATCACGGTAAGACACGTATGTTGGATGCGATTCGCCAAACTGAAGTTGTTAAGACTGAAGCCGGTGGAATTACGCAGCACATTGG
>Ga0194061_1001054_pt1 | contig 16581 bp, 17 predicted proteins | sample SepL2221m_MetaG_FD_163423 | JGI IMG/M metagenome (GOLD analysis project Ga0194061, IMG submission 163423) | Anoxic zone freshwater microbial communities from boreal shield lake in IISD Experimental Lakes Area, Ontario, Canada - Sep2016-L224-21m | ecosystem: Environmental > Aquatic > Freshwater >... | reverse complement strand
AGCTAGCTCTCCCGACTGGTTATACGAAATTTTCAAAACCTTGCCCTCTGTGTCATAGCGTGATATTTATCTCGCATGGCTACGTATTTTGCTGAGGGAACCAGCTACACGAACTCGCTTACGAATTATGGTTTGCGCCCCTACGACGTTCAGTCCAACGCCGAAGCTGCCAGCATGCCAGACCTTACCTACTACTGTTGTGCCGTCACTAAGACCTTTGCCGTCTTTAAGTCCACGCAGCCTACAGGAACGAGCCCCAACAAGAACCCAGGCTGGCTGTTGGGTCAGACCATGCGTTTGCGGGTGCGACGCGACGCCACAGGGCTCTTTGTGCAGCCTTTGGGTCGGAGCAATGGTCGTATCATTTTGCGCCCTTGACGCATGAGCCTGTGATCTGACATGGGACTTCCTGAGGCAGTTTCTAGGTCGATGGCAGTCGTTGAGATTGCCCGACGATACATTGACGACAACGAAGAGGTCGGCATCATCAGGGCGGCTGGATACATCGCCCAAAACGCGAGCAATGTCACTGAACGGCTAGAGCTGAGCCTTGAACAGGCGCAGGACATCATTCGCGACTACGTGCAAACGTTGTTGGATGCCGACCTCTTTGAGGCGGGGGCGCATCTATTGTGGGGGCCGCAGGCGTTTGATTGGAGGCCCCAGAGCTGCCAGCGTGTGTGGCAGGGGCTTTTCCAGCATGATAAGTTGCTAGTTCAAGGTGCCGGATCGATGGGAAAGTCTTATGGCGCAGCAGCTTGGTTTTATTTAGACTGGTGGCGCGACCCAAATTGGACGTGCGTAAAAGTCGTCTCGCTGACGCGAGAGCATGCGGAGCGAAATATTTTTGCCTCCATGAAAACGTTTCATCGCACGGCACTTGTGAAGCCGCTTGGGCTCGACGAGGACTTTGCCACAAGCATTCAGACGACAAAGGATTCCAAACAGGGACTGCATCTCGTGGCTATACCCAAAGGGGAGACTGGGCATGGGACGCTGCGTGGGTTTCATCCGTCGCCGCGCAGCACTAAGAAGGCGCATCACCGCTGGGGAAAGGTGTCTCGCACGCATGTCATTCTGGATGAGGCCGAGGAGATCCCAGAGGGGGTGTGGGCGGGCATCAACAACATCCTGTCCGCCGCCGACTCCAGCGTGCCTGGGCGCATCAAGATCTTTGCCGCTTCCAACCCCCGCGACCGAACGTCCCACTTCGGCCGTAAGTGCGAGCCGGAGTACGGGTGGGGGAGTGTGGAGTGCGAGGTAGACAAGGACTGGGTGAGCCGCGAGAAATGGCAGGTTGTCAGGCTCGACGCTGCGGATTGTGAGAACGTGACGGAGCGGAGGGTGGTGTACCCAGGGCTGCAAACGTACGAGGGCTACATGAACTACGTTGCCCGAGGCCAGACGCCAGAGTCGATGACGATGGCTCGGGGTTGGTTTCCAGACGAGGGGATCAGCATGGGCATCATAACGCCCGCCATGATGGACAACGCAATGGGCGTCGTGCGCTTCACTGGCCCTGTCGTGGCTCTTGCCGCATTCGACCTTGCAATGGAAGGGATCGATCAGGTCATGTGCTCGTACGGCCGATTTGGGCTGTCTGACGGCTGGACTGGGCGCAATGGGAAGTTTAATGAATTCAAGGAGCCGCGCACCGTCCTTCAGCTCGACAGTCAGATCCCATTCCCAAAAGCCAAGACGCTTGAGCAGGCGCAGGCCATCAAGAAGTTCTGCTCTCAGATGCGCATCACTCCAAACTGGCTGTGCGTCGATCGAACTGGGAATGGATCCGGCGTTCACGATTTGCTCACCAGCATCTTTGGCACCGAGGTGATGGGGATAAACTACTCGTGGGCTGCGTCTGACGTTCCTATCCTCGGGGACGACAGCAAGAAAGCCAACGAGCTCTACAACGGACTCGTGACCGAGCTGCTGTTTGGGCTTTCCAAGTACCTCGAATTTGGGTGGCTCAAGATCTCACCAGGTTTCCGAACCGACGAGCTCGTGAAGCAGGCAATTGGCCGCAGGTACACCCAGAAAGGCCGCGGCCTAGTTCGGGTTGAGCCCAAGAAAGACTACTGCAAGCGCACCCGACAAAAGTCCCCCGACGAGCTCGATTCGCTCAGCATGCTGGTCTACTTGATGCGTCAAAGGGCCGGAGTTGTGGCAACAATGGCCGAGAAAAAGAAGCCTGAGCCCCGCGAGAAAGAGCTGGTATCCATTATAGATTCAGTAGCTTTTGTGGATTTTGATGAGTAAACTCCGAGCATGACTGTCTTGCCCGTGCCCTCAATTCCGCTGATGGTGCAGAAGTACACAAACACCACGCCCCCTGCTGGGCTTCAGGTGTTGGCTGAGCCACATCGAATGCTGCCGCCCGCCGCCACCGAAGGATCCGGCTTGCCGCCGAGCAAGATTACTCCGTATTCCGGCATCTACAACGAGAATGGGAAGCTTCCTTCTCCGGCCAGTAATTTAACCTTTTTGGCTTGGGTATGATTGACTTAAAGCAGGCCGGAATTGACTTGGGGCTGGCCATTGCTGGCCTCTTCGGGAGCCTGCTTATGAGCTCAAAGCAGGCTGGGGAAAGTTTGCCAAGAACGCTTGTAAGCCTAATTGGCGGAGCGGCTTCTGCAAACTACGTAACGCCTTTGATTTTGAAATTGGCACACTTAGATGGCGAGCCGCAATACTCGTACGCTGCGGCATTTTTGCTTGGGTTCTGTGGCCTAAGAGCCGTGGAAACTCTTAGCAATAAATTATTTGTACCAACACCGCCTACAGAAACAGATGAGCCCAATCGAACCTATAAACGTCGCCGCTAATGTCCTGCTGGTTGGATCGACTTTCCACATGATTATGAAGGTCTTTGGTGATCCAGAGAGCGTAATCTACAAAAGACCTTGGGGCGCAATCGCGTGCAAAGCAGCTATGTGCGTGACGCTTTGTGGTGCCCTCGCAAACATTGCAACACTCTCGACGCCTAGCTGGACGGAGTGCATGCTTAATGTAGGTGTGAGCTTGAACTTTTTGTGGATAAGTTATTTCATTGAAAGCAAGCCTACAGTAAATAGGCCAAAGGTGCCGGATCCCACCTTGAGTCCGTCAAATACTCAAAAAGTGTCCCGCCGGAGGAAGCCACGGCATCCTTTGGACGATTAATGCAGCATCAATAAATCAATCGATACATGAATAAATCAAAGAACGGATGGACATTATGGGCTCATAAAAAGCCCACAGAACACGGATTTTACTGGATCAAATATTACCCTCTGCCGACAAATGGAGAGAGGCTGGAACATGATTTAGTAAACGTCAAAACAGTGTTTTTAGACATAGACAAAGAGACTGACATCGACGGGTACATTGAAACGCTGGAGTTTGTTGAACGGTGGGATGGATGTTCTCAGATTGAGTTTTTTCAACCAGCCCCAGATGAGGTTATTTGGTTTGGCCCAATCAATCTTGCTTTTGATAACGACGACCACAAGGCATTGAATAGGCAGCAGTTGTCTCACTTCCATGAGCACAGAGTTACCAAATGCGATGAGTGTCACGACATTCGCAAGGTTACCAGCAAGAGGGCCGCAAAGTACGGACATCTTGATTCGTGCGCTGACACCAAAGGGACATGCAAGGCATGCGGGGCTAAATGGGCTCTTGAGCTTGTTTACAAGGACAACGTGCCAAATTGGTTGGCCGAGCAAAAAGCCATTGAGGAAGAGGACAACAGAAGGGCGGAGGGCGAGCGTCTTCGTGTTATCGCAGCCAAAGCCAGAGAGCTCGAGGCAGAGCTCTTGCCGGATCCGTTTGCTCCGTTGGACAGAGAGGCATTGGATGAATTCACAAGGCGTCTTGACGAGTTTAAGGCCACATTGAAATGAAGCCGTTACTGAGAAATTTTTGGTATTTGTTTTCCGAGACGCAGCCCAAGAAAGCTGGGTTTTATTGGATCCGCCTTTTGCCATTCCCTGACACGGCTGGGAATATTGACTTGTCTGACCAAGGCCAGATCCTGCACATCACTCCAAGCCAAATCCTAAATGGGTTCCCGCTCTTGGCTCAGGGGCACGAAGACCAAATCCTTTGGATGGGGCCGCTGCATGTGCCCGAGCTGTTAATCAGAGATGTGCGCCGGATAGGCAAGCAGCAGGCCGCAAGGTTTGTGGCCGATTACTACAAAGAGTGCAATGAATGCGAGTTCAAGAGCACAGTAAACGTGCGCTCGATGCGCTACTTCAACGGTGAGGCGTCTGAGGACTGCAAACACTGCCACGGGAGGGACACCGTTTTCATCCAGAAAAAAAACTGGAACCCTTCGGGCTCTTCTGAACCCCCAGTTGCGTGAACCCCCCTTTCCAGTTGATTATGACACAAGGCCGTGCAAGCATTCCGGCTTAACCAAATGAACGGGATGGTTACGGAAAACCCCCAGCCCGTCGTGTGACGGTGCCTGGGTGGTTTCCTTATCGATTATGAAAGATCCGAACGACAAGATTCCTGCGATTCCAAAGCTTAAAGGCTGCGGGCATATTGAGGTGACCAAGAACGAAGACGGCTCCACGAGTTATGCTCGGTGCGATATTCTGTCCTCAAAAAAAGTAAAGCTGGCGAGCGGGCAGCTTGTAAACATGTGCGAATCTCACAAGAGGATGTATGAAAACCAGCAAGCTTGAGGTCGTCATGCGGAATGCGGAGGAGCTCCTCCCGTACGATCGCAATTCAAGAACGCACAGCCCAGAGCAGATCCGGCATTTGGCAGAGAGCATCAAGCAGTTTGGGTTCACAAACCCAGTGCTGATCTCAAAGGATGGCCAGATTATTGCTGGGCACGGCAGGGTGGAAGCCGCAAAGCTGGCTGGCCAGAAACAGGTGCCGTGCATTGTGCTCTACGATTTATCGGTAGCTCAGATTCGAGCCTACACGATTGCAGACAATCAATCTGCGCTCATGGCCGGATGGGACTTTGACGTTTTGGCCGCTGAAATTGAAGAGCTCCGCGAAGGGGGATGGGACATTGTTGATCTAGGGTTTACCAAGGAAGAGCTTGATGAATTGCTCGGTTCTCCCGAAATTGAGCCTGAAATTGCAGAAAAACCGCAAAAAGAGCCCTCAGATACGTGTATTTGTCCCCGTTGTCATCACGAATTTGTAGTGTAGAGTAGCTTTATGGCAAAACCGATCATCGGATTAATCCCGCCTAGTGGATGGCACTGCGTTCAGTCGGACGTTCGCATTACTGCATTTGACTACAAGTCGCTGCTGACGGCCGTCGAGGAATACAGGGCGCAGAATGGCATTCCAGTTGGTGACGTTGAGGGTGACGTAAATGCGTACATTTGCGGCAACTGGCCAAACAATTGCCACGGGGTAGACATGGTGACGGTACAGAGCCTCACTCCTCAAACAAATCAGGCAAAGCTGCTTGAAGACATTCAGACGTGGGCGAGAAACATTCTGGCTGGCAACAACCCAGTTCAGCTTGTTAGCGACGAGCTCGCAGAAGCTAGAGCCAAGATTTGCAGGGGGTGCCCAAAAAACGTCAATTGGCGCGGGGGATGCGCAAGCTGCGTAGTTGTCACCGATCGAGCGTGCGCAAGCCTTCGGCAGGCCAGAGACACAGCCTCGAGCGCAGTGCTCGGGGGATGCACTAGCATGCGGCACGACAACAGAACGGCCATCTTTTTGGATCGGGATATCTTCCAGAAGGCGACAGACCTTCCTGAATTTTGCTGGGTAAACTTGTAATTTATGGCAAACCTAAAACCTTTTGCGCCAGCCGTAACGGACAAATTCGTGGACAGAAGTCCACGTGTAGGCGACCACCACGACATTCCACGGGTTCTAGACCTGAACGTGGTCAACCCAGACGAATCAAACAGGGACACTGTAGACAAGGACACGCTGACAGTCCGGCGCACTTTTAAAGACGCCCAGCAAGCTCATTCAGCCTACCGCAGACTCAAGCAGCAGAATGTCGAGAGGAACCGCAAGAATCAATTAATTCAAAAAAAGCTGAACAATGAGCCGCCCTACCAACCCAAAAAACTTGAATCTGTTGGTCAGAATTGGCGCAGCAATCGGCCTACTGGGTTTCTTAGCACTATGGTCAGCCGTATCCAGCCGCCTTTCCGACAAGTCGTCGAAAGCGCAGCCACGCTGACATTTAGCAAATATCCAATTGAGTCCATCGACTCCGAATACAAGACAAAGGTTTTTCGGGACGAAATCACCAAATCTATACGCTCGTGGCCTGGATTTGACGACCTTGTGGCCCAGACAGTACACGAAAATACGACGTTTGGTTATTGCGGTTGGTGCTGGGATGACATGCGCGATTGGAAGCCGGATTTTTTGAGGCAGGATTACACTTTCTTTTCAATTGAAACACCTCACGTGGCGGACGCTACGCCAATTTGGGCGCGGAAACGCCGCTATCAAATCTCTGAGCTGATGCCGATTCTTGAAAACCACAAGATCAGCATTCTTGCGGGGTGGCACATCAACAATTTAGTCAAGGCAATCAATAATGCCATTCCGGCCGGACGCACGCTAGACGCAGACGATGACGCAAGACGATACGAAGATTGGATCCGAGAAGGTTCATACGGAGCAAGTTACGAAAACGACGCAAAATACGTTGAGCTTGGGGAGATATTGGTTAAGGAGCCGCATGGCAAAATTAGCCGCTTCCTCTTCGACGATAAGAGTGGCGATGAAATTTGCACCCAGATCGATCGGTACAATCGCATGTCGGACACTATCGCGTTGTTCAGTGTCGAAATAGGATCAGGAAACTTGATGTCAAGCCGAGGTGCGGGAAGAGATCTTTACAACACACACGTGTCGGTCGATAAGGCCCGTAATCTCGTTGTGGACAATGCTTATATCAAGGGGCTTCTCTTGATGAAAAAGGGGCCGAACGCGAAGCCAAATATTGCCCCGCTCACCGTTCATCATCCTGTTGCGCTGGTGAGCGAGGGGTATGACGTAATCCCGCAGAGCTTACCCGCTGATATTGAAGATTTCCTGCGGCTTGACCAGTTCGTCAGCCAGCTCGCTGAGATTCAAGTCGGAACCTTTTTGCCTGGTGCTCCAGTTGAGACTCAACAGCGCAAAACAGCATCCGAGGTTAATCGAGTTGCCGCGATTGAAAACCAGCTTCGTGAAGGAATTCTGATGCGGTTTTCGCGCCAGTTTTCAAAAGGGGTTGAACGCATGCAGCGTGGCATTTGCCACCCAGAGCACCTTAAAGCAGCGGCCGACCTAAAGGGCAAGCTGGACATGGCCCGCCAAGTTCAGCCAAAAGCAGCTTGGGCACGCAGAGATGTTGTTGACGCTTTTGATAAGGCTGGCATGGAAGTGCCAAACTTTCTGATCCCATTTGACGTGCCGGAACATTTAGACGAAGACGCGATCGCGTGCGTGCTGGGAATGTTGGACAAAAATGTGCCGCCTTCAGACATTCTGATTATGGCGTATGGCCCAGCGGCAGAATTGCTTGCTGACACTGCGGCTCAGGATATGCAGGTTCTGGACGGTATGATCCAACGGTACATGGGAAATCCGAACATCAATCAGGACACGCTCATTAAGTTGGATTGGGTTCGGAAAATGGGAGAGGCAGTCGCGAATGAAGTTATTCTTCCAAAAGATGCCGTGGAGGCACTTGCGATTGAGGCAACCCGCCAACAAATTGTTGAGCTTCAGTCAATTATTGCAGGAAGCGACGTGCCAGTCTCTCCACGAGATAACGACTTAGTGCATCTCGATACGATGATGCAAAAGCTGATGCCAGTAATTGCAAGCATCCCGCCTGGGACACTGCCGCCCGAGGGAGTGAAGCCTTTCATGTCTGCAATGGCTCACTTTGGGACGCACATTGCGTCAGCAGAAGCAAAAGGCGCACCAAATGACAAAATAACGCAGTACAAACAGGCATACCACAAAGCGCATCAGCATATTACAAAAGGAATGAATGTTCCGCCGCCGCCTGATATCTCTCCTGCGGCAGCTCATCAATCACACATGGGGCAGATGCAAACTGCTGCGCACGAGCGTGAAATGGGAAACGTTTACTCCGCGCAAAATCCGACTCAAGGAGGCTTGATTAGTCAAGTTGCAAATCCACCAAAGCCCCCTACGGGTTATTAATTTATGAATTGGGAATTATCAGACACAGCACGGTTTAAGGAATACAACAACAGAACAGGCGGAAGGCTGAGGGCGTACATGGCCTCGCTTATTCCAATGCACCTTGGAATGACATCCATAGAGCAAGTAGCCCTTTGCGCTAAGTACAAGGAAGGCTGCGAGTTCATGCTCAAGGCCATTGACGATATTTTGGCAGAATCACCTCAACAAGAAGACGCCTCAGCAGGCGGATTTACATCAATGTAATTTATGGACGACGACAACATCGAAGAAAACTACGTACCCGAAACCAATGCGGTAAACCGTGATGGTGGGGCTGCAAAACTAGACGCTGACCCGATCAATCAATCGTCGAGCGATGCGTTTGATTCGCTGCTTGATTCAATTGAATCTGGAGCGGACACAACTCAGGACAACTCTAACCAGTACACAAGAAATGTTCAGCAGGATTCCTCTACTCAGCAAGGATTTAGAGATCAAAATTCTGGGACAAATTCTAGGACAGCTCCTGATGAATTAGATCCTGAAATTGCTGCAATTCAGCCGCCGCAAGGCATGTCTGAGAAGCAGATGGGCAACTGGGAGAGCATGCGTAAGTCTCTCAGTGACTACAAGAAGCAAGCAGCGGAAACCAGCATTCTAAAGCAACGTCTCGAAGATCTGCAAACTCAAGCTGCGCAAATGCAGCAGCCGCAGCTTCCGCCGGACTACCAAGAATGGAGGCAGCGTGCCGCAATCTTGGACATTCAGAATGATCCTTCTTTTAGGGCAAAATACGACGCCCCAATCAATGAATCAAAAGGCACAATATATTCTCTATTAAGGAAGTACGATGTTCCAGAAGAGTCTATCAAAGCAATTGAAGAGAAGGGTGGGCCTACCAAGATTACTGAGGCTTGGTGGAAGACTCAGATCATCGACAAGCTGCAAGGGCTTGGAAAATTCACTGACGCCCGTAGAATTGAGAATGCGATGGCGCAGATTGAAGACGTTGAGGCCGCTCGTGATGGCGAGCTGAAGCAGGCCAAGGAAAATTCGGAGCAGTGGCTTCATCAAAAAGAATACGAGAAGTACGAGTCAGCCGTAAGGGATTGGGAAGATGAGCAATCTTACATTGAAGAGCTGACCCAAAATACTCCGTTTCGCTTCCAAGAAGTTCCTCCAAGCGCAACGCCGGAGCAGGTTCAGAAAATTGAATCTCACAACGCGACAATGCAAGATTTGGCAGGAAAGTATGATTCTGCCAAAAATGCACGCACGCCCAAGGAAAAGGCGGCAGTGTACGCAGCGGCCGTGTACTCGCACGTACTCACAAGGCAGCTTCAGTTTGAGCAGACAGCAAGAAAGCAGGACGCTGACACTATTAAGAAGCTGATGTCAGAAAACAGCGCACTAAAGGGCGCGGGGAGGGCTCCTCGAAGCAACGTAAACAACTCAAACGCTCGTCCAAGCAATAACCTTTCTGACCGAATCAAAATGTCCGCAGGAGACGCAATTGACGCTGGGCTTGATGAGGCTGGGGCGTAATTAATTTATGGCACAACAACAACCTCCTACCGATAAAAAGACGCCTCAAGAGCTTGTGACCGAAAGAGCTCTTTCGTCCGCAAATCCATTTCAGACTCCAACTCCAAGGCCCGCGGCATTAAAGGGAGCACAGCCAATTAGGCAGACCCCATTGACAGAGGCAAGGATGCCGGATGTTGAGCCGCCTGATTTGGATGACGAAGAAGACGACGAGCTAATTAACCCGCCGGAGTTTGCAGACATCGGAATGGGAGCTCCTGAAGCAAAGCCCGCAGAAGAAGAAGAGGCCAAGGAATGGATTAAATGCCATCGCGTAGACAAGACGCCGGAATACCAGTGCGAGTTTGCTGGCAGGGATATTTTTATCGGGCTTCCTTGGCTCAAGGGATCCAACCCAATCACTGCGCTTGTACTGACGGCTCTTGCGTTGGATTTTGGCAAGGACAAGATCCGATTTGATGTAGTGATGGGCGACTCAATGGTTTATCACGCCAGAAATCTGATTGCTGACCTATTCCTAAAAACGGATGCAAAATGGTTGCTGATGTTGGACGACGACATGATCCCTAGCATCGGTCGCCCTGGGTGGTTTCGAGCATGGGTTCCAACCGCTCAGACAATCCCAGACATGCCTTTGCAACGCCACGTGCTGCAACGCTTGATTGGGGCAAACAAAAGCCTAGTTGGAGCTGCGTATTTTGGCCGCAGGGAAAACGGGAGGTTAATGTGCAGCGACCTGTCTTTGGAACAGCTTGCTCGAGAATATTCTGATCAGGTTCGGCCAGTAGAATGGGTTGGCACTGGATGTTTTCTTGTACACCGAAAGGTGTTTGAGGATATTGCAAAGATGTTTCCAGAGCTTGGGTCAAAGGATCCGCAGATCCCATTTGATTACTTCCGCCCAACATCTCACACGATAGGAGAAGACGTTTCGTTCTGCCGCAGGGCAAAAATGGCTGGCCATCAACCTCACATTGATCTTGGGCTTCCAGTAAAACACGTCGGTTTTAAAGCGTACTAATGAGAATTTATTCATACTATCAATCGCTGCCTGGCGACAACCAGCAGGAAGAATTTACGTGTGCAAATATTTGGAAGGGGTCATGGCAACACCACCACTGGGAGCCCGTGATGCTCAATCGATCTCACGCTCAAGGATCTCCGTTGTACAATAAGCTGATGCAGAAAATGGCTGGGTTAGCCTTAAAACTGCCTCCTGAGCTCACTCAGCAGTACCAAGCCATTCTGGCTAGGTTCACCCGCTGGTGCGCCATCCACGCAGCCGGAGGGGGCTGGATGAGTGATTACGACGTGGTCAACGCTGGCTTTGATGCGTCTCAAGGCAAAAAATTAATGGAAAAGGGGACGCTTTTACTGCCTGAGGGGCCAGCAAACGTATTTTACGTGAGCGGGCCGCATGCGGGAAAGTGCATTCAAAAATTCATATCGGACGACCTGATAGAAGGAAACGGAATCAGAAATGAATTTGATATTCTCAGTGTTCAGCCGGAGCTGAATGGCGGAATTATCGACTCTTTGGTGTCGCCATCTAAAAGAGGAGACACGCCAAGATCTGAAAGAATGAAGATTATTTTTGAAACAGCTTGTCAGGAAACTGGCGTTGTGTCATAAACCCAATCACGGGGCAGCTTCTCCGCATGAAGCTCGTTGGCGGACGTAAACCGCAAATAGGTCGTAATTTTGCCCAGACGACGGGGGCTACTAGTAGTCAATCGGACTCCATTCGGAGCCCTTTGCTTTGACTTGTAGCCCTGAGTTTCCACGAGGGGTTAGGTCAAGCACCAACCCACACCAACTCGCAGATGAAACTCATTCAAAAAATCGTTGTAGTTTTAGCGTTGGCCTTGGGCGTCTCAGCAACAACTGTAAACGCAGCGTGGAACACGCTTGTCACGGTTACTGGAGGGACGTTCGGGACTGGCACTAATTTCAAAGGACAGACGCAAGCGTCTGTGAAAATCGGCACCACAGAAGTTAACTGGACGGAGTTCCAAGCTGTTCGCACGTACGCAAACGGAATTGGAGGCTTCGATATCAGCCTTGTTGGATCCGGCAATTCGGCCACAGCACCCGTTGAAAACGTTAATTTTTACGATGCGTGCAAATGGATGAATGCCGCCACGCTCCAGCAAGGCACGTTAACTCCTGTGTACAACACTGGCACGGTGTCTATTGGGTCGCTCACTAGCGCAGGAACGGTTGCCACGGCAATCGTCCCAAGCGGGCACAGGCTATCCTCTGGCAATTGGGTGAAAGTCACTGGGGCAACTCCTGCTGGCTATAACCTGACCAAGCCTGTGTTTGTCGTTAACGCAACGACCTTCACCTACCAAACCGTAGTCTCCGGCACCGCTGTTGCCACTGGGACTTTGGTTGGGACGGTGCTGTATACGTCTGGTGACACGATTCCAAACGTTGACGCAACTGCAACTGGATATCGGTTGCCCACAGAAAAAGAATGGGAGTGGGCGGCGTGGGGCGGCGTTAGCTCTGGCAGTTACACGTACGCTGGCAGCAACACTGCAAACACCGTGGCGTGGACTCGAGACAATCAGCCTTCGCTGAATGCTGGAGCTCAGGCTGTAGGCACTAAAACCGCTAACGAGCTAGGCTTATACGACATGTCCGGCAACGTGTTTGAGTGGTGTTTTGATGACGCCATTCCGCTTTACGGTCGCCGAGTGCGAGGCGGAGCATGGCTAAACGACAGTGGCGCAAGCCGAACCATGAATCGAGGATATCGAGACCCTGCAAAAGAAGAAGCAGGCTTTGGAATCCGAGCAGCAACAAACTAAACGCCCCCAACAACAAACAAACTTAGAAACTCACTTAAATTATGCCCTCTTATTCAAACTGTATTCCGCTTGCTACAATCCAAAACTTTGCAAGCAAGGATGTTAACAGGATCATCGGCCAGATCGCGAAGGTCTTGGCCAGAAAAAGTCCCTACATTAACAGCATCGACGGTGGGACTTTACCCAACGTTTCTGATGTTGTGCGTTCCGTTGTCGAGGAAATGGCTGTTCCGGCCGCTTCTTTGGCGAGCCCTACATTTGTCGATGATACGACTTTGTGCGGCGTTGGTGCCACGCCTGATCAGGTTGGCTCTACTGAGTACCAGTTCAACCTGCAAACGCTCCGTGGGGCTGGCCCTCGCGTATGCGTTAAACAAGCACGTACTGCCTTCAAAGGAAGCTACTTGCAGGCTCAGGTTTCGCTTGAGAAAACAATTCTTCAGCTTATTAATGCTGACATTCGCTATCAGTACCTGATCCAGTCTGGCGTCAAATATGTGATCAACACGACCGCTTCGTTTGGCACAAACCTCACTGGAGACATGCAGTACATAAATACAAAGTTTGCGCAAACCCTTCCTGATGGGCCGCTTAACTTTAAAACATTGTACCGCATCGGCACGTTCCTCCGCGAAGAAATGCTTGCTGAACCTTTTGCCTCCAAAGAAGGCGAATTTTTTCAGGTCATGTTGGGCGCAGACGCTATCGAAAACATTCGTAATGATGCGGATGTGAAAGAAGATCTGTTGTACCTTACGGCCGGAAGCTTCAAGCTCGGTGAAGATGCAATTCAGGGCTACCAATTCCAAGGCTATCGTGGGTTTGCTTTTGGCATTGATCAGCAGCCACTTAGGTCTACTGGATTTGATTCTAGTGGCAACCTTGTTCTGGTCAATCCGATCATCTCGACTGCCGTCACTAACGGCTTTGCGCAACGTCGTAATCCTGATTGGGTTAACGCCCCATATGAGCTGGGTTTCGTGGTTGCTGGAGACGCCTTCAAACGCTTGGTTCCCGAGAACTTTGCCGGAGAGGGGACGTTTAAGTGGGCTCCGCAGTTGGCTATGGGAGAATTGGAGTGGACGTATTTCCGGGACAACGATTGTAATCTTTACGGCGATTTTGGACAGCACATCTATCAGATTTCTCGTGCGATTCAGCCGATTCGCCCGCAGAACGTTTGCCCTGTGCTGTACAAGCGTTGCCCGTTTGACGGACAGCCCTTGCCTTGCTCCACAAGCGCAACTGGTCTTTAATCTGAAAGCGTAGACATCGGCAGCACCCCTGTTAAAGGGGGTGCTGCTTAGTTTGGGCTTTTACATTACTGACTTATGCCTTCTTCACCTTCTCGCGTTACGTTTGCCGATGGAAAATCGGCCAATTTTGCAGCACTTGCGACAGCAACCACATTGCTGCCAGCAAACCCTTCTCGAAAATACCTTAGAATTTCTCCCACAAGCGTCACAGCAACTGCCTTGTATGTAACGTTTGATGGAAGCACTCCATCATCGAGTAATGGAGTTATGATTATTGTCGGAACAGGGGGAACTCAGTCCCTTCTCGAGTTTGGGCATTCGTGGGTTCCAACAGGAGAAGTAAAGGCTATCGGCGGGGCTGGAATTAACGTAATTTGGGCTTAATATGGCAATTAACTCTACTCTCAATCGGGTCGATGTCGTAAAGCGGGCCAAAGACGTTGTTGGGCGGATCAAAACGTCGATGTCGCAAAACATCTACGACGCCGATTTTGAATACGGCAAACAACCTCTTCGTTGGGAGGAGTTTACTTCTGGAGGTGGCACTATTACGCATCTGCCGGGGGTGGGTGCGTGCGCCATGTATTTGCCTGCTAGCTCGCCATCTGCGCTAACAATCAGACAATCCCGCCCATACCATCGATATCAGCCGGGCAAAGCCATGTTCATGGCTACTGCGATTCAATTAGGCGCGGCAAATTCAAATCAATTTCAACGGTTTGGATTTTTTGACGATGCCAATGGGATGTTTTTTGAACAGGGCACCACAAGCGCAGCAAACCCCTCTGGGATGTATTGCGTAATTCGCACCGACACAAATTATTTCCCGACAGCAACTGCTCCGCAATACATCGTGCAGACAACCGCTACAGGTAGTTCTGGTGCGTTTACGATCACTGTTGGATCAGCAACTGGGTTATTTGTTGGGCAATACGTTTACGGTAGCAATCTCGGAAGCAATGCGTATGTCACTGCAATTTCTGGGACTACAGTGACGCTTTCGACGGCAAATTATGGAGCAATAAGCGGAAATATTAATTTCCAATACCTTTGCACAGACGTTCGCACGTCTTACGAAAACTGGAGCGACCCGCAAAACATCAAATCACAGATTGACTGGACAAAAATCCAGATGTTTTGGATGGAGTATGCCTGGTATGGCGCGGGATGTTTGCGGTGGGGTGTTTTGATAAACGGTGAGCCTTTTGTGCTGCACGAAGTTGGATCAGGCAACAACGGAAACTACGGTGGCGGGGTTTTGCCAGGAACTGGCGCGGGCGTTGTAGCATGGTCTCGCACTGGAAACCTTCCAGTGCGTTACGAGCAACGCGACAATGGGTCTGCTGCTGCAAATACCATGTACCATTACGGTGTATCTGTGATGCTAGAAGGCAGGAAAGACGAGCAGAGAGGATTTACGTATTCGTATGGCATGAACCCAGCGGCACCTAGACGCTATGTTGCGCCAAACGTTACGCGATACCCAGTGCTGTCCATCCAGCCTCGGGTAATGGGCATTCAAGAACTCGGAACCACTGGAGGGTTAGCAGACTCTACAATGTCAGTAAGTTCGTTCTCGACTATAAATTACATTCAAGTTGGAACAAGCATTACACTGCCAAAAGTTGCGTCATTTTCTGGAAATGGATCAACTGGAATAATCACTTTCAGAAAAGCGCATGGTTTGCCTACGTCCAATTCAACTGTTGTGCTGAGTGGGTTTTCTCCAGCGGGATTGAATGGAACTTACACTTCTGCCTACGTGTCGCCATCGACAATTTCCATTACAACAACGACAACGTCGGCAACAACGCTAGGTTCAGTAAGCGCATCCTCAGCATATCTTGGTACAAATCAATTTGCTGGCAGGTCGTATTATTACCAAGGCACGGACGGCTTATTCTATATGGCGCGGGTAACAAGAAACGATGCATCTGCTATATTTTTTGTTGAACCTATTCAAGGGTTTGTAATGCCAATTGCGCCACTTACAGCAACTGCTACCAATACTGCATCCACGACAATTGGGTCTGCCGCTTGCACTTATAGTGCTGGAAGTGGAACAATATTTGTTGGAATGACAATTTCTAGTTCAGCGTTTCCTGCTGGCACAACCGTAGTTTCGTTTACTGGAACCACAAGCGGCACAATATTAGCGAGCAACCAAGCGACATCGACTGGGTCAACTACGCTGACAATAAATCCAACTTGGACAATTGGACAAATTAATCGCGGCCAGCTTTTGCCTCAACAGTTGATGGTCAGCTCCGATTCGCTTTGCGTAGTTGAGTTGATTGCTTCTACGCCTGGAAATCCAATTGTGCTGACAGGAGCAGCGTTTCAACCTTTGTCTGCTCTTGGAAGCCCAAATTCGTTTGCAACTCGAGACGTTAACGCAACTGCGTTATCTGGCGGCGAAGTCGTAAACGCTTTCACGACTCCTGCTGGGGGAAGTGGAATTGTACCGATTGACCTCACAAACTTTTTTCCGTTGTACAATACTATTCTGGGGAATCTGCCAGACATTCTTACGGTAGCCATCACAACAAAGGCGACACAAACGCCTGCGCCTGCGGTTGTGTCTGCGGTAATTGCCTCAAACGTATGTACGTTGACGTTTGCCTCGGCGCACAATTTAAACACAGGAGATTCTGTGATTTTGTCTGGGTTTGCGGGTTCTCCAACAAACACTAACGGCACATATGTTGTCATATCTACTCCGACTTCAAATTCAATTACATTTGCTACAGTTAGCGCAGTTAATGTCTACACGCTAGGCGTTGTTACGCTTCTCAACGGAGCAAACGTGGGGGCGCATCTAATTTGTC
>Ga0194061_1001051_pt1 | contig 16601 bp, 13 predicted proteins | sample SepL2221m_MetaG_FD_163423 | JGI IMG/M metagenome (GOLD analysis project Ga0194061, IMG submission 163423) | Anoxic zone freshwater microbial communities from boreal shield lake in IISD Experimental Lakes Area, Ontario, Canada - Sep2016-L224-21m | ecosystem: Environmental > Aquatic > Freshwater >... | reverse complement strand
GCCCACCCAACACCTGCATAGCCCCTCCCCACCAGACTTTGGGGCCATACCCCGCCCAGCATCAGCAGGATGCCTGAAATCAGCATAATCGTCACGGGTAAGGCCAGCGTACGGGGCGAATTCTGGGCATAGCAGTACCCCACCAAACCTCCCCCCAGCAGCCACGGGAATACCCATAAGGCCCAACTCGTCCGCCAAAGCGTATCCATAACCGGGTCGAGCGGTTGATTTTGCAGACTGTGCCAAAGTAACCCGCTCAAACCAATCACCAACGCCACCCCACTAGCTGCCCAGAGCGTATGATCCGCCCGACGACCAATTTTCAGGCCCCGCAGGCCATTCAGACCCAGTACCATCAGTCCCACCGCCAATAGGAGAAATGCCACCCCCAGCGTGGCAAGTATGCCCGTCTGCCCTAACATTCCCAGCAATCCCAGATTCAGCAGCACCAGCGCCACCAGAAAGGCCCGGGGCATGGGCCGCTGGATCGGTAGCCACTCGGCCAGCCCGCGCATCGCGGCAGCCCCCAGCCAATGCAGCACCACCGCCACAGCCGACAGTTTAAACAGCAGTGCCCGTTGGCTTTGCGCAAGAAATTCCAACTCGAAATGACGATAATGCAAACCCAACTGGACCAGCCCCGCCAACACCAACCACTGGCCGGTGCCGATCAGATACAGATCGGAGATGTGAATTTGCTTCCGGGCCACCACCCGCGCCAGGACACGCCAGGTCAGCAAGACCGCCCCCAGAGTTACCAAACCCCCTGCACCCAATTGCAGGCCATTATGCAGGTGTACCGCCGTACCGACATACCAACTCAGCCAACCTGCCCCCAGAATACTCAGACTCCCCAGAACTGCGCCCAGATAAGCCAAACGTGCCAGCCTGCGTTGGAGCGAGGTGGGACTATCCAAGCCCTGTACCAGGCCAAATCCCAGCAAGAGTATGGGCAGTACCAGTTGATACCAAAATTGCGTTGGGACCAATAAACGCATGTAAGCGTTTTGGGGGCCGGCACTCAGCCACCCCAGCGTGATCAGCAGCGCCAGCCCCATTAACAGCAGGGCCAGCACACACCGTAAGGTGCCGGTATAAAGTTGGCGATCACGGACATCGGCCAAAGCCTGAACTGCGGGGCGGGGGATTTGCGTCATAGGTGACCAGTCACATTTCCATGGAATCACAGCGTATGGGAGTTTGATTTCGGCGGGGCATCCGTGCTCCCCGCCGTGCTGCGGATCAGATACGAAGGCCGGTCCATCACACGAGTATACATTCGCGCCACATATTCACCGATGATGCCCAGCGCCAACAATTGCGCCCCGGAAAATATCGCCACCGCTGAAGCCATGAAGGTAAAGCCCACCGGCAATTGATTGGGATCGTAAAAAAAGAAATATTTCACCATGACCCAGACAAACAAGATCGCCCCGAAGCCAGCCAACAATACCCCCATCACACTGGCCAGTTGCAGCGGAAACACCGAAAAGCCGGTCATCATATTGGCCGTGTGCAGAATGAGCATCCGCAAGGTATAGGTGCTGCGCCCAGCCTTGCGCTGGTCATGACGAACCTTGACCACGCCAAACCGGCTGGTGCCCCAGGTCAGCAGGGCATCAATGGAAACAAAATACGCGCGATAATCGGCAAAGGCATCGCGCAAGTGCGTGCGCAAGATGCGGAAAGGACCGATATTGGTGGCTCCGCGCGTGCCCATGGCCTTCTGGAGCATGATTTTGGTCACTTGTGTGGCGACAGCTTTGAACAGTCCGTGGTTGTAGAATTCCGGCCGGCCATAAACCACATCATACCCCTCGCGCAGCGTGGCCAACAGTTTGGGGATTTCTTCGGGCGGGTGCTGCAGATCATCATCCATGGTCACACAGTATTCATAACGGGCAGCGCGGATACCCGCAAGCACCGCATTATGCTGACCGCTGTTGCGCATGAAATTAAGGCCGCGCAGTTGCGGGTGCCCATGCGTCAGCGCCGTCACCGTTTCCCAGGTGTTATCGGCGCTGGCATCATTGATAAATATTACTTCGTAATCCAACCCCAGCGTAGCCAGCACGGCCTGAAGGCGCTGCCATAATTCCGGCAGTGTGGCGCTGCAATTGAATACCGGGATGACCACGGAGAGTCCCGGCGGGAGCTGGGAGGTACGAGAATATGCGTCAGATGACATCGTGGAAGCAGGCTCCTAAGCAGAGTTAACCGGTTAGTTTAACCGCTGGAGGCAAAATCGGCATCCTGCCCCGGAGTTAAACTCCCACGGCACTCCATCAAGGTATTTTGACCACGGTACCCGCATCGCCCGATTTGAGTTTCTTGCTGGTATCCACGACCAACAGTCCGGTGGCATCCACACTCACGGCATAGACCGCCAAGGGGCCGCGGGCGGGATTCTCCTCAGCATTGGGATCCACCGCGCCCGTCAACAGGAAATGCGCCCCGTGACAGGGACAGATCAACAGAGATTTGCTGCGTGGCAGCGCCACAGCACACCCCTTGTGCGTGCAGCGGGTGTCCACGGCATACACATCCTTACCCACCCGGGTGAGGATAAAGCCATCCTTGCTGTGGGAGTCATCGCCTTTATCGGCAGCCAGAGCATCTGGTTTCAAGGTGGTAGTAATGGGACCCTTCACGGTGGGCGTAGCCGAAGGGAATGACACCTGCGCATTTAGAATAGGCAGGGAGATTCCCAGCGTAACGGCCCCGGCAATAAATTCACGGCGGGTGGCCTGTGGTTCGGACATTTTGTGTGTCTCCAATCGAAAAATATTGCGAAATTATAGGCCGGTGCGCTGCGGTCCTCTGCTGGGGTACACAAACTTTAATCCTGCGTCCACAACACATCCGGCACCCCCTCCATATGATTGGCCCAACGGGCCAGCACAAAAAGCAGGTCTCCGAGACGATTAACATAGGTCAGTGCGTAAGGATTGATCGTTTCCTGGGCCGCCAGTGGCACCAGCCAGCGTTCCGCCCGCCGACACACCGTGCGGGCCACGTTGATATGCGCTGCACACGTGCTCCCGCCGGGGAGAATAAAATTGGCCAGCGGGGGTAATTGCTCCGTGAGTCGGTCCATCGTGGCTTCCATCCACACGATCCGCTCGGGTTGAACCCGTTTGATACGGGCTTCGTTATCGCTCCCATGCGGCGTGGCCAGATCCGCCCCCAGCGTAAAAAGTTGGTGCATCAGGTCATTGAGCAGCGCGGCGAGCGCCGGATGGGTGCAAACCCCGGCGGCCAGCCCCAAGTGGGCATTGGCTTCGTCTATGGTGCCGTAGGTTTCAATTCGCAGGTGATCTTTGCGAACCCGTGAGCCATCAAAGAGCCCGGTGGTGCCATCATCACCTGTTTTGGTATAAATTCGCATACAAGTAAACTCCCGATCTGGCCGATACGACGAACGTGTGGATTTTAACACGGCGCGACGGCATTAACCGGCGCGCCTGTATAATAGGCGAAGGCCCGAGAAGCTGAGAACTTGCTGCATGAATAATTCCCAAAAGTCTGTGCCTTCGCCCCGGTTGGTGTTGCTGTATGGCGGGACGTTTGATCCCCCCCATTACGGGCATATCACCACCGCGCTGGCCGCACGCCAGGAATTGGGGGCCGATTTACTAATTTATGTCCCGGCCCGGCGCAATCCGCATAAAACCCACAGCCCGGTGGCGGCGGACGCCCACCGGGTGACCATGCTGAAGCTAATGCTCGGAACCGACCCTCAGACCTGCATCTCGGATTTTCATCTGCGGGCTGCCGGGGCGAGTTATACCAGTGACCTTTACGACCATATCCACGCAACCTATCCAGCGGCCAAAATCGCCATTCTGATTGGAGCCGATCAACTCGGGGCCCTACCCACATGGCACCGCTTTGCGGATTATTGCCACAAAGTTATATGGGCGGTGTTACCCCGGCCGGGATATACGCTTGAAAATACCACGCAAGCCACGGCCAAACATACACTTAGGGAATTAGACGTGAAATTATTACAAACCCCGCCGGAAATTGCCGTAAGTTCGCGCGAATTGCGGGAAAAATTTTCCCATAACAATTTTATCATCGGCCCGGAAATATCCCCCGCCGTGGTGCGTTATATTCAAACCCACAAGCTTTATGTCTGCACATAATGGACAATTAAGTATGAATATGGTAAAAAGCCCGCAGATCGGCGTTTAAACGTTGAATGAGAGCATGAGCGAGAGACCTGGCCGCGGTTGTAAACACGGCAGAGAGGCGTTGGGTGCGGAGTGCGATTGGCCTGCGATACTTGCGGAACCGAGTTTTTACTCGGGCCGTCCGCCCCAGGGGGCGCCATTAAATGCCCAAAATGTGGCGATATGGTGCCAATCCCAGCCTCGCTGTTGTTGGTCATAGATGACAGCGCGGCGAAGTCGGTTGCACCAGTTGGTCCCCCGAGCGCGCTATTTCGCCCCCCCTCGGAGCACCCTCAGCCGTTATCTTCGGTCAAGCACACCACCCCACAGGAATGGCCGACGTTTGACGCTATGCAAAAAGCCGCCCGCCCCGATGGGTTGCCCACCGCTAAACGTTTTAAGCCTATTACTGCTTTCCCCACCCCCGCAGCACATGACGCCCCGGCGGAGCCACACGCGACGGCGGCTCCGGATATCGTGTATGACGTGGAGGATGATGTGATTGCGGAGTTGGTCAACCCGGCTCCCGCCCGACTCGGCACCAAACGGCGCGGCCGACGCATGTCCTACCGCCCACGCCGGGCTTCGGGTATCCCCTTGGGTGCGGTGTTCTTTATCGCACTTATGTGTCTGATCATCGGCGGTGCCGTGGCGTGGTTTGTCATCAATCCAGCTTACCGCGATAAACTCTCCGCACTGTGGATGGGGACACCTGAAACCCAGCCTGCGAATATCAAGCGTAAAGCCGGTATGAGCCGGGAAGTTCCCCCGCCTCCCACGGTATCAACCAGCGCGGGCCTGCGTAATCCGACGATCAAAACCCCCGCGACGTCCACCGAAGAACCGGTGGACGTGGATAAGCCCAGTATCCCTTCGTTATAGATAATTTTTCGCCGTTGAGATATTTTTCCACTTAGTACTGGAATTATCCCCCGCCCGGGGTTAACCTTACGGTATCTTTGGGAAGGAATTTTGACATGTCCCAGTGCCGTATAGCGCAGCGTGGTTGGAATCAATGTGCCTTGATGGGTGCGGTCGTAATGGCATTGCTGGCCGCCAGCCTGCCCGCCGCCACTGTGGACAGTGATCCCACTCCTGCCACCCAGACGGAGAGTCTGCAGATTCGCCAGCTGCGCGTAGGTCGGTATGTGGGTCCCCTGCAACCCGGCCAAATGCGTCATGCGATTTGCTGGGAATTTCAGGGCGGTACTTGGAAAGGCCAGAATCTGGAAGGCTTGACTTGTGTCTTGGTCCAGCGGATGGGCAAAACGCCCAGCAATAATCAAACAGTATTGTATGTGTCTTTGATGGGTACCCCCGAACAACGTCTGGCCGCCACCGATGCGGTTATGTCTATTTACGGCGACCAACTCAGCACCATGATGCGGCACGATTTGCGGACCGAACCCGCCGCCATCACTCTGGAACAGGCCGATGATCAATCGGTGGTGCTGCATTTGGCTCCCTTGCTGTAACCGGCAGTCCGTGGTTGGGAACGTTTTTTTTACTTTTTATACGATGTGCTATAATACCCACGGATATTGTAGTCTTTTACGTGAGGTAGCAACGATGAAACGTGTAATGTGTATGACGTTGGCTTTGGCGGGTTTGACCTTGGGTTTGGGCGCTTGCTCGGATAAAGCAGACCCCAACGTGCCGTCGGTGACGTTGGTGGCCGCAGTGAACAGTCCCATCGTGGATGTGCCGGTCCCGGCGGGCTGGCAGTTGGATACCAGCACCGCCCGCGCGGAATCACTCTTTACCACCAACCAGCGCCGGGTCAACCACACCTATCGTGGCGACGATTCTCCGCTGGTAGTGGTGCGTTTCTACAAGGATAAACTGCCCACCAAGGGCTGGCAGTCGGTATCCCAGATTCAAGATGGCGAGGCCATCATCATGAAGTACGTGAAAGCAGGCGAAAACCTGACCGTCACCGTTGGCGAAGGTTCGTTCTGGTCCTTCAAGTTCAGCAATTCGGTCAATGTGGAAATCAATCCCGACCCGCAGAAACTGGCAACTCCGAAGTAAGCTTCGCCCCCTAGTACCCCCTGAAACCACGAAGGCATCCCATGCGGGATGCCTTTTTTATTCTGCTTGCAATCCGCCTATGTTTGTATTATGTTAGGTTTACCGTACGGAGACCTAACATGGGCAAGTATCTTTTCGTAGACATGAACAGTTTTTTCGCCAGCGTGGAACAGCAGGAACGCCCCGAACTGCGGGGGCGGCCGGTGGGGATTTTGCCCACGCTGGTCGAGACCACCGGCTGCATTGCGGCCAGCTATGAGGCCAAGGCGCTGGGCATCAAGACCGGCACCTCAGTCCGCGAGGCCCGGCAACGCTGCCCTTCCATCGCGCTGGTCGAGGCCCGGCCCGAAGTGTACGTGCAGTACCACGAAAAAATTATCGCCGCAGTCGAACAGTGCCTGCACGTGGACAAGGTATGCTCCATTGATGAAATGTACGGGCGTTTGCTGGGGGAAGAATGCCAACCTGAAGCCGCCCGGACGATCGCCCTGCGGGTGAAGGCCACCATCTACCACGAGGTGGGCACGTACATCCGTTGTTCGATCGGAATTGCCCCCAATCCCTGGCTGGCCAAAATTGCCTCCGACATGCAAAAGCCTGATGGCCTGACCATGCTTCAACTGGCCGATTTACCCGGCAAACTGGAACCCTTGAAGCTCACCGATCTGCCGGGTATCGCCACCAATATGCAGCGCCGGCTGGCGTTGCAGCGCGTTCATACCGTGTTGCAACTGTGGCAACTCGACGAGGCGCAAATGATCCGGCTCATGAACAGCCGCGTGGTGGGGATACGCTGGTGGCACCGTTTGCATGGTTATGATCTGCCCGAGCCCACCACCCACCGACGGTCGTTGAGCCAGTCCCATGTGCTGCCGCCGGAACTGCGCACCACGGAGGGCGCTTATGGCGTACTGGTGCGGCTGATTCATAAAGCGGCGGCACGCCTGCGGCGGATTGAGTATCGTGCGGAACAATTGCATGTCTATATGGACCATCGCGACGGGCCGCAATGGTATCGGCGGGTACCGCTGGGACTGTGCGGCGATACGCTGACCATGCTGGAAGCGCTCGGGCAGGCCTGGCGTGAACATCCCCCGTGGGCGCCGCTCAAGGTAGGTGTGGTGCTGGCCCCGTTGGTCGCCCCCGGCGGCGCCACCCTGCCGCTATTCCCCCAGCAGACCCGGCGCGATCTGCTGGCGGCGACCATGGACCAACTGGACCGACAATATGGCCGCCACTGTGTCTATTTCGCGGGCATGCACAACGCCCGCCAGGCGGCCCCAACGCGAATTTCGTTTACGCAAATTCCGACGGATGATGAATTTTAGCTTGCTTCAAATCGAGCCGAATAACACCCATCGAACCCAAATTACACCGCGTCAGGTATAAACTCGGGAATTTCTTTATTATCCCAGCCCACCCGGCTGCCCACGGGGAAATTTGCGGCCTGATAGCGTTCTTGGGGGAGCTTTACGGTAACGGGATAGCCGACTTGCACGGTCAGGGAATTGGTCTCGGGATGAACCTGCAGGACCTGGCCCTGCATCCGCCGGGGGCGACCGACCAGCGGCTCAATGTAATTGCCCCCCAGATCCACCCGTTCGGCCTTCCAGGCCACAGCCTGAACCGTGCCGATGGTGGTTTGACCCGGGGCGGGCAACTGGGCGGCGGTTCGGCAACGAAACGTGGTTTCATAATTGCTTACGCCGGCTTTTAAGGTGACCAAATCACCGATAATCTGTTGGACCTGAAACTTTGCCATAATCTGCGTCTCCTTGGGTAGGCATATTGTAGAGGGGGTGAGGTGGAAATGTCACTTCCGGGGGTAAAGTTACCCCGGATCAAGGTCACGCTTTGTCAGTATATCGGATGGATAATAAGATCGGCGGAAGTCAAGCAAAATCCGGCACGAACAAATTGTTAGCGCCAAATGCAGAAAATCTTGACAGCAGCCCAAAGTCGTCATATGTTTGCTGTCTGGTGAGTCCGTCGTGCCGGGAGTTGCTTGGTGCGGTTGTGGGCTTATCCGGGTTTCGGGGTCATGATGCCACGAGGCAAAGTAGCGCCGGAGCTTGGGAATGCGTGTTGGAAATGTTGCAGGGACGTCGCCGGTGGCAGCCGGTTATAAATTTTGCAGTAATACAATGACGGGCTTTGTACCATGAGCATGGATGCATCTCACCAGACCGCAGGAACGTGCCGGAACATTGGTTTCGGGTCGGAATTCCGGGTCTTGTAAAAGTTATGCCGGGAAATTTTTCGGGGACACGCCCAAGGGGTGTTCCGGAGCTTAAGTATGCCTTCATTTGAATCCGTTAATCATGCGCGACAGGTTTGGCAAGAAGTCTTGGCATACCTGCGGCAGTGTCAGTCCGCACTGGTGCGCGCCTGGTTCGACAGTCTCAGCCCGGAAAGTCTCGAGGGTGGCACCCTCACCGTGCGCGCCCAAACGCCGATTCAACAGCACTATCTGGTGACCAAGTGCCGGGATGTTTTTAATGAAGCCGCGCAAGCCGTCACCGGCAATCTGCTGACGGTCAACTTTGTCTGTGACGGCGCGGCCGGCGGAGACTTGCTGCGCTTTGGTGACAATTTTGATGAAGTCATTCTTTCGCCCGATTACGTCTACGACAATTTCGTCAATGGCCCCTGCAATGACATGGCCTGGACCACCAGCCAGGCCGTATGCGAACGCCCCGGGATTGCTTATAACCCGCTGTTCATCCACGGGTCCTGTGGGTTGGGCAAAACGCATTTGTTGCAGGCCACCTGTCAGGAATTGCTGCGGCGCGACCCGCAGCGCCGCATTCTGTATCTGAGCTGCGACTCGTTCCGCAATCACTTCATGGAATCGGTCCGTAACAATCAGATGGCGGAGTTCCGGCACCGCTACCGCGAGGTAGATGTGTTGGTCATTGATGATATTCACTTTTTGGCCAAGTGGGACCGCACGCAGGAAGAATTTTTCCATACGTTCAATGCCCTGTTCCAGCGCAACAAGCAGATCATTCTGAGTTCCGATTGCCCGCCGTGGGAAATACCCGCCCTGGAAGATCGGCTGATCAGCCGCTTCGGCAGTGGTATGGTGGCCCAGGTGGACAAGCCCGACTTTGAAACCCGCGTAGCCATCGTGGCCATGAAGGCCCGCCTGCGTGGCACTCCCCTGCCACAGGATGTGGTGGAATACATCGCGCGCAAGATTGACACCAATATCCGCGAGCTGGAAGGCGCGCTGACGCGCGTGCAGGGCTATGCCATGCTGCACGGAGGGCGCTACGACCTGACGCTGGCCCGGGCCGCATTGGGCGATGTGCATTCCAACGTCCGGCGGACCCTGACCATGCAGGAAATCGCCGATCTGGTGGCGGGTTATTACAAAGTCCGGCTGTCGGATTTACAGGGCAAGCGGCGTCTGCGGAGCGTGGCGTATCCGCGTCAGGTCACCATGTATCTGGCCCGGCATTTCACCGATTACTCCCTGACCGAAATCGGGGCCTATCTGGGTGGCCGCGACCATACCACCATCATCCACGGCGTCCGCGCTGTGGACAACGACCGCAGCACCAACAGCAAGGTGGATGCGGAAGTCGCCCGGCTGGAACAGATGCTCAAAGACACCACCCGGTCGGCGGCGGGATAAGGCCCCCTTACTGGCATCCCCTACCATCCCTCGTTATCATAGAGTCTTGCGCTCGAGCCCACCCATGCCGTGCAGGACAATCCAGTCTTGTGGCTCAGGGTCGGCGGGCCTTTTTGTACGGAGATCACCATGGCCGACACCCCCAATACCGCAACCAAAATGGAAAAGCTCGTGGCCCTGTGCAAACGGCGCGGCTTTATCTTTCAATCGTCGGAAATCTACGGCGGGATCAACGGCTTTTGGGACTACGGCCCGCTGGGCGTGGAACTGAAACGCAACCTCAAGGATGCCTGGTGGCAGGATATCGTGCGTTGTCCCGGTGTGGGCCCCGATGGCAACCCCATTGACATGGTCGGTCTGGATTGCACCATTATTATGCACCCGAAAGTATGGGTGGCCAGTGGCCATGCCGCGACGTTCGCCGATCCGATGGTGGACGACCGTGAAACCAAACAGCGTTACCGCTACGACCATGTGATGTGCTACACGCACCCCGCAGGCGATGCCACCGCCCCGATCTTCGCGTTTCTGCCCGACTCCCCCAGCGAAGCTAAACGAAAAAAAGAGGCTATTAAAAAATTTGGCGCTGAACCGTTGGTGCTGCCTTATACCAGCTTCAAAGATGCCGCAACGCTGGCGCGGGTGTTCGCACCCGAAGCCACGCAGGCTGGCACGTTGACCGAACCACGGCAATTCAACCTGATGTTTGAAAGCCATGCGGGACCGTTGAAGGACGAAGCCAATAAAGTCTATCTGCGGCCGGAAACCGCCCAGGGTATCTTTGCCAATTTCCGTAATGTGTTGGATACCTCACGGGTCAAGATCCCCTTCGGGATCGCCCAGCAGGGCAAAGCCTTCCGCAATGAAGTCACCCCGCGCAATTACACATTCCGTTCGCGCGAATTCGAGCAGATGGAAATCGAATTTTTCATCAATCCCGAAACCGCGCTGGAATGGTACAAGTACTGGCGCGACACCCGCTTTGCCTGGTGGCAGAGCATCGGTCTGGCCGGGGTCAACCTGCAACTGCGCGAACATGACCGCGACGAACTTTCGCACTATGCCAAAGCCGGTGCGGGCACCAGCGATATTGAATACAAGTTCCCCTTCACCGATCCGGGCTTTGGTGAGCTCGAAGGTGTGGCCCACCGCACAGATTATGACCTGCGGCAACACGCCGAACATTCGGGCCTCAAGGACAAGCTCAAGTATTTCGATCAGGAACTCCAGCTCAAGCTGCAGGCCCAGGGGATGAGTAAGGAAGACATGGAAGCCAAAATTAAATACTTCCCGCACGTCATCGAGCCCTCCGCGGGTGCGGATCGCGGCACGCTGGCACTGCTGTGCGAAGCCTATACCGATGATCCCGGTCGGCCCTCGGGCGTGGTGATGAAGTTCCATCCACGCATGGCGCCCATCAAGGCCGCCATCTTCCCGCTGGTGGACAAAGACGGCATGCCCGAAATCGCCACCAACCTGTTCAACGATTTGCGCCGGACCTGGAACGTACAGTTGGACATCAAGCAGAACATCGGCAAACGTTACGCCCGCATGGACGAAGCCGGCACCCCGTTCTGCTTCACCATTGATACCCAGACGTTGCAGGATCAGACCGTGACGGTACGGCACCGTGATACGTTGCTGCAGGAGCGGATCAACATCGCCAACGTCCGGGGTTTCCTGGCGGATAAAATGAATCAGGTGTAACGACACCCGATAGACAGGTAAAAAGCTATGGCCACCAAACGCGATTACTACCAGGTGCTGGGCGTGGAGCGTAAAGCCGACGCGGAGACGATCAAGCGGGCCTATCGGCGCCTGGCGCGCAAGCATCACCCCGATGCCAATCGTAACGAAGCCAACAGCGGGGAAAAATTCAAAGAGGTTCAGGAAGCCTACGATATCCTGAGCGAACCGGCCAAGCGGGCCAAGTACGACGAGTTTGGCCACGACGGTGTCGCCAGCGCATATAACGCCGCAGCCGATCCCCGCCGGGGCTCGTATCAGCATCCCGGCGCGCGTCAGCCGGCCGAGGCGCATTACGAGCAGGTGGATATGAACGACATCCTCGGCAGCATGTTTGGCCGTCGGGGAGGACGCAATCCGTTTGCCGGTATGAGCCAGGAAGAACCCGCCGGTGAAGACCTGATCCATCACATCAATTTGAGTTTCGAGCAGGCGATCCGCGGTGCGGAAGTCGATATTTCCCTGCGCGCCCCCATTGGTGCCAAGCTGGAAACGCTTTCGGTTAAAATCCCCGCCGGCGTGGATGAAAATTCCAAGGTCCGCCTGCGCGGCAAGGGCCAACCCTCTACCCGCGGTGGCCCGCGCGGCGATTTGATCATTGTCACCCATGTGGTGCCCCACCCCTACTTCACCCGCGATGGGATAGATATTTTTCTGGATTTGCCGATTTCCATGTCCGAGGCGGCCACCGGGGCGACGATTGCCGTGCCAACATTGGATGGGATGGTGGACCTGAAGTTGCCGGCCGGGATTACCTCAGGCAAAAAACTACGCATTCGTGGCAAAGGCGTGGCAAACAAGGACGTGCAGGGAGACCAGTACGTTCGGCTCCATATCATGCTGCCGCCTAACTTGTCCGCTGCCGAAAAGTCCCGTTTGGCAGAAATTGATGCGGCCCATCATTTTAATCCCCGCGCCGAACAGGCTTGGAAGACAACATAACACGCCCTAAACCATTCTGAATGCTGGTGTTATCCGGCCGTCACCTTGAAGTTTTGCGAAATTAATATTTTCCGCTTTCCATTGGCGCAATCCTAGATAAACTATTCTTTCGCTGGAATTGCTATACCAAACTTGTATGGAGTCTGTATGCCTAATGTACGCACCTTTGTAGTGGTCCCCTCGATTCCCGAAAAACTCAAACCCATGCTGGAGTTGTCGCACAATCTGTGGACGATCTGGAACTTTGACGCCATCAGCCTCTTCCGTCGTCTGGACTCCGAATTATGGGACAAGGTCAACCACAACCCTGTGCGGATGTTGTCGCTGGTCTCGCAGGACCGCCTGCAGTCCGCCGCGGCAGATGAGGGATTTGTGGCCCAGCTAAACCGTCTGGTGGGCGACTTACACCAATACATGAGCTGTCCGACCTGGTACAAACAGAATCATCCCAATTCCAAGGCAGTCATCGCCTATTTCTCCGCCGAATACGGGCTGCACGAATCGCTGCCAATCTACTCCGGCGGTTTGGGTGTGTTGTCGGGCGATCACATGAAATCCGCCAGCGAACTGGGCCTGCCCCTGATTGGGGTGGGTTTGTTCTATCGCTTCGGCTATTTCCGCCAACAATTGAATGCCGACGGCTGGCAGACCGAACTCTATCCCGAAAACGACTTTTACACGATGTCGGTCACCCGCGTGCTCAACAGCAAAAATGAGCCGCTGGTGGTCAGTGTTGAATTCCGCGACCATCCCGTGCTGGTCAATGTGTGGAAGATTCAAATCGGACGCATTCCACTTTACCTGATGGATGCCGATGTACCCGATAACCGCCCCGAGGATCGCGAATTGACCGCCCGCCTGTATGGTGGCGATCAGGAAATGCGCATCCGGCAGGAAATTCTGCTGGGTATCGGTGGGATTCAGATGCTGACTGCCATGGGGATCAAACCCAGTGTCTGCCACATGAACGAAGGCCACTCGGCGTTCCTGTCGCTGGAACGCATCCGCGTGATTATGCAGGAACGGGGTCTGGCGTTTGAAGCCGCCCGCGAAGTGGTGGCCGCCAGCAATATCTTCACCACCCACACGCCGGTACCGGCGGGTAATGATGCCTTCCATCCCGACATGATTGACCGCCATCTGGGCCATTACTATCCCAAACTCGGTCTGACGCGCGAACAGTTCATGAATTTCGGCAAGATTACACCCAATGATCCGGCCGAACATTTCGGTATGACGGTATTGGCCCTGCGTATGGCCCATCATTGCAATGGTGTCTCAGCGCTGCATGGCAAGGTCTCGCGCGAGATGTGGCATCGCATCTGGCCGGATGTGCCGGTGCATGAAATCCCCATCGAGTCCATCACCAACGGCGTGCACACACAAACGTGGTTGTCGGACGAATTCTCCTATCTGTACAGCCGTTATCTGGGTTCCGACTGGACCCAGCGCCCCACCAATTACGCGGTGTGGAACAATATCGAACGCATTCCCGATGTGGAACTGTGGCGTTCCCACGTGCGGCGGCGCGATCACCTGGTGCATTTCGCCCGCAAGCGCCTGCGCAAGCAGTTGCAGGATCGTAATGCTTCGCTGCTGGATATCCAGCGTGTGGACGAAGTGCTGGACCCCAACGCCCTGACCATCGGCTTTGCCCGGCGGTTCGCCACCTATAAACGTGCCACCATGCTGTTCCGCGACCCGGAACGCCTGATCCGGATTCTCTCGAACCGTGACCGGCCTGTACAGTTGATTTTCGCCGGTAAATCGCATCCGCGCGATGATGGCGGGAAGCGCTTTATTCAGGACATTGTGCGCTTCTGCCGGCGTGAAGATGTGCGAACCCGCATTGTGTTCCTCGAAGACTACGATATGAATGTGGCCCGGTATCTGGTACAGGGCGTGGATGTCTGGCTGAATACCCCCAAGCGGCCCATGGAAGCCTCGGGCACCTCGGGCATGAAGGGCCCCATCAATGGCGCCATCAACCTGTCCATTCTGGACGGCTGGTGGGAAGAAGCCTATAAGACCGACTCCGGCTCCGGCTGGGCTATTGGCAACGCCGAGATGTTCGACAATGAAGAACATCAGGCCGAACACGACACGCAGGCCCTGTTCAATCTGCTGGAAAAACAGGTCGTGCCCGAGTTCTACGAACGCGGGGCCGACGATGTCCCGCGGCGCTGGATCGAACGCATGAAGAAATCCATCCAGACGGTGGTGAGTTTCTTCAACACCAACCGCATGGTGCAGGAATATTTCGAGCGTTTCTATATGCCGTCCAATGAACGGTTTGAGAAATTGACCGCCGATCAGTGGCAAACCGCCATTGATGTGACGCAGTGGAAGTCCAAGGTCAGCAGCCACTGGAATGAAGTCCGCATTTTCGATGTGGATGCCAACACCAATCAACCGCTGAAGTCCGGGACCCCCCTGCAGATCAATACCAAGGTCTATCTGGGCACCCTGACCCCGCAGGAAGTCCGGGTGGAAATCTCCCACGGTCCGCTCGACGCCAATGGCGCGGTCATTCACAAGCACCGTACCCCGATGACCGTCACCCAGAGCGAAAACGGCGTGCATCAATACAGCGGGACGATTGTCCCCAGTACCTGCGGCCAGCAGGGTTATGGCATCCGGGTCCTGCCCAAACATCCGCAAATTGACCTGCGGCTGGAACCGGGGCTGATTCGCTGGTTCTAAGGGTAAACTGCGGTCAAACAAGGCTTTTCCAGGACCAGCTTCGGCTGGTCCTTTTTCTTTCCCGTCAGACAGTGGCAGGGGCCCGGGCAAAGAGTATAATCCCAGCATGGCCGAAAGTTACACAGTATTAGCCCGCCGCTACCGCAGCCAGACCTTTGATGAATTGGTCGGGCAGGAAGCCGTGGCGCAGACCCTCAAAAATGCCGTTGCCTCCGGCCGGCTGGGTCATGCGTTTTTATTCACCGGCACCCGCGGGGTCGGCAAGACCAGCGCGGCCCGGATTCTGGCCAAAGCCATCAACTGCCCACAAGTTAAGGACGGCAATCCCTGCGGCGTATGCGAAGCGTGCAAAGCCATCGCGCGGGGCGATGATCTGGACGTGATTGAAATCGACGGGGCCAGCAATAACTCGGTGGATCAGATCCGCGAATTGCGCCAGAATGCCAGTGTGCGTCCGGCCCGATCGCCCTACAAGATTTACATCATTGACGAAGTCCACATGGTCACCACGGCGGCGTTCAATGCCCTGCTGAAGACCCTGGAAGAGCCCCCCGCCCATGTCAAATTTATTTTCGCCACCACCGACATTCACAAAGTACCCGCCACGATTATCAGTCGGGTACAGCGTTACGACTTCAAAAATATCGCCACATCCAAAATCGCCCTGCACCTGAAGGAAGTCTGCCAGCAGGAAGGCATGACGGTGGATGATACCGCCCTGCAACGACTGGCCCGACTGGGCAACGGCTCGATGCGCGATGCACTGTCCATCATGGACCGCGTGATGTCGCTGGGCAACAAACAGATTACCGATGCCTTGCTGGATGAACTACTGGGTAAACCGGCGGCGCTGGCCATGCTGGACGTGGTAACCGCGCTGGCAGCAGGTGATCCCGCAGCCACCCTGACCAAAACCGATGAATTGTTGACCCAGGGACTCAGCCCGGAACAAATCTGCGGTGAGTTGATTCAACTCTTCCGCGACATGATGGTGGCTCAGGTCTGCGGGGCTGGTTCTGAGCTGATTGAAAGCCCGGCGGATTTGCGGCCTGCCATCAATGATGCTGCGGGCAAGTTCGATGCTGCCGCGTTGGTACATCTGATCGCATTATGCGAACAAACCCAGCGCAGTCTGCGTTCCAGCACCATGGGCAAAGTCCTGCTGGAAGCCCTGATGGTACGTCTGGCGCTGGCGGATCAATTCAGTTCCATCCGTGATCTGTTGGCGCGTTTACCGGCGGGTGGGGCTGCCCCCCGCGCGTTGGGCACCACGCCCGATCAAAAAAAAAATGACTTAACCAGCCCATCGGTGCCAGCCTCGGCACCGCGGCCTAGCCTGCGTCCCTCACTGACCAGTGTGGCTG
>Ga0194061_1001045_pt1 | contig 16652 bp, 17 predicted proteins | sample SepL2221m_MetaG_FD_163423 | JGI IMG/M metagenome (GOLD analysis project Ga0194061, IMG submission 163423) | Anoxic zone freshwater microbial communities from boreal shield lake in IISD Experimental Lakes Area, Ontario, Canada - Sep2016-L224-21m | ecosystem: Environmental > Aquatic > Freshwater >... | reverse complement strand
GGTGCCCCCCCCTCCTCCGAGCCCGGTGACGGAGACCTGCGGGCGGCCGGCCTGCCGGCGGTGCTCGCCCTGCCGGAGTTCCGCCGCCTCTGGTGCGGCCAGGTGCTTTCCCAGCTGGCGGACAAGTTCTACATCGTGTTGATGGTGTTCCTGATCGCCCAGTACTGGGTGACGGACACCCCCCAGAGCACGGGCGCCCTGGCGGAGGCCGCCACGGTGTTGCGCATGGACCTGGAGACCAGGGCCCAGATGATCACCCTCTTGGCCACGGGCATCTACGTGGCCAACACGATTCCAGCCGTGGTCTTGGGGTCCGTGGCGGGGGTATGGGCCGACCGCTGGCCCAAACGCAATGTGATGGTGGCCTCCAACGGCCTGCGGGCGGGCCTCACCCTGCTGGTCCCCCTGTGTCTGATCGATGGGCCCCACTGGCTGGGCCTGAGCTGGGGCTACTGGGGCCTGGTGGTGATCACCTTCCTGCAGTCAGTGCTGAGCCAGTTCTTCGCCCCGGCGGAGCAGGCCTCGATCCCCATGCTGGTGCCCCAGCCCCTGCTGCTGGCGGCCAACTCGCTCTATCAGGCCTCCAGCATGGGGGCCACGATCGTGGGCTTTGCCCTCGGCGATCCCCTGCTGAGGCTGCTGCGGGGCCTGCTGGCCCATGTGGGCCTGCACAACGGTGAATTCCTTCTGCTGCCGGCCTGTTACGGCTTCGCCGCCCTGGTGCTGAGCACGATCCAACTGCAGGAGCGGCCGCGGCCGGTGACCACCACCACCATCTGGTCCGAGATCGGAGAAGGGCTCGAGGTGCTGCGCGACCGCTCCAGCGTCCGCAACGCCTTGCTGCAGCTGGTGCTGCTCTACAGCCTGCTGGCGGCCCTCTACGTGCTCTCCATCAGCCTGGCCTCCTCGATTGACAGCCTGGGCCCCACCCAGTTCGGCGCCCTACTGGCCATGAGCGGCGTGGGGCTGGCGGTGGGGGCCCTGACGGTGGCCCAGGTGGGCCATGGCTTCAGCCGGCGCCGGTTGGCCTCGGCGGGTCTGGGCACGATCGCCTTCTGCCTGGTGCTGCTGGGGCAGGTGCGCGGCAACCTGGTGATCACCCTGGGGCTGTGCGGCGTGCTCGGGGTGGGGGCGGCGATGCTGGCGATCCCGGCCCAGACCACAATCCAGGAGGACACGCCGGAGAGCCTGCGGGGCAAGGTGTTCGGCCTGCAGAACAACATGATCAACATCGCCCTGAGCCTGCCCCTGGTGCTGGCGGGGGCGGTGGTGAGCCGCTACGGCCTGTTGCCGGTGTTGTGGGCCCTGGCCGCCCTCGCCCTGCTGGCCGCCCTGCTTGAGCGCCCCTGGCAGCGCTGCTAGCGTTTTCGTTGGAACGAAGCACGGCCCCGGTGGCTCACATTGCCTGGCTAGGCAAGAAATCTCCCTTCTGCGGCAACGTCACCTACGGCCTGAGCACCACCCATGCCCTGCGGCAGCGGGGCCATCAGATCAGCTTTATCCACTTCGACACCCCGGCCGCCCAGCAGCTCAAAGGGCTCAGCCAATTGGCCCAACTGAGCCAGCTGGCGGACCCTCTCTTCCACTGGGCCCCTACGGCACCGGAACCCGGTGAATCGCCGGAGGTGGCCCTGCCCTACCTGGTGAAGTCCCAGGTGTACACGATCCCCTCCCCAGGGGCCCAACGGGAATTCAGGGAATCCCTGGAACGGCTCAAGCCCGATCTGGTGCACGCCAGCCTCACCCTCTCCCCCCTGGATTTCCTGCTGCCGGACCTCTGCCAGCAGCTGGAGGTTCCCCTGGTGGCCACCTTCCACCCGGCCTTCGACGCCGGCTTGCGCAACCTGACCGCCGGCACCCAGCAGCTCACCTACCAGCTCTATGCCCCGACCCTGGCCCGCTGCGATCGGGTGATCGTGTTCTCCGAGCTCCAGGCCGAGGTGCTGATGCGGCTGGGGGTGAAGGAGGAGAGGCTCGCCGTGATCCCCAACGGCGTCGACGTGGAATCCTGGCGACCGGCCAAACAGACCCCCAGCCCCGAGCTCCAGCAGGTGCGGGGTCGACTGGGGGAGCGGCGAGTGTTCCTCTATATGGGAAGGGTCTCCACCGAAAAAAACGTGGAGGCCCTGCTCAAGGCCTGGCGGCTGGTGCGACCCCAGGGCTGCCAGCTGGTGATCGTGGGCGACGGTCCCCTGCGCAATGGGCTGCAGTCCGTTGGCGACGAGAGTGACGTGCTGTGGTGGGGCTACGAATCGGATCTGGATCGACGCATCGCCCTGCTGCAGGCGGCGGAGGTGTTCCTGCTGCCCTCGCTGGTGGAGGGGTTGTCCCTGGCGTTGCTGGAGGCAATGGCCAGCGGCACCGCCTGTGTGGCCACCGATGCGGGCGCCGACGGAGAGGTGCTCGAGGGGGGCGCCGGCATCGTGATCAGCACCCAGGGGGTCACCACCCAGTTGCGCACCCTGCTGCCGGTGCTGCGCGACCAGCCGGTGCTCACCGCCGAACTGGGTCGCCGGGCCAGGGAGCGGGTGCTGGAGCGCTACACCCTCACCCGCAACATCGATGCCCTGGAAAGGCTCTACGGCGAGCTGGTGCCGCGGGCTGCTTTAACGGCTTAGGCAGTCGGCCCAACCTCCAGCTCCGCGCAGCAGGCGGCAAAAGCGGCCGCCGGATCCCCGGCGGCGCTGATCGGCCGGCCGATCACCAGGGAGCTGGCGCCGGCGGCGATCGCCTGGGCCGGGGTGAGCACCCGGGCCTGGTCGCCCGTGGCGCTGCCGGCCGGACGGATACCAGGGGTCACCAGGGCGAAGGGCTCCGGGTGGGCCAGCCGCAGGGAGGCCACCTCCAGGGGTGAGCAGACCGCCCCGCCAATGCCGGCGGCGGCGGCCAGGGCCGCCAGGCGCGGTACGTAGGTCTCCAGGGGCTCATCAATCGCCAGCTCCGTGGCGAAGCGCGCCGGCTCCCAGCTGGTCAGCACCGTCACCGCGAGGAGGGTGGGCGAGGCCACACCCGCCGCCGCCGCCCCCTCCAGGGCGGCCGCCTGGGCGGCCACCAGGGCAACGTGGCCGGCCGCGGCGTGCACCGTGATCAGCTCGGCCCCCAGCCGGGCGGCGCTGCGCACCGCACCCGCCATGGTGGCGGGGATGTCGTGGAACTTGAGATCCAGGAACACCCCCAGACCCCGATCCCGCAGGGCCCGCACCACCTCGGGGCCGGCGGCGGTGAACAGCTCCAGGCCCACCTTCACCCGGCGCAGGTCGGGGATCCTTGCCACCAGCTCCAGGGCGGAGGCCGCATCGGGGCGATCAAGGGCCAGCAGGATCCGCTCGGCGGGCGGTGGCGGGGCAGTCAAGTCGGGGCCGAGCGATTCGCAAGAGGCTACGTGGGGCGTTCCGTGCGCCCAGGCAGGGCCTGAGCTGGCCTTAGCCCCGCACCAGGCGCCGGAAGGTCTTCTTGCCCAACTGCAGCACCTTCCCCTCCAACTCCGATGCGGCGGCGAACTCTTGATTGGGGTCGCTGAGTTTCTCCCCGTCCAACTTCACGCCGCCACCCTGAATCTGGCGGCGGGCCTCGCTGCTGCTGGCGCAGATCCCCACGGCACTCAGCAAGTAAAAGGCCTTGGCGGGGAAGTTCACCACCGCCAGCGACACCTCAGGCACGTCGGCGTCGGCCGCCCCTTGGGCCGCTGCCCCGTCCACCAAAAGGGCCGCATCCGCCTGGGCCGCCCGTGCCGCCGCCTCGCCATGGAGGGCGGCCGTGATCGCCAGGGCCATGGCCTTCTGGCGCTCTCGGGGATTGGCCGGCAACGCCGCCAGATCCAGGCCGGTGAGCAGGGTGAGGTAATCGTCCACCACCCCATCGGGTACCTTCTCCAGCTTCGAGTAGGTGGAGAGCGGGTCTTCGCGCAGGCCCACCGTGTTGCCCAGGCTCTTGCTCATTTTCTGGACCCCATCAAGGCCGGGCAGGATCGGCAGCAGCAGGCCGAACTGGGGCCGCTGGCCGAAGTGGCGCTGCAGGTCGCGGCCCATGGCCACGTTGAACTTCTGGTCGGTGCCCCCCAGTTCCACATCCGCCCCAATCGCCACCGAGTCGTAGCCCTGCAGCAGCGGGTAGAGAAACTCGTGCAGCGAGATCGGCGTACCGGAGCCGTAGCGATTGGCGAACTCCTCCTTGGCCAGCATCTGGCCCACGGTGGCGGTGCCCAGCAGCTCAATCACCTTCGGCAGGTCCAGGCCCGCGAGCCATTCACTGTTGCGGCGCACCTCCAGCCGCCCAGGGGTCTCGAAATCCAGCAGGGCCCGCGCGGGATCCTGCCCCAGCCCCAGCTGCACCAGGTAGGTCTCGGCGTTGGCCTCCACCTCGGCGGCGCTGAGCTGCACCCGGGTGGCGCTCTTGCCGCTGGGGTCGCCGATCCGGGCGGTGAAGTCACCGATGATCAGTACGGCGGTGTGGCCCGCGTCCTGGAAGGCCCGCAGTTTGCGGAACAGGATCGAGTGGCCGAGGTGGATGTCGGAGCCGGTGGGGTCGATCCCCAGCTTCACCCGCAGGGGCCGACCCGTGCGTTGCGCCTCCGCCAGCCGCGTCCCTAGGCGCTGGTCCGGATGGTCCTCGGCGCCGGCGGGGAACAGGTCAGCCATGCCCCGCTCCAACCAGCCCGGCAGTGCCCCTGCGCCCTTGGCCATGGCCACGCGTCCCTGCGTCTACGAAGACGGATCGTAGGCAGCGGGCTTAGCCCGCCTTTTCCAGCTCCCCCTTCATCCGCTCCAGGGTGAGGTTCATCTGGGCAAACATGCCGTCGGGGGTGAGGCCGAACTGGCCCAACTGGGTACGCAGCTGCTCCACCGTGAGCTTGGCCTGGAAATCCTCCGAGAGTTCGAACCGCTTCATGAACACCTTGTAGCGGTCCATCAGGGCCTCCATGCGCTCGATGAACAGCTTCTTGCCCTCGCGGTCGAACTTGCCGTACTCACCACCGAGCGCCATCAGCTGCTGGTAATCGGTGAACAGGGACCGGGCTTCGTCCTGGACGATCTCCGAATCGAAAAATGCCATCGAACCCGCCGGGCCTATGCAGCTGGCTCGATTGTGGTCGGCTGGCGTACCCCTGGGGAGTACGGATAGACGTATTGATGGGGGGTGTCTGAACGCCTCCCCCAGGCCCTGTAGCCCGCCAGCTGGGGTGGTTCAACCAGTGTAAAAACGAGAACAGAAGAGCTACGGCGCAGGGGTGACACTGAAAGCCTCAATGAACTGATTTGGTGATCGGCGTGGACTACACCCCCTTCAAGGAGCAAATCCACCGCAATGTTCTCGAGAGCCGGTCATTGCTCGGAACCAGCAGCCTGGTGATCTGCTCCGCCAATCGCCTCGCCCTTGGCATTGTCAGCGGTTGGTTGAGCAGCCCTGACCAACTGCTGGGGGTCGCCACCACCGAGGCCGAAGGCCTGGCTCTGGTGGAGCGGCACCAGCCCGATGTGGTGATCTCCAGCGACCAGCTCGACCAGGGCTGCGGCATGGCCTTGGTGGTGAACTGCAAGACGAGGGCCCCCGAGCGCCGCACCCTTCTGGTGGTCACCAACCCCCGGCGGCGGGCGCAGATTCGAGCGGCCATCCGCGCCGGCTGCGACGGAATCTGCCTGGAGTCGCAGATCGGACTGGGCAGCGGGGCCGCCGCACTGCAGGCGGTCTGCAGGGGTGGGCTCTACTTGGACAGGGAGCTGCGCAGCCTGTTCAACCACCCCGAGCTGGACCGCCTTGCGGGCCCGAGCTGCGAGCTCACTGCTCGGGAGCTTGAGGTGCTGGCCCGGGCCATGGAGGGGGCGAACAATGGCGAGATCGCCAACTGCCTCAACATCACAGCCGAGACGGTGAAATCCCACATCGGCCACGTGATCGTCAAGCTGGGCGCCCGCAACCGCACCCACGCCGCGGTGCTGGCCGTACGGCTGGGCTTGGTGGACTGATCCCGAGCTCGGTAAGGTCGGGGGTCTCTGTGCGCGCCCCCGCCGCCATGGCCAAGGGCCACTGGTTGGATCCCCTCGCCCGCAGCCTGCTGGCGGCCATGGGTCAGCTGCCGCCTGGGGAGCAGCGGCCGGCGCCAAATCCCGCCTCGGAGGATGCGGAGCGGATCGAACGGGAGCTGCTGGGCCTGAAGTTGCGCCAGAACCCCGGCCTGCGCCTGGGCAGCGCCGAGGAGGTGCGCCATGCGGCCGCCCTGGGCTGGCGCCTCGATGTGAACCGGGCCACCGCCGCCGACTGGCTGCGGCTTCCGGGCTGCACCCCCCGCCAGGTGGACCTGCTGCTGCGGCTTCAAGGGGGCGGGGTACAGATCAGTGGGCCGGAGGATCTGCAACGGGTGCTGGAGTTGCCCGAGCCGCAGCTGCGGTGCTGGGAGCCGTTGCTGCTGTTCCGTTGGTATGGCTCCGCCCCTTCCCCTGCCGCCGCTCCGATCGATCTCAACCAGGCCAGCACCGAGCAACTGGAACGTCACGGGGGGCTTTCGCTGGAACAGATCCGACGACTGATCCGGGAGCGGCAGCGGGGGGGCTTCCTCGATCTGGCTGATCTGCAGGACCGCCTGCAGCTCCCCGCCGAGGTGGTGGAGGGACTGATCGGCAAGGTCCGCTTTGGCCTGGGTCCGGTGGGACCGAGCCTGCCCCGTCCCCGCAGCGGCGGCGGCTGAGATGGCCCGTCAGGGGGATCTGTTCCAGGGCAGCGGCAGCGGCCCGCTCGCCTCCGGCAACGCGGCGATGGGCCTCCAGCTGCAGCGCCACCAGCTGGAACAGTGGCAGGCCCGGCTGGCGGCGTTCCAGGGCCCCCTGTTCGAAGCGGCGGCGAGCGCGGTGGCACCAGTGCCAGCCCAGCGGGACCTGTTCGGGGGCACCCAGGGGCCAGTGGGGGGTGATCTTCCCCGGCTGGGGGCGGCGGATCCCGTGGCCATCGCCAGCCACTTCAACCCCCTGGAGCTGAGCCCCCAGAACCTGCTCTTCTGGCGCTGGCCCACCCCTCCCCAGAGGGGAGCGGCCGTCTATCTGGTTCTCGACCAGCCCACCCACCTGGCGGTGCCGCTGCTGCTCTATGTGGGCGAGACCGCCCGGGCGGAACAACGCTGGAAGGGGGAGCACGATTGCAAGGCCTACCTGGCCGCCTACGGCGAGGCGGCGGCACAGACAGGGCTCAACTGCCGGCTGAGCATCCGCTTCTGGTTCGACGTGCCCACCGCCACCCGGCCCCGGCGCCAGCTGGAGCAGGCCCTGATCCGCCACTGGCTGCCTCCGTTCAACAAGGAAACCCGCCAGCGCTGGGCCACCCCCTTCACGGCGGATCCGGCTTAGCCACCTGGCCCGATCCGGAGCCCAGGACAGCATCGCTACGATCGCTGCCCCAGGACGGACCGTTGATGGAGTTTCGCTGCACCCCCGCCGATGCCGGCAGCTGGACCGGCGAGACCCTGGCGGTGGGACTGTTCAGCGGCGACGCCGGCGCCAGCCTTGCCCCCCTGGAGGCCCGGTTCGGACCCGGGCTGGCGGAACGGCTCCAACAACGCCGCTTCAAGGCCAAGCCCGGCGAAGTGATCAGCTTCGAATGGCTGGGCCAGAGCCCCCGCACCCTGGTGCTGGTGGGTCTGGGGGAGGCCGAGGGCTTTGACCTGGGCGGCCTGCGGCAGGCGGCGTCTGCCCTGGCCAAGGCCTCCCTGGCCAGTGGGGCAGAAGACCTGGGCCTGGCCCTGCCCGCGGTGGGACCGGAGCCGGGGGTGTGCGCCGCTGCCGTGGCCGAGGCGGTGCGGCTCAGCCTGTTCAGCGACCAACGCTTCAAGAGCGCAGCGGAGCCCCGTTCTCTCCCCAAGGTGGTGCATCTGCTGGGCTTCGATGGGGCGCTCGACGCGGCCCTGGCCGTCGTTGGGCCCACGTGCGCGGGCGTGGAACTGGCCCGCCAACTGGTGGCGGCCCCACCCAATGTGGTCACCCCCCAAGGGCTGGCGGACACTGCCGCAGCCATCGCCACCGACTTCGGCCTCGAGCTCAAGCTGCTGGAGCGCTCCGACTGCGAGGCCCTCGGCATGGGGGCTTACCTGGGGGTGGCCCAGGGCTCCAGCCTGCCGCCGAAGTTCATTCACCTGATCTACCGCCCCAACGGGCCCGTGGAGCGGCGGGTCGCCCTGGTGGGCAAGGGGCTGACCTTCGATTCCGGCGGCTACAACCTGAAGGTGGGTGGCTCCCAGATCGAAATGATGAAGTACGACATGGGCGGCAGCGCCGCCGTCCTGGGTGCCGCCCGCGCCATCGGCGAACTGCGGCCCGAGGCCATTGAGGTGCACGTGATCGTGGCCGCCTGCGAAAACATGATCAGCGGCGAGGCCATTCACCCCGGCGACATCCTCACCGCCTCCAACGGCAAGACAATCGAGATCAACAACACCGATGCCGAAGGCCGTCTCACCCTGGCGGACGCCTTGGTGTATGCCTCGGGCCTGGAGCTCGATGCGGTGGTGGATCTGGCCACCCTCACCGGCGCCTGCGTGATCGCCCTGGGGGAGGAGATCGCCGGGCTCTGGAGCCCCAGCGACGCCCTTGCGGAAGCCCTGGTGAGCTCCGGCCGCCGCCGCGGCGAGAGCTTCTGGCGCATGCCCCTGCAGGAGTCCTACAAAGACGGCCTCAAGAGCCCCGTCGCCGACCTCAAGAACACCGGGCCCAGACCGGCGGGATCGATCACGGCGGCCCTGTTTCTCAGGGACTTCGTCAAGCCAGGCCTGGCCTGGGCCCACCTCGACATCGCCGGCACCGTCTGGAGTGACAAGGGCCGTGGCCTGGATCCCGCCGGGGCCACGGGCTTTGGGGTGCGCACCCTGGTGGAGTGGATCGCCAGCGGAGCACCCGCTTAGGCTGGACCCGCCAGACGCCCGACCTCGCAGCCATGGCCGTTCAGAAACTGCGCTGGTATCTGCGAGCCCAGCTGGGGGTGTTGCTGCTCCCCCTGGGCCTCTGCCTGTTCGGTGAGGCGGTCGTGCGCAAAACCCAACAGGCCATTGGCCAGCCCCACGGCCCCTGGTTCTGGTACGGCACCCTCAGCCTGATCTGCGTGACGGCAGGGGTGGGCCTGATGGTCGAGAGCGGCCTGCTACGCGGCTACCCCCGCCATCCGAGCTGAGCGGCCCTTCGTCGCCCCTGAACCATTGAGGCCGGATGGCCAGCCAGCTGGAGACTCCAGGGCATGGATCTGCCAACGGGCCCGCTCACTGCAGGAAACGAGCAGGCGCTCAAGATCATCGGCGGCATGCTTAGGGCTCTCATAGGGGCCCACATGGCGGGTCTGCAGGCCCTCCCGAATCGTCAGCAGATACATCCCTCACCTGCGTTGCTGTCGAGTTCAGGCTAAGCGCAGTTGGTGGGAATAGGGGCGGGCAAACGTACCGATCCGGGATCAATTGTGAGGCACGACACCCCTGGACTTCTTCAGCTTTTCGTAAGCTTTCTGAAGCACTCAGATCCCCCTGAGGGAAACCTTGGGCGCATGATCTTTAGGGAACAACCCAAGGGGCACTGCTGCGGGCTTTGCCGCCCCAGAGCTTGTCCAGTCGCTGGTCACGGCCACAGGCCCAGCGGTAGTAGTTGTATTTGAGTTGGTTCCTTTCGGCGTAGTTCTGGTGATAGGCCTCGGCGGGCCAGAAGGGTGCTGCGGGTCGAATCTGCACCTTCAGTGCCGCAGGGGTTTGCTTCAGTTCCCTGGCTGCCGCCAGCTGACTGGTGCGGGCTGCCGCGGCCTGGCCATCGCCTGCGGTGAAGATCACCGGACGGTAGGAATCACCCCGATCGCAGAACTGGCCGGCCCCATCGAGGGCATCCACATTGCGCCAGTAGGCCCTCAGCAGCGTGGCGTAGCTGAGGCGATTGGTGTCGAAGCGCACCTTGACGCTCTCCTGGTGTCCCGTGCCGCCGGCGGAGACCTGGGCATAGGTGGGCCGGGCGCCAGGGCCACCGCTGAAGCCGCTCACGGCTTCGATCACGCCACTGAGATGTTCCAGGTCATGCTCGAGGCACCAGAAACAGCCGCCGGCAAACACCGCCTCCTCGATGGCGGCCTGGGCCGGGGCCGCGAAGGCAAAGCAGAGAATCAGGATTGCCAGCACCAGGGGGCGCCCAAATCGCACGGGATGACGCATCAGGGGGAGCCGGGGGCTGCAGCGGGCAACTGGTCCAGGATGGCAGCCGCTGCCCGCCGGGTGACGCCCGGCTCCCCCAGGGTCTGGCGCAGGCGGCCATAGCCATCCAGCATCCTTTGGCGGGCGGGACCGGGCCCCAGCAGGGGGGTCGCCGCCGCAGCGATCGCCTCGGCGGTGAGGTGCTCCTGGAGCAATTCCGGCACCAAGCGCTCGTTCAACACCAGGTTCACCGGCGAGATATGGGGCACGGAGAAACGCAGCAGGTGCCGGGCCACGAAGGCCGTCGGCCGGCTGACCCGATAGCCCACCACCTGGGGCACGCCCCGCAGCGCCAGTTCCAGGTTCACGGTGCCGGACTTGGTGAGCGCCAGGTCAGCGGCGGCGCAGAGCGCCGGGCGCAGCCGATCGGCCTCGGCGGCAGGCACCACGGTCGCCTCCAGGCCCGCCGCCGCCACCGCGGCGGCCAGGCGGGCTTCGAAACCCGCCAGACCCGCCGGCACCATCACCCGCAGGCCGGGAAAACGGCGCTGCAGGAGGGCCGCCGCCTCAATCAGGGGCGGCAGCAGATAGCGCAGCTCCTGGATGCGGGAGGCGGGTGACACCAGCAAGAGGCGCTCGTCCGGCTCCAGTCCCAGTTCATGGCGGGCCTGATCGCGGCTGGGCAGACCCACCAGGGTGTCCAGCAGGGGGTGACCCACCCAGCTGACCTCGGCCCCCTGGGCGGCGTAGAAGCGGGCTTCCTCAGGGAAGATCGCCAGGATCCGGTCGGTGAAGGCAATCAGCTGGGTGGTGCTGCCTTCGCCAAAGCGCCAGGCCCATTCCTGGGGGGCGATGTAATACACGATCGGCAACGTCGGACAACGCCGCTTGAGCCGGCGTCCGAGGTTGACGTTGGCGGCCACGTAGTCGATCAGCACCAGGCCATCGGGGGGGTGACTACGCAGCCAGCGGCCCACCCGACGCTGCAGCCGCAGGGTGGGCAGCACCAGGGGCAGGACTTCCCAAAGGCCGATGGAGCCTAGGGCGGTCGTGTTCGCCAGCAGCCGGGCCCCGGCCCGCTCCATGCGCTCCCCCCCGAGGGCAACGATCTCCAGGGGCAGTCCACGCCGTTCGGCCTCCTGGTGCAGGGCTTCGATCAGCAGGCCACCTTGAAGGTCGCCGGAAACCTCGCCGGTGCTGACCAGCAGACGGCTCATGAACGCTGGGCAGGCAACGGCCCCCGGCGGCCCGGTGAGATCGAGGCCTCCAGAAAGCCACACAACTCGTCGGCAGCGGGCAGAAGGGGCAGCTGCCGGGCCTGCTGCAGCGCATCCGCCAACACCAGTTCACTGCGGTAAAGCAGGTTCCAGATCTCCTGCAGCTGGCGGAGCTGTTCACCGCCATCGCGTTCGCTGAGGCCGCTGCGCTTGAGGCCAATGCGATTGAGCCCCCTCAAGCGCCCGGGATGGCCTTCCACAATCATGAAGGGGGGGATATCCCGGTCGATGCGGCTCATGCCGCCCACCATCGCCAGCTTGCCAATGTGCACGAACTGGTGGATCCCCAGCACCCCACCAATGACGGCCCGGTCACCGATGACCACGTGACCGGCGATGGCCACGTTGTTGGCTACCACGATGCGGTCCCCCAGGTGGCAATTGTGGCCGAGGTGGCTGTAGGCCATCAGCAGATTGCCATTTCCCAGGCGGGTCTGCTCCCCCTCGGCCGTGGCCCGATTGATCGTGACGCATTCCCGGATGGCGTTGTCATCGCCGATCACCACGTCGGTGGGGGCGCCGTTGTACTTGAGGTCCTGGGGTTCAAGGCCGATGCAGGCCCCGGGGAAGACCCGGTTGCGCGCGCCCATGCGCACGCGGCCATCGATCACCACATGGGGGCCCACCGAGCTGCCCTCCCCAATCACCACCTCGGGGCCGATCACGGCGTAAGGGCCCACCACGACGCCGGTGTCCAGCTCCGCCCGGGGGTCCACCACTGCGGTGGGATGGATCGTCACCTGTACAGCCGAGCGCGTCATCGTCTCAGTCCAACAGAGAAAACATCAGGTCGCCGGAGCAGACCAGGTCACCGTCAACGGTGACCTCCGCGTGCACCTTGCCAAAGCGTTTGCGCTTGAGACTGAGCAATTCGCAGCTGATGCGCAACTGGTCGCCCGGCACCACCGGACGGCGAAAACGCACCCCGTCGATGCCGGCAAAGACGAACAGGCCCTTCTCGAACTCAGGCATCTGGATCACGATCAGCCCCCCCACCTGGGCCATCGCCTCCACGATCAGCACCCCGGGCATCAGGGGCCTGCCAGGGAAATGGCCCTGGAACTGGGGCTCGTTGAGGGTCACGTTCTTGATGGCCACCGCCCGCTTGCCCGGCTCATGCTCGATCACCCGGTCCACCAGCGCGAACGGGTAGCGATGGGGGAGCAGGCCCAGGATCTGCTCACTGGTGAGCACGGGGGCGCCGGTGGAGGAAACGGACAAGGGTTGAATCAAGAGGGGCGGGACTGGGCGGCAAGGACCGCGGCCAGGGAGGTGTGAAGTCCGTGGGAGCCGCGGTAAGCAAACACCTGGGCCTGGGGGAGGCCCACCAGTGCCAGATCCCCCAGCAGATCCAGCAGCTTATGGCGCACCGGTTCGTCGAGGAAGCGGAGGGGGGGGTTGATCCAGTGATCCCCATCACAGACGAGGGCGTTGTCCAGGGCACCGCCCTGGATCAGGCCGGCGGCTCGCAGCTGCTCGATCTGCTCGCGGAAGCCGAAGGTGCGCGCCGGAGCCAGCTCAGCCACGAACGTGGCGGGGCTGAGATCAAGGCTGAAGAGCTGGCGGCCTATGGCCGCCTGGGGATACTCCACGGCCGCGGCCAACCGGATCTTCTCGGCGGGCAGGGCGGTGATGAAGGCACTGCCCTGCTGCACCGTGACCGGGCCGTCGAGGACCTGCAGCGGTGGCCGCTCCCCCAGGCAGGTGAGGCCTGCTTCGGCGATGGCCTCGACCCATCCCTGGGCTGAACCATCGAGCAGAGGGACCTCCTCCCCCTCCACCAGCAGCTCCACATGGGTAAGCCCCGTACCCACCAAGGCCGCCAACAGATGCTCCACCGTGGCCAGGCGCTGCTCCCCCGCCTGAAGGGCTGTGCACAGACGGGTATCACGCACCTGATCGGGATGGAGCTGGGTGAGTTCGCCCGCCGCTGGACCAAGGGAGCCCAGCCAGATTCCGGCTCGATCAGAGGCCTGCAGCCGCACCCTCGACCGGGCACCGCTGTGGAGACCCACTCCGACCCGTTCCACCGGCGCAGCCAGGGCCCAAGCCTGCTGGTAATCCTCTGGCCAAAGGTTCACTAGAACTTCCAGCCCACACCGAGGTTGAAGCGCCAGTTGCTGGTGAAGTCCTGGCTGGCCACCTCCAGCCGGAGGGGCCCCACCGGGGTGCTGACGATCAGACCGGTGCCGACCGAGAAGCCCTGGCCTGGCTTGCCGAGCAGGGCACCCGGGTTGCCGGGCACATTCTTCTGGCTGCCGAAAGCGGTGCCGCCATCGAGGAACAGCTCGCCGCTGACGATGCTGAACAGGGGGAAGCGGTATTCAATCGTGGCCTCGCCATAGTTGCGGCCCACCCCCAGGTTGCAGTCGTAGAAGCCCCGCACGGAGTTGGAACCACCCAGGCAAAAGGCCTCATAGGGGGGCAACTGACCCACGTTGGCGCCAACGGAGGCCTGGAAGGCAAGGGCCTGCTTGCAATCGGCTGCCTCGCCCCGCTTCGGACGACAGCCCTTGTAGAGCCTGAGCCAGTTCACGGGGATGTAATAGGTATAACTCCCCCGCAGGCGGTTAAAGGTGGGGGAATTGGGCCCAACAGTGATGAACTGCTCCGTGCCGAGGCTCAGAAAATCACCCTTGGTGGGGTTGCGGGGGTCGTTCAGCCGGTTCATCGTTGCCGCCAGCCTGATGCCTACCAGCTGGTTTTGACTGGCGCAGTTGTAAGCGATGCAGATGACATTGCTGACGTTGGTGGTGCTGCCGTTGAACGGTGTCACCCCATAGGGCATGCTGGTGCCCGAGAAATTAATCGGGCTTACCTGCTGGGCGTTGAGACCGAGAATCAACGTCCAAGGTGCCTTCTTGAACGGATCCCCCCCATTGAGCGGACGGATGGCCTGGATGCTCGCGCCGAAGCGCTGCAGGGCAATCGAGTTGCCATCAAGAGCGAACCAGTTGTTGTTAACCCCAAGGGCACCATTCTGCTGCTGGGCCTGCTGGACACTGCTGTAGGTCTTACCGGCCAGATTGGAGGAGCCGTAGATGTTGTTGGCTATCGCCGTGGACGGTGCCTGATAGAAGCCAGAGGAAACATTGGAAACGGTGAGGAAGTTGCCCTCGTTCTGGCTCTGGAAAATCTGGGGAACTTCACGGCTGACGAACAACCGGACCCGAAGGGCCGTGCGGAACTTATCCCCCTTGATCCAGGGGTCGGTGAAAGACAAATCAGCCAGGCCGCCGAACTGGCCGTAGGTGAAGTTGATCGACGAATCCCAGGCCCGTCCCGCCAGGTTGCTGTCCGACAACTGGATCTGACCGAAGACCCCCTGGCTCTGGCTGTAGCCCAGGCCGCCGGAGAGGGAGCCGGTGGATTGCTCAACGATGCCGAGCACGATCACCACCTCACCCGGCTTGGCGGGCAAGGGTTTCAGGGTCACCTTGACGTCACCGAACAGGCCGGTGCCGTAGAGGCGCTTGATGTCCTCCTCAAGCTGACGCCGGTTGAACACCTCACCCGGCTTGATTGAAATCTCCCTGCTCACCACCCAGGGCTTGGTTTTGCCCTTGATCGGCTGTCCCTTGTCGTTGGTGCTGCCTCCCTCCTTGTTGAGGAACTGCACCTCGACACCACTGACCAGGCCCTCGCGCACCTGCAGCTCCACCGTCCCCTCGGGGCTGACCCTGTTGGGACCCGTGACCCTTGCCAGGGAGTAGCCCTGGTCGGAGTACCAGCGCTGCAACTCCAGCAATCGGCTCTGGAGGGAGTTGAGGTTGAGGGTCTTGCCGTAGTCGGCGGCAAAGGTGTCCTTGATCACGGCCGCCGGCAGCTTGGCCTTGGCGGGTTCGATCACCACCTTCTGCAGCACCGGATTGGGCGCCACGGTGACCACCAGGCGCACGCCAAGGGGGCCGTCGACCGGCTGGATGCGCACATCGGAGAACCAACCGGTGGCATAGACGGCCGAGAGGTCGTTCTGGAGCTCGCTGCGGCTGACCCGGGTTCCCGGACGGGCTGCCATGGCGTCATAGACCGCCCTCTCCAGCCGCTCGCGCTCGGGGTGATTCTCCACGCCCTTGACGGCCACCTCACTGATCAGCACCCGGGGTTCCGGCGCCATCGGGGTGAACGGCTCACCGCTGGGGCCCGGACCGGCGGAGGGGCCGCCGGGGGCGGCATCGGTCTGCTGCGATTGGGGGGCTGGTTGCGCCTGGGGAACCGGTTTCGACTGGGGGGCTGGATCCGCCTTGGGTGCCGCCTCGGCCTTCGGTGCGGACTCGACCTTGGGGGAGGTGGCCGGCTGGGCCAAAACGCCAACCGGTGCCAGCAACGCCACCATCCCCAGGGTGGCCGCTGTGAGGGGAAGAGCGCCCTCGATGCCCAGGGAGCCACGGAACCGGGGGAGGCGGATCATGCTTTCGCGTTTGCCGGCCATGGGTTTCCGTCGCAAAGGGGCCACCGCCGCAAATTGGGCTGACCTTACTGGTAGAAGCGCGGTTCTTGGCACACCCCTTGGACCCGTTTGAGGACCTCCCCGTAGGCCTCGATCACGCCGCCAAGGTCCTGGCGGAACCGATCCTTGTCAAGAATGCGATCGCTTTCGTCTTCCACCTGGCGGTCCCAGAACCTGCAGGTGTCGGGGCTGATCTCGTCGGCCACCACCAATTCGCCATCGGCCGTAAAGCCCAGCTCGATCTTGAAATCCACCAGGGTGAGCCCCAGGCCGTGGAAGAAGCCCTCCAGCACCCCATTCACCCGGCGGGCCAGGTCCTCGATCGCCGCCCGCTGCTCCGTCGTCACCAGACCCAGCCGCTCCAGCCGGGCGTCGGTAAGCAGGGGGTCACCGAAGGCATCGTCCTTGTAATACAGGTCCAGCAGAGGCGGAGCCAGGGGCGTGCCCCGCTCAATCGGCATCTGCTTGCACAGGGAGCCTGCAGCAACATTGCGGATCACCACCTCAATCGGAACGATCGAGACCGGGCGCACCACCATCCAGTTGGGGCTCAGCACGCCCAGGTAGTGGGTGGGGATCCCGGCCGCCTCCAACCGCTCGAACAGCAAAGAAGAGATCTGGCAATTCAGCGTGCCCTTGCCCGCCAGCTGGGCCTTCTTGAGGGCGTTGAAGGCGGTGGCGTCGTCCTTGAACTCCACCGCCAGTCGAGCGGGCTGGTCCGTTGCGTACACACGCTTCGCCTTGCCTTCGTAGAGGAGGGGGCCGAGGGGGATGGCGGTCATAGGGG
>Ga0194061_1001044_pt1 | contig 16654 bp, 14 predicted proteins | sample SepL2221m_MetaG_FD_163423 | JGI IMG/M metagenome (GOLD analysis project Ga0194061, IMG submission 163423) | Anoxic zone freshwater microbial communities from boreal shield lake in IISD Experimental Lakes Area, Ontario, Canada - Sep2016-L224-21m | ecosystem: Environmental > Aquatic > Freshwater >... | reverse complement strand
TTCGACCTCAACGTCCGGCCAAGAAAATCATTAGGCTGGAAGTGCCCCCTCGAGCTGTTCATGCCCGAGTCCTTCAACTACGAATCCTACTACCGCAAAAATGTTGCGCTTCCGACTTGAAACCGCCGTTTGCACGTCGGTTACTGTTGCCCCGAAAATAGAGACACGCGTAGCCGGATAGGCAGAGCGTGCGAGCGTACTCGTTTTAGGGGAGGCGATGAACTATTCCGGCAGCGGCAGGTACTGTAGTGCGCAACGCACAATGCGCGCCGCCGCTCCCATCACCACCCATCAGTTTCCAGTCGTGTCGCGTGGCGCTTGCTACCGGCTTGAATGGGTTTTGACTCGTGTTTCTACGCGGAAAATTCTGCGGTTTGGGCACTTAAAACAAGGGATGAGAAATGCGCATGACCACTAAAAAGTTAGCGAAAATCAATACGCGTTCGGGTGCGGTGACGCTAGCGGTCGCAGTGGCTGCTGTTCTTGCTGGCCCCCAGGTAAGCTATGCGCAGACCGCCAATGCAACGCTGCAAGGCATTGCTCCGGCAAATGCCGACGTGGTTGCCACGAACAAAGCCACGGGTTTCTCCCGCAAGACGAAGGCGGGCGCTGATGGCGCCTACACCCTCTTGGGTCTGCCACCGGGTACCTACACGGTCAGTGCCGGCAAGGGCGCCGAGCAGACCATCGTACTGTCGGTTGCGACGACGTCGACCCTCAATCTCGCGTTGCTCGAGGCGGTCACGGTCAGCGGCCGCCGTCTGCTTGAGGTGAAGACGCCGCAGGTTGCGAATGTGGTATCGCTGCAGGAGATCCAGACGGTCCCGCAATTGACGCGCAACTTCCTTGAATTTGCGGATACCGTCCCCGGCGCGATCTTCAATGTCGCCCCGAATGGCGCTACGACCTTCCGTTCAGGTGCCGATTCGCCGGACTCGGTCAATATCTTTATCGATGGTATCGGCCAGAAGGGCTACGTCCGCAGTGGCCAGTCAGGCCAGTCCGATGGCAGCCAGGGCAACCCCTTCCCGCAGCTCGCCATTCAAGAATACAAGGTCATTACGTCGAACTACGGCGCGGAGTTTGATCAACTCTCCAGCGCCGCCATCGCGGCGGTCACCAAGTCCGGCACCAATGAATTCCATGGTGAGTTCTTTGGCACCTACTCCAGTGACAGCCTCAGGGCCGAAACGCCCTCGGAGCGTGCGGCTGGGAACAAGATCCAGTCCCAGGACAAAGAGTATGGCTTTGCCGTCGGCGGCCCGATCATCCAGGACAAGATGCACTTCTTTGCCACCTATGAGGGTAAGCGGTATTCCCAGCCGGTCGCGGTGACCTACGCGAACACGCCGCCGGCGGCTGTGCTTGCCGCACTGCCTACCAGTGTGCAGGCGCAGGTGGGTCCGTCGTCCATTCCGTTTACGGAAAAACTGATGTTCGCCAAGGTGGACTACGAGCCGACCAGTGATGATCGGTTGGAGTTTTCGGCCAAGACCCGACAGGAAGACTCCGCCGGCAACGGCGCCGGCGTGGGCCAGGCCCCTTCCACCACGGTGACCACGCGCAATACCGATTTCCGCTACGACATTCGTTGGCAGCACACCGCCGATCATTGGTTCAATGAAGCGATTGTTGCAAAGGAAAATTCCTTCTTCCGTCCCCGCGCAGCGAACTATTCCTCTAATGGTGCGGACTACACGTTCTTGCGTGATGGCGGCAACACGGGAATCATCAACACCGGTGGCGCGGACCCGCGCTCGACCCAGGACAAGGGTCAGAAGGGCATCTCGTTCCAGGACGACTTGACCTTCGCCGACGTTAACCTCGGTCAAGGCAAACACACCTTCAAGATGGGCGTGAAGTTCAAGTCCGTCGAACTGACCGCGATGGACGCGTGCCAGAGCTGTTACCCGGTGTTCAGCTACAACGTGGATCCGGTGACCGGCGTCGAGAGCGATGCGAACGGCTACGTGCCCTATTCGGCTACGTTCACCGGCATTCCGGTCAGTGTCAACGGCCAACCGTTGGCGAGCGCTGTCGCCAAGTCGAAGGATCGCCAGTTCGGCGTGTACTTCCAGGATGACTGGAACGTCACCAGCAAGCTGACCGTGAACTTAGGTGTGCGTTGGGACCTGGAGCAGAACCCGACCTACCTCGACTGGCAGACGCCAGACTTGGTGCGCAACCTGTTTGCGCAGCAGTCCCCGACGCCAGGGCTGACGTGGGCGGATTACTACAAGCAGGGGCCCTTTGGCTTCGACGTCAACAACTATATGAGCAATGGCCACCAGCGCAAGGCCTACAGCGGTGAGATCCAGCCGCGTTTGGGCTTTTCGTACGACGTGCATGGCGACGAGAAGTTGGTGGTGATCGGTGGTCTGGGTCGCTCCTACGACCGCGATTTGTTCGATTACCTGCAGTTGGAGCAGACGAAGCTCGCGACCTCGGTGCCGACTTCGTATTTCAATACCCCAAGTCATCCGTGCACCGTGGACGGTATCAGTTGTTTGACCTGGAACCAGAGCTACCTCAACGGCCCCGGCGCGCTCCAGAACGCCGTAAAGGGTACGGTGGGTGACGTGTTCCTGTTCAACAACGACCTGAAGGTGCCGTATTCGGACCAATTTAGCTTAGGGATTCGGTCGCGATTGGGCGACTGGAATACCAGCGCTGTGGTCAGCCGCATCCATGCCAAGAATGGTTTGACCTTTGTGGTCGGCAATCGAGGTCCGAATGGCGCGTACTTCGTGCCCGAGCCTTGGGGCGGTGTCGGTACGCCTTGGGATGTCACGCCGGGCCTTTATACGCCGGTCGGCATGACCAACAACCTCGTCCTGACCGACAATAATGTGGAAATTCGTTCCACCCAGGTCCTGCTCAGCGCCGAGAAGCCATTCACGCATGAGTCGGGCTGGGGCTTGAAGGTGTCGTATACGTTCACGCAGGCGGAGACCAACTCCATCCCGAACGGTCAGGGTGGTAACTTCACGAACACGGAGTTCTCAGTCGACTATCCGAACATCAAGTCGTATCCGTGGTTGCAGTCGACCAACGCACCAAAACACCGCTTGGTCGCCAGCGGGTCCTTGGCGTTGCCTTGGGATATGATCTTAGGCGGCAAATTGACGTTGTCGACTCCGTTGCCGGGTTGGGATTACTCGTGTGGACCGACGCCAGGTCCCTTGGGGCAGCCGTGTGACGACACCGTCAGGACGCCGGGTGTGACGCTCGGTTACAAGAGTCTTGATCTGCAGTTGACCAAGAACTTCAAGTTTGCCAATTCGTTCAGTGCCTATGCGCGCATCGACCTCTTGAACGCATTCAACAACAGTAATTTGGTTGACCAGAACACGAACTATGCTGCCGACGGCACGGTCGCGAGCCACTACTACAACCAGGCGGGCAACATTCAGAACAGCATGCGCACCTTGCGGTTGTCCGTGGGCGGCAAGTTCTGATCGCGTGACTGCATGCGGGCAGCCCCGGGAGCGCACGCTCTACGAGGCTGACGTTGCAGTGCCAACTGATGGCCCGGACGCCGCAGCGCCTGGGCCGTTTTTTTGAGACGATGTGGATATGAACGCGGAACCCCTTAAATCGATTGTCATTGTCGGTGGCGGTACGGCTGGTTGGATGGCCGCTGCGGCGTTGGCGAAAGCCTTGCTGCCGAGTTGCGCGGTGCGACTAATTGAGTCGGAAGAAATCGGCACCGTCGGTGTCGGAGAAGCCACGATTCCGGCGCTGCGCATTTTCAACGAAACCTTAGGATTGCCTGAGGCTGAGTTCGTGCGTGAAGTGAAAGGCACCTTCAAGCTGGGGATCCAATTCCGCAATTGGGGCAAGCTCGGCGATGCCTATTTTCATGGCTTCGGTCATCTCGGCCATGATTATGGTCCGAACCCCTTTCATCAACTCTGGTTGCACCAGATGCTGGCGGGTAAAGCAGGCGATTTAGCCGATTACTCGCTGCACAGCGTCGCCGCACCACAAGGTCGCTTCATGACCTCGCCGAGTGATGCGCCGCTCAATTCGCCGCTGCGCGACTTTCCGCACGCCTACCACTTCGATGCAGGCCTCTATGCGCGCTACTTGCGTCGTTACGCCGAGCAACGCGGCGTCAAGCGGACCGAAGGACGCGTAGTGGACGTGCAATTGCGCGAGCCCGATGGGGCTATTGACGCCGTGGTGCTGGCAGACGGTGAGCGGGTCAGCGCCGATTTCTTTATCGATTGTTCGGGATTTCAGGGCTTGCTGATCGAGAAGGCACTGCATACTGGCTATGTTAATTGGGCACACTGGCTGCCTTGCGACAGTGCGATTGCCGTGCCGTGCGCGAAGACCGGTCCGGCACCACCCTATACGGTAGCAACCGCCCGTACGGCGGGTTGGCAGTGGCGTATCCCGTTGCAGCATCGTATCGGCAACGGCCATGTTTATTGCAGCAGTTACATGAGCAAGGACGAGGCGATCGCGACCTTGCTGGCCAACCTCGATGGTAAGCCGCTCGCAGAGCCGCGCGCTCTGAGTTTCACCACGGGGCATCGGCGCCAGTTTTGGAATCGCAACTGTCTGGCCATTGGATTGGCGAGTGGCTTCATGGAGCCATTGGAATCGACGAGCATCTATCTTATTCAATCGGGCATTGGTCGCTTTTTGAATTTGCTGCCGGATCGACGTGTCAGCCAAACCTTAATCGACCGCTACAATTCCCAAGCGATCTTCGAGTTCGAGCGAATTCGAGATTTCTTGATCCTGCATTACCACGCAACGAAACGTGAAGATTCGCCGTTTTGGAAAGCCTGCGCGAATATGAGTATTCCGGATTCCCTGTCGGAAAATATTGCGTTATTTAAGGACAGTGGGCGATTCTTCCGCAACGCGGAGGAAATGTTCGCGGTCACCAGCTGGGTGCAGGTGATGATCGGGCAAGGCGTGCTGCCCACGGCCTGTCATTCGGCGCTCTATACGCTGCCGGATGCTGAGATTGCGAACGTCGTACAGGTCACGCGTCAGGTGATTGCCAATTGTGCAGCCGCCATGCCGTTGCATGAGCAGTTCATCGATCGGTACTGTCGGGCGCCGCTGTAGGCGCACGCACCATCACCGTCTGCGGCAGGAAGCCCACCGCCGGTGCCGCAGCGCAGGATGGCGCCGTACGCGGCCGATGTGTTCAGCAGGAAGATTGTCGCCTGGCAGATCTTTGCTGAAGAAAGCAGTGAGCACGCGAGCAACATCATGCAAGACTTGTGTTGGCGGGAGCACATCCGGTCGAATCAGGTAACGCTACACTCGGACAATGGCAGCCCCATGAAGGGAGCCACCCTGTTCGCAACCTTAAAGGCACTCGGAGTCATGGCCTCACTGAGAACGCCCTCGGTCAGCAACGATAATCCCTACTCAGGGGCAGGTCACATTGGCACGGGGGTGGCGAAGCATAACGCACCTTCTCTCACTCAATTCTAAGAAAAGTTATGTCTTAATTCACACATTCCTAAACTTCCAATAACGGCGGCCATTTTGGTTCGAAAAATATTCGTAAGACCGGCCGTTTGTTCTAAATCTGGGTCTACAAACTTTTGGACGGACTCGGTGTTAAGAGCGGACGCCGGTTCGGTTCCGCTGTCCGCCCTGCTTTAACTGGTCCAGTTTTCTAAGAGTCCGTCCATCACCACAACCCAACCCACTGATCCGTTGCCCCCTATCGGACACGCTTAGCGTGCTACTACCGCGTGGGCGTTCGGCCCTGCAAGATTTGACCTGCCGGCTTTCTTCGGACCATCCATTGCTAGAGATTGGCCCCGCATTGGTTGGTTGATGATTTCCTCTTCTCGAACTCTAACGTCTTAAACTCAGCCGGATTCAGATACCCATGGCTTGAGTGTGGCCTGACCTCGTTGTAATGCCGACGCCACGTGTCGATCACTATCTTAGCCTCCATCCGGTTCCTGAACCACTCTAGGCTCAGGCACTCATCACGGAACTTGCCGTTGAATGACTCGTCCAATCCATTCTGCCAAGGCTTACCTGGATCGATATGCGCCGTATCAATATTTGATGCAGCCAGCCATTTCAAGCTTTCGATACGAACTCCGGGCCATTATCTGACCTTAGGTGCCGCGGTGCACCATGCTGACTCACAAGCTGCGATAGAACCTCGATGACCCGACCAGAGCGGATGCTACCAGCCACGTCGATCGCCAGAGACTCACGCGTATATTCATCGACCACCGTCAGGCACTTCAGCTGCTGTCCATTCGCGCACGCATCGAACACAAAATCATACGCCCAGACTTGGTTCCTGTCGGTTGCCGGCAATGGCCTAGGCCTTGAGCTCGCTACGCGCTTTCTAGGCCTTTTACGCGGCACCTGAAGGCCTGACTGACACCATATCCGATACGCCCGATCCGGGCTCATCTCATGGCCCTGACGACCGAGAAAGATGTGGATCCGACGATAGCCGTACCGAGGGTATTGACTCGACAGATCACGCATCGCGGCGACCACCGGCGCATCTTTCGCTGCTAACCGCGATGCGTAACCGAGCGTCGATCTCGACACGCCGATCAGCGCGCAGGCTCGTCGGGAGGACAGGCCACGCGTCCGCGCGTAGCTAACCTGCAACCGCCGACCCCGCGCGCTCACCATTTTTTTCGGTTGATCTCCTTCATCACGTCGAGCTCTAGGTCACGATCGGCCAAGATCCTCTTGAGCCGTCCGTTCTCCTGCTCCAACGTCTTCAGACGCCGCACGTCAGAGGACTCCAGCGTGCCGAACTTCCTCCGCCACACATACAGCGTCTGCTCACTGACCGCGTGCTTCTTCGCCGTCATCGGAACGCCGTTGGCATCCGACTCCCGCACGATCCGCACCATCTGCTCTTCCGTAAACCTTGACTTCTTCATAGTCCCTCGCTTGCCAAGGGAACCATTCTCTCAAGCTTCAGCTGGTCCGGGAAACAGCCGGCAGGTCAATCACGCGGCCGAAGGCCTGCTGCGTGGGAATCCTGCGACGCGCCGCCCCTGAGCACTCCGCCGCAGGGCGCCACTATTCCCAGGGGTCGACGACGCCGATCCCGCAATGCTCGAAGTCACGCACGTTGCGGGTCGCCAACGTGGCGCCTGCCACCCGGGCGATGGCCGCGATCTGGGCGTCAAACTGCGAGATGGGCCGGCCGCGGCGACGCCGATCGCTGACGAGCTCGGCATAGGATCGCGCGGCCGAACTATCGAACGCGAGGATGCGACCTGCGAAGTCCGTCGCGAACATGGCTTCCGCGGCACTCTCGATCGCCCGTCGCCGGCGACTGGCCGGAAGCAGCATCACGCCGTGCAGGATCTCCGCCTGGGTGATGCTCGTCGTGCAATACCCGCTGCTGTCACCGCGCGCGATCCATGCCAGCACCGCCGCTGACGGCTTGGCCTTCATGAGTTCCGACACGACGTTGGTGTCCAGAACGATCATGGGCCGATCTTCGGCGGCTTACGGATCGGCGTGCGCTCCGCCAGCTTGAGGTTGACTCCGCCCAGCGCCCGGAACCGCCGCTGGATGGCCTCGCCAAGATCGGTGGCCTCGGCAGGCTCCTCGCTCAGCGCCGCCTTCAGGATGTGCCGCACCTCATCCTCCATCGAGCGCAGCCGGTGCGCGGCCCGGACCCGCAGGCGGCTCTTGAGCGCATCGTCCAGATTCCGAATCGTGATGCTCGCCATGGCACCCCCTGATGTCAATGATTGCAGTGTAATCATTTTCCCGCCAGGGTCCAAGCCGGGTTGACGATCCCGCCGGCCTGGCGCTGCCTTGTCACCCCTCTCCGGTCGCCCGGTTCCGACGCCATGGCCAAGTCCTCGCTCCTCGCCTACCCCGAGTTCCCGGACCCGCTGACGGCCGCGACCATTCGCCAGCTCATGACCCCCAGGCTCAACGAGCTGCGTTGGGTTCGGCGAACGAGCCATTCGCCGGCGTCTCGCCTCGGACTGCTGTGCTGGCTGAAGACGTTCCCGATCCTGGGTCGGTTCGCCCCGCCAGGTGAGATCCCGGCTCCGATCGTCGCCTACCTCGCCGAACGCGCAGATCTCGCCGGCCTCACCCTCGACAGCTACCCCGCCCGCACGCACCTATCGGATCTCATCAATGGCGCCATCGAGGCGCTCGTCGCCGCGAGCTACGAACTGCCCGCGCTGAGCACCCTTCGGCGCCTCGCCGGCAACGTTCATGCCCGCGTGACCGACGCATGGCTGGCCTTAATCGGCGCGCGGCTGTCGCCTGTGACCCGGCGCCAGCTCGAGGCCCTGCTCAGCGTTGCGGACGAGGCGACTGGCTCGGCGTTCTCGAAGTTGTGCAAGTCGACCCAGCGCGCGTCCCGAAACCACCTCGACGATCTCCTCGGCCAGCTTGGGTGGCTCAACGAGCTCGCCTTGCCAGCAGGGGTCCTCGCGGACATTCCGGTGACCCGGATCGATGCGTGGGCGGAAGAAGCACGCCGGCTGACGGCTACGGAACTGCGCGAATACACCACCCCGCGGCGGCACGCGCTGCTCTGCTGTCTGGTCGTCCGGACCCATGCGACCCGCCTCGATGACCTCGTCACCATGCTGATCCGGTTCATGGGACGCATCGAGGCGAAGGCCCGCGCAGATCTCGAGGCCTGGCATCAGGCGCGGCGACGGCGCGTATCCGAACTCCTCGGGGTCCTGCGTGACCTCGCCGCTGCGCGAGCCGGGCACGCCGACCCGGAATCGTTCATGGCGCGGGTCGACGCCGTGTTAATGCACGCCGGCGGCGCTCACGCCGTGATGACGGCGTGCGATGAACATCTGGCAAAAGGCCCGGACGACTGGCGCGCCTTCCTCGAACCGCATTTCCGCATCCAGCGCAGCTGGCTGCTGCGACTCGCCGACGCGCTGCCGCTCGGCGCCGCTCCCGGCGCCTCCGGCCTCCTTGAAGCCGTGCAGTGCGTGTCCGCATTCCCGGAACGTCCAGCCGAGAAGCTGATCGCCACGTTGGATGACGGCTTCCTCGATCCCGAATGGCGCTCGTGGGTCGGTGTCCCCGGCGAACCCGATACCTACCGGCTTCGCCCCCTCGAAGTCGCCGCGTTCGTTGAACTCGTCGACGCCCTCAAAGCGGGCGACATCTACGTCGAAGGCGCGGCCGACTATGGAGCCTTCACGGACGACATCTACCCGATCGACTCTGAGCCGCACGCCGTCGCGCAGTATCTGCGCGACCGGGGCTTCGCCGACAACGCCCAGTCGTTTGTTCAGGAGCTGCGAGACAAGCTCAAGCGCGGCGTCATTGATCTCGAGCAGGCGGTCCGCGTCCATCAGACGGTCCAGCTGGGACCCGATGGCTCCCCGATCACCCCACGGCCCACCGGCATTACCCCGCCGTAGTCCGCGCGCGATCTGGCCGAGGCGATCCAGGAGCGCATGCCGAGTCGTACCGTGCTCGAGGCCCTCCACAACGTCGAACGCTGGAGCGGGTTCACCCGGAATTTCGGTCCTCCCGGGCGCCTCGGCTCCCAGATCGAGGACCACCAGAGCCGAACTATCCTCACGACATTCGCGATCGGCAGCGGGCTCGGCCCGGCCCAGGCCGCGCGGCACTTCGATGAACCCGTATCACCGCACCTGCTCTCGTTCGTCCACCGCCGCCACATGGGGTCAGCATCGCTACGCGCCGCGTGCGCCGACGTGCTCAACGTGTACGCGTCCTTCGAACTGCCTACCGTCTGGGGAGCGCCCGACAAAGTCGCCGCCGACGGCTCCATGATCCCGACCTACGACGACAACATCCAGGCCTCCTACCACATCCGCTACGGCCGGACCGGCGGGGTCGCCTACCGGCACGTCGGCACGAACTACATCGCCTACTTCACGCATTTCATCGCCGCCGGGGCCTACGAGGGCGTCTACCTGTTCGACGGCCTGCAGAAGAACGACTCGGTCCTCAAGGCCACCGGGATCTACTCCGACACCCACGGTCAGTCGGCCGCCCTCTTTGGCCTCGGCTACCTTTTCGGTGCCGAGCTCCTACTGCGGATCCGCAAATGGCGCTCCCTGATGCTATATCGACCGGATATGCACCTGAGCCTCTCAGGCACCGCGCATCTCTACAGCGGCACCATCGACTGGGCCTTGATAGAGTCGCACTGGAAGGAATACCTGCGCGTCGCGCTCGCCGTACAGACCGGACGCGTCTCCGCTTCGTGGGTGCTGACCCGGCTCAACAGCTACAGTCGCCGCAACCGGTTGTACCGGGCGTTCCAGGAGCTCGGACATGTGTTCCGGACCCTGTACTTGCTACGCTGGGTTGACGACTATGATCTGGGCCGGACCGTGACTCACGAAGCGAACAAGGGCGAGCACTACCACGACTTTGCTGCCCACCTGAACTTCGGCAGCCAGGGCGTGCTGAGAACCAATAGCCGCGTCGAACAGGAGAAGGCCGTGATCGCCAACCAGCTGCTCGCCAATGCCGTCATCCTGCAGACGGTGGCCGACCAGACCAGGGTCATTCAGCAGCTGAAACGAGAGGGATACCCGTTCGACGTCAATGACGCCAAGCACCTGAGCCCGTTTCTGACTCGCCACCTGCTGCGGTTCGGGAAGTTCCCGGTGCGGTGCGAGACCGAGCCTCTACCGGACAACCTTCGGCTCGATCCGTGAGTTATCCACACAAGTGGCACTTTTTTACACGAATCTTCTCGCTACACCTTGTGTAGGGATCGAACCTACGACCAATTGAGTAAGAGTAAAGATGCTGTTTTAAGCTGGCTTATCTTTCAATAAGTTATAAGGCGAGAATAACGGTGTGCAGCAAAGTGTGTAAGCGCGATGCAGTCTCCGCGCTTAGCCGACGGCTATAGCGCCGCCGACGTCACGCCCAACACCATGATCGTTCTGCGTGACCCTCAAGGCGCCAAACAACTTATTCCACTCGTCACGCGGACGAAGCGCAGAGGGCAATACTTTGCACCACCAAAACAACTTTACGTTTAACGTTAATCGTTATAATATCTGCAAATGATCAAGAGCTTTCGCTGCGCTGACACTCAGGCGCTGTTCGAAACCGGCAAGTGCAAGCGATTTTCGTCAATTGCTAAGGTCGCAACGCGAAAGCTCGCGCAACTTGACGCCGCGAATACTCTTGATTTCTTGCGCTCCCCTCCCGGCAACCGATTGGAAGCACTTAAAGGTGGGCGTAAGGGACAATGCAGCATTAGGATCAATGATCAATTTCGCCTTTGCTTTCGCTGGACGGATGAAGGACCTGCAGACGTCGAGCTCGTGGATTATCACTGAGATGAGCAAAAATGTTTAAGAACGGAATGCGACCTATTCACCCGGGCGAGGTGCTTCGAGAGGATTTTCTCAAACCTCTCGGCATGAGCGCCAACGCTCTGGCGAACGCACTCAGCGTGCCGGCACCGAGGATCAACGATGTGGTTCGTGAGCGGCGCGGAATCTCGGCGGATACGGCGATGCGGTTGGCGCGATATTTCGGTGGCGATGCTCGTTCATGGCTGAATCTCCAGACAGCCTACGATCTTCGTGTTGCTGAAATTAAAAATGCCAAGCGCATTGCGCGCGAGGTCTCACCTGTAGCCGCGTAATCGGTGATGAAAATCGCCGCGTGCGTTTTAGGCACCAATTTCAGATCAACGCCGCGCCAACGCGTCGCCGCGTGAGAAGTTCCGATTCAGCACTTCAAGAATTGGTGGGCCGTGTAGGGATCGAACCTACGACCAATTGATTAAGAGTAAAGATGCTGTTTTAAGATGGCCTATCTTTCAATAAGTTATCGCACTAGAACGCCGGTGTGTAGCAAAATGTGTAGGCGTTGAAACACGCCATCCGGCAGGAATTGCTTCACGCAATCGGATTGTTGCTTCAATTGACAACAACCTTGCGGCGCGCGTCCTCTATATACGAGTGATTCGTAGTCGGAGCGCGTTACAGATCACGGAAACCGAGCTCAAACTCATGGCTGCGGCTGCGATGATGGGACTTAAGAGGATGCCAAAGGTGGGATACAGCACGCCGGCGGCCACCGGAATCCCGACCACGTTATAGACGAATGCGAGTATAAGATTTTGGCGAATATTGCGCATGGTGGCGTGACTCAAGGCGCGGGCGCGCGCGATGCCCGCTAGATCACCCTTGACGAGCGTGATGCCTGCACTTTGTATGGCGACATCAGTACCGGTACCCATCGCGATCCCGACATCGGCTTCGGCGAGCGCGGGTGCGTCGTTGACCCCATCTCCAGCCATCGCGACCACGCGCCCCTCGCTTTTAAGACGTCGCACGATGGCGCTTTTCTGATCGGGCAGTATGTCGGCTTCAACTTCGGTTATCCCGAGCTTCGATGCGACCGCCTGTGCTGTGGTTCGGTTATCGCCTGTGACCATAACGATGCGCAACCCCTGTGTACGCAAAGCATCGAGCGCCGCCATCGTGGTCGCCTTAATGGGATCGGCGACCGCGATGATGCCAGCTGGATTGTCGTTAACGGCCACGAACACAACCGTGGCGCCGTCCTTGCGTAGGATATCGGCACGCGCCTCGAGGTCGGCGGTAGCTGCCCCACGGTCCTTCAGCATCGCTGCATTGCCGACGGCCACCGTTCGACCTGCGATGATGCCGATGACGCCCTTGCCGGTGACGGAATTAAAGTTCGTGCATTCTTGCAGTGACACCTTACGGGCTGCAGCTGCAGTCAGGATAGCGGCCGCCAGCGGATGTTCGCTGGACTTCTCCAGACTGGCGCCGTACGCGAGGACGGTGGATTCATCAAAGCCCGCGGCCGGCACAACCGCCGTGACACGAGGCTTACCCTGCGTGAGCGTGCCGGTCTTATCGATCACCAGCGTATCAACTTTTTCCAAACGTTCCATGGCTTCGGCGCTTTTGATGAGAACGCCGGCGCCAGCTCCCTTGCCGACGCCCACCATGATCGACATCGGGGTGGCGAGTCCAAGCGCACAGGGGCAGGCGATGATGAGGACGGACACAGCGGCAACCACCGCAAGCCCGAGTGCTGGCACCGGTGCCCAGATCATCCACGCCGCGAATACCAGTGACGCTGAGACCATGACTGCCGGAACGAACCACTCAGCGACGGAGTCTGCCAGTCGCTGGATCGGCGCCCGGCTCCGCTGCGCGTCCGCCACCAGGCGCACGATCTGCGATAGCAGCGTGTCGGCACCGACTTTCTCCGCCATCATCACCAGCGCGCCCGTACCGTTGATGGTGCCGCCGATGACCTTGGCACCCACCGTTTTGGCGACAGGCATTGATTCACCAGTCACCATCGATTCATCGACAGAACTCATACCCTCCGTCACGGACCCATCCACCGGAACCGCTTCACCAGGGCGTACCCGCAGTCGGTCACCCGAGTGGACTTCGTCCAGCCATACTTCCTCGTCAGCACCATCCGCACGAAGGCGGCGTGCCCTCTTGGGCGCCAGATTCAGAAGCGCCCGGATCGCTCCGCCGGTCTTCTCCCTTGCCCGCAACTCAAGCACCTGACCCAGCAGCACGAGGACTGTCACTACAGCCGCGGCTTCGTAGTAAACCGGAATCATGCCGCCGTGCTGGCGCAGGCTAGCCGGGAACAGTTCGGGAGCTAAGGTGGCGAGCAAACTGTACCCGTAAGCGGCGCCTACTCCTAACGCAATCAGTGTGAACATATTGGGGGACCGGTTGAGCACCGACGCCCAGGCTCGCTGAAAGAAGGGCCACGCGCACCAACACACGATGGGTGTTGCAAGGGCCAATTGAATCCACACCTGTATTAAATAGATTTGGCCACATATATTCGCGACGAGACGTTATTACCATAATCGATACAGATTAGACGAATACGTTTTCCGCGGAACGGAGCAAGAGCACCTTTTTGGTCAGCGGGCACATTTAGTAAGCTGTGATAACCACGTGCCTGTAAAAGATAGGTACGAAAGCCACCAGAAAACTTTTTGTAGCCTTGCTCTATAGCTTTAGCCTCGATGCGACGTCCCCCCTGTTTGAGTCCTGAGGGCATCTAGAGTCTGACGGTGAATATATCTGCTCTTTTGGTCATTTGTCTCGCGTACTCGGCAGGGGTCATACCGCCAAGTGCTTTCTTCGGTCTTTCCTCGTTATATTCGCATCGCCACGCCTCAATCGTCCGCTGCGCTTGCTCCAGACTGACGAACCAGTTTTCGTTCAAGCACTCATCTCTCAGCCGCAAGTGCTTACCCCGCCTGCCTATAGATTTCCGAACTATCGCGGACGATCAATGCGCAATTGATACAAAGTCACTCTCCGGTTAGTCACCGACGCATTCTTACCGCTTCCAAATTCGTTGACGACTTGTGGGAACTGGCCTTAGTGAGCGATTACCACGTCTCCCATCCGCCGGCGTAGATTTGTTGGCCATACTTACTGTAGCCTTGAGCGCATGCGATTGCCGCGTGCCCTTGGGGGGGAGCGATGGAGCATGGCCAGTACGTCGGTTGTGTGCCGTTAAGACCAGCGCCGCTACTACACGAAACCGCCAGCCCAGCGTCGCTATTCCAATAAGAGCCGCCGTCGCTCAGCGGCACGCCATAATGATAGGCGTTGTCCGTGGTCAGAACGTTCCCGTTTGCGCTGACCTTGTACTGGCAGAAGTTACCGGTAATTGTATTCCGTTAACTATCTTTCGCGGTACCCGGGCCCGCCGCAGTCAATGGGAAGTTATTGGCACTTCCTGAAAGGTCTGCATTCCACAAATCGGAACGGCCGTACGTGACCTGGCAATAGTTCCAGTACGACTGGTACGGATTCCTATCATCCGCGTTGGTACGGTTGGCCACGGTGGTATTTATCACTACATTATCTGGAATCTGATAGCCATAAAAACAGTCGTTGGCAGACACCTGAATGCTAATTGCCACAGTCCCTACGGCCACTACGAACAGCAAGGCAGCCTTAAGAACACATCGAGTCATAACCCTCTCCTTGTATGACCGCTCGCCTGTCCACGAGCGGTCATTGTTGTAATTCACGTTCAAATTGTCCGACATTACCCTCCGTTCCTCTATTTTAGGGAACATCAGGCTGGACCAGTTATCTCAAGGCAGGTCAGTTTTGCGATTTTATTATCTGATTCGGAGTTCTCTTTCGTTGACGACTCGTGGGGGCTGGCCTTAGTGAGCGATTACCACGACCTCCATCCGCCAGGCACGCTTTCGTAACTGACTCGAGTGTCTTGAGCGCATGCGATTGCGGCGTGGCCTCCGGGGGCAGCCATGGAGCATTGCCAGTACGTCGAGTGTGTGCCGGCAGCGCCAGCGCCGTAAGCACACGAAGAGTCCGCAGCATAGCCGTTTTTGTTTTTTGCCGCTGCGCTCAGCGGCTGCCCATAATGATAGGCGTTGTCCATGGTCAGAACGTTCTTGTCCGGCCCGACCGTGTACTGGCAGTAGTTATGGGTACTGCCGTCATAAACACCCACCCCCGTCGCGGTACCCGGGCCCGCCGCAGTCAACGGGAAGTTATCGGCAGTTCCTGAAAGGTCTGCATTCCACAAATCGGAACGGCCGTACGTGACCTGGCAATAGTTCCAGTACGACGGGTACGAGGAAGCCGCCGAGGTACGTGTGGGCGCGGAGGAGTCTATCACCACAGTAGCTGGGATTTCATAGCCATAAACACAGTTGAGGGCAGAAGCCTGAATGCTAATTGCCACAGTCCCTACGGCCACTGCGAACAGCAAGGCAGCCTTAAGAGCACATCGAGTCATAACCATCTCCTTGTATGACCGCTCGCCTGTCCACGAGCGGTCATTGTTGTAATTCACGTTCAAATTGTCCGACATTGATATCGTCGACACGCCAGTCTGCGCGGCTAATTTCATGGCCCGCGGGCATTGCAATCGGCGCTTTACCTGTCGCCTAATCCAAAGAAGCCGCAGATCAGTAGGTCGCTCTGGTGCGCGTCATGATTGACTTGCTTTGGTGCCCTTGGTCGATAAAGCCGCCGGTAATGGTGCTGCCCTCATTGCTGAGGATGCCGCGCCAGATGGGCGAACTGGTAGAGCGTTGCATGGAAAAATGGCAGGTCGCGTCGACCTGATAGCTGCCGACTTCCGGAGGCTGCTGTTTCACGTTGCCACTAGAATCCTGCAGTGCGCTCTGATTCGAATATCGGCCCGATGTGGGGTTGAACATGATGACCCCACGATGCACGATAATCACAAAGCCTTGCTTGGCTTTGTTGCTCGACCATTGGCTCTGTCCCTGAAACGAATACGTCCCGGCAACGGTCGCATTGTTACAAGCCTGCCGCGCGGCAGTGGCGGTGCTTGCCAAGGCGGTGGCCAGTACGGCCAGCATGATTCGAACATGGATTCGTGGCATCGATCGCTCCCGGTGGTGACTGACATCCCCCCGTGGGTATCGTGACTGCTGGGTGAGTCTTAAGGGCCGATTTGCCCCAAAGTGCTGCACCGTAGTCGACGTTATAGCAAGTCGAACAATATGTACAGGACAATACGCGTGTGACGAGCTGCGCTCAGCCAGCGCGCAACTCATGAGCGCGCGCCGACCGCGTCTGTGTGGGCCGGCCGAGGTAGCAGCAGTGCCAGTACGTGTTGGGTGGCGTGGCGGCGTTGGCGCAGGTCCCCCCGC
>Ga0194061_1001043_pt1 | contig 16664 bp, 7 predicted proteins | sample SepL2221m_MetaG_FD_163423 | JGI IMG/M metagenome (GOLD analysis project Ga0194061, IMG submission 163423) | Anoxic zone freshwater microbial communities from boreal shield lake in IISD Experimental Lakes Area, Ontario, Canada - Sep2016-L224-21m | ecosystem: Environmental > Aquatic > Freshwater >... | reverse complement strand
CTATCTCAGTTCCATTCCAACTATTTTCATCATGATTACTGGTAAAGAATAATTTAATTGCTTGATTAGGGTATTGTGAATAGCTGTGCAAACAGTTTCTAATATCATTCAAACTCGCTTCATGACATGAAAGCTTTTCTGACAAGTGCATCCAATTCCAGGCATAGCTTGCATCAAATGCCTGATGGTAATCTGGCACATCACACTCAGCTAACCAAAACAATGGCTTTATAGTTTCACATTCCTTTCTTGCATTTATCCAAAAGTCTAAAGGAACTAAGTGTGCCATATCACATCTAAACCCATCAATGTCGCATTCCCTAACCCAATATTGCATAGCCTTGGTCATTGCAATTCTCATAGCTTCTACTGAAAAGTCAAGATCTATCACATCATGCCATCCATTAATTTCAGTAAACCCACCTTTTGCATCTTTCAAATACCAATTAGGGTTTTCAAAAGTCCACTGATGATCCCATCCAGTATGATTTGCTACCCAATCAATGATAATCTTGAAGCCAAGTTTGTGTGATTCATTCACCAATTCTTTGAAGTCTTTCAGCGTTCCAAACTCTGAATTAATGCTAGTATAACTACTACATGCATAATAACTTCCTAGGCTACCTTGACGTACTTTTTGACTAATTGGAGTAATCGGCATTAGCCATAAGATCTTTACCCCCATTGCTTTTAATCTAGGTAAGTGTTTTGCAAAAGCTGCAAAATTACCTTCTGAAGTATACTGGCGAATATTTACCTCATAAATATTAGAGCCCCGGGCCCAATCAACTGTCGAAAAATTTTGACTCATAATTACTTGATCTCCTTACAATGAAATAGTTTTATGCAGATATGACTACTAACGCGCAACCAAAACTGGAGAGAAAGATAAGTATTTTACAGGCTACTGCAATTAATATGACCGACATGGTGGGTATCGGTCCATTTGTTGTTTTGAGTATGGTAGCTGAAATAATGCAGGGGCCCTGGTTTTTATACGCATGGATTGCCGGGGCTCTTTTATCATTCGTTGATGCCATGGTTTGGAGTCAACTTGGTTCAACCTATCCCTTGGCTGGAGGAAGTTATAATTTTCTAAAAGAAGGGTTTGGACCAAAATGGGGAAAGCTCATGAGTTTTCTTTTTGTTTGGCAAACAATGATTCAAGCACCTTTAGTGATTGCTTCAGCTGCAATAGGTTTTGCTAGTTATTTTCGCTTTATATATCCATTAAACGATTGGCAGGGCAAAATAATGAGTGGAAGCATCGTGATTTTAATTGTAGCAATGCTATACAGAAAAATAGAAGCAATTGGGAAAATCAGTGTGATGCTTTGGGTGGGTGTTTTAGTTACCATGGCATGGCTTATTGGGGGCGGACTATTTCATGGCAATTTTCTGCAACCCATCTTACATATGAATGATGGATTGAAACTAGATCATGCATTTGCAGCCGCACTTGGATTTGCCAGTGTCAAAACCATTTATAGTTATTTAGGGTATTATAATGTTTGTCATTTGGGGGGAGAAATCATGCATCCTCAAAAAAATATACCTAAGAGCATGTTTATATCAATTGTAGGTATTGCCGTCTTATATCTGATGATGAATATTAGTGTGGCTTCTGTTTTACCATTGGAACAAATTCAAAAAAGCAAATTTGTAGTCAGTGAATTTGTGGCAGTTCTATTTGGTTCTACTGCCGCAAACATTGCAACGATACTGATACTTTGGGTTGCTTTTGCTTCCGTATTTTCTGCTACCCTAGGATATAGTAGAATTCCTTTCGCTGCAGCATCTGATGGAGCTTTCTTTAAAGTATTTGCTAAGCTGCATCCTACCAAACATTTTCCATACGTATCACTTTTAGTGTTGGGTGCAGTTGCATTTGTGTTTAGTTTACTTTTTAAATTACATGAAGTAATTAATGCCATTTTAGCCATGCGCATTTTGATCCAATTTATTGGTCAGGCAATTGGCCTTTTATTATTGGTAAAGAAAAAAGGGAAGGCACACTTTGCATGGAAAATGCCGCTCTATCCTATTCCAGTAATACTTGCCATTATAATTTGGGGGTTGGTATTTATTTCTACCGGGTTCAATATGATACTTGGTGGTCTTACCGTAACTGGGCTTGGCATCATTGCCTTTTTAATAAAATCAAACAGGAACAAGGAATGGCCTTTTAAGCAACCGATTTAATAGGTTGTTTGGGTAAAATTTGATGCAAGACTAAACTTAGTAACACTACGGACAGCGCCCCAACTACATTGAGCCATAAAAAACCTAATCCAATAATCCCGTATTTATCTAAAAAGAAGACTGTAATTACAATTATTTCTCCAATAATAGCTGCTCCAAAAACAGCATTGGCTTGAATATTTTTTAAATAGAATGCTACAAGAAATATTCCTAGTATAACACCATAAAATAAAGAGCCTAAAACATTCACCGCTTCAATTAAACTTCCCATACCCGTTGCAAATTCTGCAGTGATGATGCTGAATATGCCCCATCCCAATGTATAGTATTTTGATATTTTATATTCATCAGCGCACTGCGCTACATTATTACTATCATATGCCGTTTTCCGGAAGCGCACATGAAAATCAATCATGGTACATGATGCAAGTGCATTCAAAGCCGCGGCTATAGAACCCCATGCCGCTAAGAAAATGATGGCTATTAATAAACCCACCAACCCTTTGGGCAGAAAGTCAACTACAAATCGTAGAAAAATATAATTGGTGTCGTTTGTATCGGCATTAGGTAATGCCTTCTTTAAAATTGCTTTATATTCTTTTTGTGTGGATGCCATTTGAAGGGTTCCCATTCGCAAGCTATCCTTCAATTCATTATTACCAGGTACAACAAATCCCCTACTCCATTTCTCTTGTTGTAATTGTTGATCATTGAAACGAGCTTCTATCAACTTTAAAGAATCTTTATATGGGGTAGTGTAGGCTTTTTCTGCAACAGATTTATTAAAGAAAACTGGGGCATGATTAAATTGATAAAAAGTAAAAAGCATAGCACCCAATAATAGAATTAAAAATTGCATAGGAACTTTTACAAGTCCATTCATTAATAATCCAATCTTACTCTCTTTACTATCTTTTGCAGTTAAATATCTACCCACCTGTGACTGATCTGTTCCAAAATAAGAAAGGGCAAGAAAAAATCCACCAATAACACCACTAATAATATTGTATCGATCTTTCCAATCGAATCCATTTTTAGTGAACCCAGTAGTAATGACATTTAATTTTCCAGAAGCCCCACTCACTTTTAATGCATCAGCAAAACCAACGCCGCTGGGCAGATAATGAACAATCAGGTATCCTGCAACAAACATTCCAATAAAAATAATAACCATTTGTAATTGCTGCGTGTAAGCAACTGCTTTTGCACCGCCACTAACTGTATAAATGATGAGCAATCCACCCATTACAATATTTGTATAAAAAATATCCCATCCTAATAAAGAAGATAGAATAATCGAAGGAGCATAAATACTAATTCCAGTAGATAGCCCTCTTGAAATTAAGAATAGAGAAGAAGTGAAAATTCTTGTTTTAATATCAAACCGATTTTCTAAAAATTCATATGCTGTGAATATTTTTAGCTTATGAAACAAGGGAACAAAACTGATGGATAAAATAACCATCGCTATAGGCAAACCAAAATAATATTGAACAAAGCGCATACCGTCTGTAAATGCCTGACCGGGGGCGGATAAGAAAGTAATGGCGCTGGCCTGAGTTCCCATAATACTTAACAATACCAAATACCAGGGCATGGATCGATTGCTCAAAAAATAACCTTCCAAACTCTTAGAGGTACGGCTTTTATATAGCCCATATGCTATGATACCTAATAAGGTGATGGTTAATACAATCCAGTCGAGCTTACTCATGCAAAATGATTTGTAAACCAGATAAAAAATACAATAAGAGCAGCTAGTACAAACAGTACCAGCAAATACCAGCCCGACCAACCGGAGAAAATTGATATTTTATTTTTATTGTTCATTACTTATGATTACTCATTAATCCACCTGCCATGAGTCCAAGACCGAGACCAATAATTAGGCCAAGTTTTACATTTTTTAGTAATAGGCCAATTCCTAATGCAATTAAAATAATTGTGAATGCCCCAATTCTTTTTCTAGGCTTTGAATTCATTATTCATTGTTTTTAGGAAGTGCAATCAGGTTTGCCAACAATTTATAAGCCCCGGTATTGCCTGCTGGTAATTGCCTGAAAAGAACCAAACTCACATAGGCGAAATTTCCTTTTCCATATTTGGCAATGGCTAGACTGCCAGTAGCGGGCTTGTCGCCAGCATCATTCATACTCAAAGGCATTTCGTAATGAGGGTCCACCTGTTCTGCTTGATAAGTACTTCTTTCCTGGATCCAATCATCAAAATCTTTTTGTTCAATTTTATTAGGATAATTCAAGACAGCATGCTCAGGTAAAATAAATCTCACAGGCGCATTCTCTTCCGTAACTCTTGAACTTGAATTTACGATGAATGGATAAGGTCCTACTTTAATTTTCTTTAACCCAATTTGATTGCTTTTTAAATATTGAACAATCAGGTTGCCTCCATTCTCTACATAACGATTAAGTACATCATTTTTATTACTTAAATATTCAAATACATTATATGCTCTAATCCCTAATAAAATGGCATCGAATTCCTTTAATTTCTCATCCGTAATATCAGACTCATGTAGATATTGTAAATCGTAACCTAATTGCAGGATGGCATCCGGCACTTTGTCACCAGCACCAGTGATATAGCCTACTTTTTTACCAGACACTTTTACTTCATCTGAAATAATACGTGCATTATTTTGGAAAAAATAGTGAATGGCTGGAATATGATCATATTTAATAGCCCTTAAATAAGAAGTATAAATATGTTTTTTATTATTGATGGAGGTAGTAATAGTTGCTACCACATTTGGATCTTGTTCCTTATTGAAAGATTTAGGCATGGCAATGCTTTCAGCAAAATTTTTACCTGCTTCAAAATCAATGATGGTGTCTTTTATATAAACAGCTTTATTCCCTTGTAAGAGTTGAATTGTAACAGGTATTTGTTTAGCTGCAAAATTTGATTTGTATTGCAATTGCAATTTTGGATTAGCAATTTGTTTATTGTTCAACTTAACATTCGTCAGAACCACATCTGGTGTCAACGAAACAATGATGGGTGTGATCACAATATAGGGTTGATATAATTCGCCCTTCACAGGATCGACATACTTAAATTGAACAGGCTTTTGATCTGTAAAAGTTACTCCGTTAACAGAGAAACTGAAGCTGGCAAAGTATGCAGCTTTATTTTCATCCTGCCCAATCAGCATTTGATCTTCTACATTAAAACTGCCAATTTGATCCTGCTTATTAGCCAACCAGTAAGGCTGAGTAAGCTTTTTCGAATTTTCAACTATGAATACTTTATTGAAATTAAAATTGGTGTTATTAGCAAGTGGCGCATGTAAAACCGAGTCGAAAGAATCATTTGTAGCATTATTCATCCAAACTTGTTCAAGCTGGATCTTCACATCATTTCTTTTATTGATAAAAAAGTTGACATTCATTTTCTCACCCAATACGGCATATTCTTCATCAGTTGTTGCTTCAAAAAACAGTCCGCTGCAGGCAATAATTAGTTGTTTAACTTCAACCATTTTTTTGGTTACCCAGGCAGATTTATCAGAAATCTGTTGCAGTTTTTTATATAATGAAACCAATGCATCAACCGATTTTTCAGGGTGTTCAAATTGATAGGCCCCGATAATCGCATCAATTTCATTTGAAATTGTTTCAGCACCTTTTATTCTATTCCAGCTTATGTCTACACCATCTGTTAATTCAGTCTTTGGAGCATCCCCACCAAATGTTGCAAAATATTCAAAGAACGGACCTCTTCTTCTTGGTCTACCCTCACCCTGACTTTTATGCATGCTCCTAGCCTCTCCACCAATTTCTCCATAACTTTTCCCGATCAAGGGATTATAGCCACCCACATCCATTTTAAATTGATCGTTATTCGTAGTATTGTTTCCACCAAAATTAAAAGTATTCCAAAGAATTCTCTTAGCCTGCCAAGTGCTAACTCCATACTTTAATTGTTCCGGGAATCTTTTGGGATCGGCTGCTGCTGTATAAGCTTCCTGAGCTAAAATTGAAGAAGCAGCATGGTGTCCATGACCAGCCCTTGCATCCCCAGGGAAACGTGCAATAATTACATCCGGTTGATATTGTCGAATTACCCAAACTACATCGCTCAGGATTTTTTCTTTACCCCAAATTCGAAGTGCTTCATCTGCATTTTTACTGAATCCAAATTCGTAGGCCCTGCTAAAAAATTGCTCAGCTCCATCTTGTCTTCTTGCTGCCAATAATTCCTGCGTTCTGATTAAACCTAAATCAATTCCTTGCTCACTTCCAATAAGGTTTTGACCACCATCGCCCCTAGTCAAGCTAAGATATCCAGTACGATATAATTTTTCTTTAGCTAAATAAGGTAGAAAGCTATTATTCTCATCATCAGGATGAGCCGCAATATATAATACGCTTCCTAATACTTTCAGTTTTTTCAACTGCATATAAATGTCAGCGCTATTATTAATAACCGGATTCTGTGCATTCGTTTCAATAATTGAAAGAAGCATACATAAAATAGCTATTGAGTTTAGCCGCAAAGAAAATCTCATCATAAAGTTCATTGTGTGTAACGAAGATAGTGTTCTCGAAAAGACTCTTATAACCGTTCAACCAAATTATTGTCCAGCCAAGAAAACTGCATTACAGAAAAGTAATTTGCCATTTTCCCAAAACTGACGAAACATAAGATTATCTGCCATATAAACAACAGATCCTGCCCCAATAGGTTGAATACCAAGTAAAGTTCCGTCTTTTAATTTCGACTTCACTTTTAACCCACTAAATCCTGTAATGTATCCCTCTTTTTTTAGCACCCCCACATTCCAGCCTTCTTTCATGAATTCATAAATATTTGAGTCCCTTTTTAATGTATAATAAAAATCAGGATATCCGAATGCCAAAGGATGGGTATTATCAAGCTCTACTTTATAAATAGCCCCAGGAATGGAACCTGTTAATGCAGTTCTTTCTTGATCTGCAAATTTCTTTAAAGCAGCATACTCACTCTTATCTTCCGTTTTGTCTTCTTTTAATTTGATACCCCAATCAGCACCTGCCAACTGATCAGCAGCAGATTCAATGGCGATTAACTTACCACCACTTTTTACAAAATCCTTTAATTTATCTGTTGTTGCTTTATCAGTAAGTGTTTTATAGTTGCCATCCGGAACTATCAATACTTGATAATTTTTAAGATTAAACCTTCCTAAATCATTAGCATTTACAAGTGTTACCGGATAGTCTAATTGTTGGTCAAAAAATTGCCAGATCTCTCCTGCGCCTAAACTTGAACTTTGCTCCCCACTAATCAGTGCCACTTTGGGTGCTGAATTAATTATCCGAATATCAGACGAACCAAAATCAGCCCCTTTATCCATCAGTCCGGTTTCAACAGCTACTGGCTGAATATGATATTTCTGACAAGCTTCATTTGCAATGGCGCTCCAATTTACTGAAGCATTACTGGTCTTTAAAACAACCAAAGTGCCGCGCTCATACTCTTTTCCGTTATAACTAAAAGGAATTGTGGTATAACGAACTTTTACATTGTTCTTTAATAAATTAGCAAGCACTTTTGCTGCATTCAAAGATGTATATGGAATTAATAACCCATAATTTGCACTTTGCATCGTAATTATAGATACTGATTTAAAATCTGTATTTACCTCAAGTTTTTCTTTTACGGCATAGGTTTTTATACCATACGCAAACGGGATTGACCATGCAGTAATATCATAAGTATTGGAATCAGACAATTTTGTTTTAGGCTCCAGTAACACTTTTGCTAATACTGCATTTGACTGATAGGAACTTATAGCAAGATGCAATCCCTCATCTACAAAAGATTCTTCTTTACCAGAAAAATAATTGTATCCAATAAATTTTTTGTTATTGATTGTTCCAGATTCTATTCCGTTTTGATCCAGTAATTTTTTAACTGCTAATAACTTGTTTTCATCTTTAGAAGTAAATACATAGGTTTTAAAATCTCCAATTTTTCCACTCTTGTTATCCGTAAAAAATTGCTTGAATTCTTTCAACAATCTTTGCTGGTTTTTGGCACTTGTTTCAATAGTAGATAATCCTGTGGTATAATGGTGCATTACCCGATCAGTAAGGGTAAGGGTATCTCCGTTCTTATTCAAAATCGCAAGTCCGCTTCGAATTCCACCTTGTTCAAAAGTCATTCCAATGGCCCCTTTATAAATTGGGTAAGTATCTCCATATGAAGGATACAAAAGATCAAATCTTTCTTTTGTAAAAAACAACCAGCCATTTTTATCAAAATAGCTTGCATTACTTTTTCCAATTAAGCCTTGAAATTCTCTCTGCCATTGCGTAATAAGTTCATGATAAGGTTCTGCAGCTGGTGCAAAATAATAAGGTTGATCAAACCCTTGCTCATGATAATCTACATGCACTTGTGGTAACCACTCGTTATATTTTTTTAATCTTTGTTGAGATTCTACCTGTGTTTGCCAGGCCCAATCTCTATTCAAATCAAAATTGTAGTGATTGGTTCTACCTCCTGGCCAAGGCTCAACATGCTCTCTTGCAAGGGGCTCTGGATTTGCATGCATACCTACCATCGAATTAAACCAGTTCACATAACGGTCTCTTCCATCAGGATTGATACAAGGATCAATTATTACAATAAGGTTTTTCAACCACTCTTTTGAAATAGCGCTTTTAGGATCAACCAATGTATATAGCGTTAGCATGGCAGCTTCAGAAGATGAAGTTTCATTTCCATGAACGTTATAACTAAGCCATACAATTGCAGGAGCATCTGCGATGGATTCAGCATTATTGTCTTTTATAACTCCAGCCATTGACAAATTATTATGGCGAATAGACTCTAATCTTTTTAAATTTTCGGGACTAGCAATAATCGTAATTAATAGTTCCCTTCCTTCATTTGTTTCTCCATACTTTTCAAGCTTTACCATTTCAGGTTTTGCTTGTGCTACTGATTTAAAATACTCAACAACACGATGATGACGGGTGTATTTTGCGCCAACAGAATAGCCCAAAAATTGAGAAGGGCTTTGTAAATCCTGCGAAAAAAGGATACTACTAGAAAAAAACAGTACAAATACTAAGCTAAGATGTTTCATAAAGTAAAAATGAGCTGTGAATGTAGTCAAACTAAAAAAGCTTTGAACGTTGTGATGCACTTATTTTTACACAACCTTTATAACTATTGGGTTGTTTTTGTATCAAATCAATTAATTTTCTCCATGAAATGAGACTTAGCCATTTTTTAATATTAAAAATGACTTTAGGCAAATTACATGTAACCAAAATCAAAAATCGACAGATGAAAATGTTTAAAACCCTCAGCATTTGTATTATACTCGGACTTGTACAACCAGTTCTTGCACAGGAATCCATTGTTGGTGCCGGTAAAAAAGTAGATCCCTATCATTATGAAGTAGTAAAAAACGGACAGTTCAGAAGGGCATCCATTAGTTCTGCCCATCCACTTGCGAGTTTGGTAGGAGCAGCCATCATGGAGCAAGGCGGTAATGCATTTGATGCTGGAATTGCTACCCAACTAGCATTGGCAGTAGTATATCCAGGTGCCGGAAATATTGGTGGAGGTGGATTTTTACTAGCCCGTCAAAGTAATGGCGAACTCATTGGATTAGACTATCGCGAAGCAGCCCCATCAAAAGCTAGCAGGGATATGTATTTAGATAAGAACGGAAATGTACTTCCTGCCCTTTCACAATTTGGGCATCTGGCATCTGGCATTCCTGGTACTATTGCAGGGCTTTTCGCCACCCTACCTTATGCAAAACTTCCCTTTAAAACTTTGATTCAGCCAGCTATTGATTTGGCAGAAAAGGGATTTGTGATCACCGAAAAACAGGTCGCTAGTTTTAATTCAGAAAAAGAAAATTTTATTAAAAATAATAACCATTCAATAGCTTTTGTAAAAGAAGGTAAATGGCATGTGGGAGATACCTTGATTCAAAAAGAGTTGGCAGCAACTTTGAAACGCATACAACTAGATGGCGCTAAAGGGTTTTATGATGGAGAAACTGCAAAGTTAATGGTGGCGGAAATGCAGAAAGGAAATGGCATTATCAGTTTGGAAGACCTTAAAAATTATACTGCCAAACTTCGCAAACCTATTGAGTTTGATTATCGTGGACACCATATTATAAGTTTCGCTCCTCCAAGTAGCGGAGGCATCATCATCAATCAGATGCTTAAAATGATTGAAAAATATCCAGTAAGTACTTATGGTTTCCAAACTCCTAAATCAGTACAACTGATGGTGGAAGTAGAAAGAAGGGCTTATGCAGACAGGGCCGAACATATGGGAGATCCTGATTTTTGGAAAGTGCCGGTAAAAACTTTGACTAGCGATAAGTATTTGGCAGAAAGAATGGTCGATTATTCTTCCGATAAAGCAGGAAACAGTGCAAGTATTAAAGCGGGTGCCATTCACGAAAGTGAAGAAACTACCCATATTAGCATCCTGGACGCTGCCGGTAATATGGTAAGCATCACTACTACATTGAACGGTGGATATGGTTGTAAAACAGTAGTTGGTGGCGCAGGTTTTTTATTAAACAATGAAATGGACGACTTTAGCGTAAAGCCCGGTGTACCCAATATGTATGGTGCAATTGGAGGAGAAGCTAACGCAATAGCGCCAGGAAAAAGAATGCTAAGTTCTATGACTCCTACTTTAATTCTTAAAAACAAGAAACCCTATGTAGTTATAGGAACACCAGGAGGAACTACCATTCCCACTTCTGTTTTTCAAGGAATTGTGAATATCATTGACTTTAAAATGTCTGCGGCCGATGCCATTAATAAACCAAAATTTCACCATCAATGGTTACCAGATATGGTGATGGTTGAAAAAGAGTTCGACGTGAATACAAAAAAGCAATTGCAAACTATGGGTTATAAATTGGTTGAAAGAGATGGTATTGGCCGAACAGAAGCGATCAGAATTTTGAGTGATGGCAAAAGAGAAACAGCTGCAGACATACGCGGGGATGACTCTGTTGCAGGCTTCTAATCTGTAATAAATTGCTAATCTTCTACCTTTTTTTAAAAAAAAACCTGCTTTACATGTGTAAATTGAAAAATTGCCCATTTTGGTATTGTATTTGACTGTGCTTACCAAAGCGTAATTTTAACCCCCAAAGTCAAACGTTCTGAAGAAAGCCCTCAACATATCACGTAAAATTTTATTAAGCATTTTAGCTTTCTTACTTTTTGTTTTTATTGCTATACAAACTGATTTTGTTCAAAACAAAATCATACAAATAGCCTTAAAAAAAATCTCTGCTGAATTAGGAACTCAGGTAAGTATTAAAAATGTAAGTTTTTCTTTGTTTAATAGTATAAACCTGCAGGGCGTATTATTAAAGGATAAGAAGAACGATACCTTGGTTTATGCGGGTCAGGTTAAACTTAGGATCACGGATTGGTTTTTCTTCAAAGACAAGGCTATCATCAAATATATAGGGCTGGAAGATGCAGTAGTAAAACTAAATAGAACTGATTCTGTTTGGAACTATCAATTCATTTCAAACTATTTTGCTGGTTCTCCTAAGAAAACAAAGAAAAAGGGCGGCATTGAACTAAATCTTAAAAGAGTTGATCTAAAGAATATTCATTTCATCAATAAAGATCTTTGGGTGGGTGAAACCATGGATGTAAAATTGGGAAGTTTATTATTGGATGCAGAGAATATGAATTTTTCTAAAAGCATATTTCAAATCAATGAAATTGCTATCGAAAAACCTTTTTTTACCATACAAGAAATGGACGCTCTTCGCCCAGACTCTTTGAGAAAACATAGGAATTATTCTATCAAAGACACCAGCATGTATTTCAATGCTGGAAACATTGCCTTACATATTGCTCAAATAAAAATAAAAGATGGTCAACTTTCGATCGAAGCAAATGAAGAAAAGCCTTCTGAAATTTTTGATGGAGAACATATTAGATTGAATAAATTAAATGGTACTATAACTAATTTCCATTTTATTAAAGACACCATTAAAGCTTCTATTGTACTATCTGCAAAAGACAGATCTGGTTTTGAATTAAAAAAAATAAAAACACAATTTCGTTTTACGCCACAAATCATGGAGTTGTCTGCTCTTGACTTACAAACCAATAATAGTAGAATAGGACCCTACTATGCCATGAAGTATAAAGACTTTAATGAAGACTTCAACGACTACATTTCGAAAGTAACAATGGTTGGGGATTTTAAGGATTCGAAAGTAAATAGTGACGATATAGCGTTTTTCGCACCTGAATTAAAAGACTGGAACAGACAATTAATACTTAGTGGTAACTGCATCGGAACAGTTGAAAATTTTACTGTCAAAAACCTAAACGCAAAAGGAGGAGTAGGCAGCTCATTAATTGGAACGCTCTCTATGAAAGGATTGCCAAATATCAATACAACGAATATACTTTTTGATAATGGCACGCTTCAGACCAACTATTATGATCTAGGTTTTATTCCTGCTTTAAAAGATATCAAATCACCAAATCTGGCAGCATTAGGCAATATTATATATAGAGGTAGTTTTAAAGGAACCATTAAAAACTTTATAACTGACGGAGCATTTAGTACTGCACTAGGTGGAGTTACCACAAATGTTGCCATGCAATTCCCTTATAAAAAAGATCCTAATTATACAGGTAATGTTGAAACTAGTAGATTTAATATTGGCAAATTTTTAGACAACGATCAACTTGGGCTTGTAGATTTTAAAGGGAAGATCAGTGGAACCAGTTTTAATATCAATCGTTTAAAAACAGAACTAGATGGGAAAATTTCCACACTAGAATTTAATAAATACGCATATAGTAATATCACAACTAAGGGTACTCTTCAAAAGAAATATTTTAGTGGTGAATTGAAAATTGATGACCCTAATCTTGATTTCACGAGTGATATAGAAATTGACCTAAATAAAGATCAACCAAGTTATAATATTGTGGGAGACTTAGTACATAGTAACATTAAGGCATTAAACCTATACCCAGAACACATAGAAGTAACAGGCTTGTTGGATGCTAATTTTACTGGTAATAATATCGATAACTTTTTAGGATCAGCTAAATTTTTGAATGCAAAAATTAAAGGAGATCTTACTACAATCAATTTTGATTCATTAAAATTGAGCTCTAGTTATAAAGACAGCATCAAATCATTGGAGTTAACCAGTAGCGACTTTAATGCTTCCATCATTGGAAAGTTTAGCATTATTGATTTGCCGTCGAGTATTCAATCTTTCCTAAATCATTATTACCCAGCTTATATTAAACCTCCAAAAACAATCCCAATAAATCAATCCTTTCAAATTGAGGCAAGCACTAATTATATTGAACCCTATATTAAACTATTCAATAAAAAAATAAGTGGCTTCAATGATGCGCGTTTTTCAGGAACTATTGATACAAAAAAGAATCTATTAGGTATTACAGCTAATGTGCCGTATGCAAAGTATAAGAAATATACTATCTCAGGAGCACAAATAAATGGCAAGGGTAATAAAGACACTTTGGTATTGAATGGAGACATTAGTAGTATCCAATTAAGTGATAGTTTTCACTTACCAAATTCGCATTTTGAAATCAGTTCAGCTAATGACCACTCTCTTGTTTCTATAAAAGCTAGTGCAGACAATACTTTCAACGATGCAACATTATTAGCAGATGTATTTACTATTCAGGATGGAGTTCGCATTCATTTAAGACCTTCCACTTTTGTTTTAAATGAAAAAAAATGGACTATAGAAAAAGGTGGAGAGCTGATTATTAGAAATAATTTCTTGCATGCCAGCGCCATTCATTTCACACAGGGATTCCAAGAAATTTCTGCAGAAACTGAAGAAGAGGATGGAGGGAATACTAGTAACTTAAATATTAATTTAAAAAATGTTTACTTAGGTGATATTACTTCTTTGTTTTTTAAGAACCCAAGGATGGAAGGAATATCATCTGGAGATATTGTTCTTAGCGATTTCTTTGGAAAATTCAACGCAGAGGCCGAACTAAAAACGGAACAATTTAGAATGGATGAAGATAGTGTTGGATTAGTGAACATCACTGCTAAATACAATGATGAAACTGGGTTAATACCATTTACTGTTCGCTCAGAAAACGAAGGATATCATTTAAAAGCATCGGGCTCTTATAATGTAAAAGACAGTGTTGAAAACCCTTTAAAAACTAATATACAATTAGAAAACACCAAAGTAAATATTCTACATCGATTTATTGGAGATATATTCAGTGATATCACAGGAACAGCCAAGGGAAATCTAAGTATCAATGGGAACCCAAATTCTCCAGATCTTTTAGGTAAACTAAGTTTGCATAAAGCAGGCTTAACTGTGAATTATACCAAAGTACATTATACCATCGATTCTGCAGAAGTTAAATTTGAGGAGAATGGAATAGATTTTGGTGAACTACAAATACAAGATAAATATCAAAATAAAGGAACTATAAGAGGCCGATTGCTAGAAAAAGGTTTTAATAATTTAGCTTTTGATTTTGATATGAGTACTAAAAAACTATTACTCATTGATACCAAATTAAAGGATAATAATATGTTCTTTGGCAAGGCCATTGGTAAAGCTCAAATGAGTTTTAAAGGGCCTGAAGACAATGCAAAAATGAATATCATAGCCGAAGCTACAGATAGTTCACATATCGTATTGCCCAACTCAAACAGTAAAGAAAATGGGTCTTCTGATTTTATTGTTTTCAAACAATATGGAACAGTTATGGAAATGGCAAGACCTTCTAGTAATTTTAACCTTGCCGTTGATTTAGACCTTACTGCAAATAATAAGGTGTCAATTGATGTAATTCTAGATGATTTAACAGGGGATGTCATTAAAGCGGTTGGAAATGGTCGCTTAAAAATTCACGCTGGCACTTCAGATCCACTCACTATCAGAGGACGATATAATATTGACCGCGGAAACTATGATTTCAACTTTCAATCATTCATACGTAAACCATTTGTATTGTTACCTGATGCAGGTAATTATATAGAATGGAATGGAGATCCATTTAAAGCGGATGTTCATATCGATGCTCAATACATAGCCGAAAGAATTAGTATGAGCGAATTAGTAGGCAACAATAATTTTAGTGGTGCGGTAAAAGCATATAGAGGAGACGTTTATGTGATAGCTCAATTGCGTGACAAATTAGATCTGCCTTCCATTAAATTTAAACTTGATTTTCCTCAGGGTAGTCCAATTAAAACAGATAATGAATTCACTGCTTTCCTAAATAGAATTGAAAAAGACGATAATGAAATATTAAAGCAAGTTTCATTCTTAATTGTTTTGGGCTCATTCGCTCCTACTGGAAACAATGGTAATAATAACGTTGCGAATCCTTACATGATTACCTCCTTAGGTGTGAACACCATTTCTCAGGTATTAACAAAAGAAGTGAATAAAGCTGTTTCTAATATTCTCTTAAAAGTTACTGGAGATAAGAGTCTTCGATTTGATTTAGGCACATCCTTGTATAGTAGCAATACCCTTTTAGATGTAAATAGTGGCGTCACAACCAATAGTAATAAATTGGATAGAACCAGGGTTAATTTAAAACTCGGTTACGCTTTTGCCAATGACAAAGTGGTTGTTACTTTAGGAAGTGATCTTGATTTTAATGTGGGAAATTCAACTTCTTTCCAAAATGGAAACTTTCAATGGCTGCCAGATTTTAATATCAAATTTATACTAACAAAAGATAGAAAACTAAGTGCCATTGTTTTTACTAAAAATAGTCTTGACATTAGTGGTTCTACATTTGGCAGGAGGAATAGACAAGGTGTAAGTATTTCTTATCGCAGAGACTTCGATGAATTATTTGCTAAAAAACCTGAGAGCATAGAAATAAAAACACCAGCCGAAAACCACATAGAAGAAAAGAAATAATAGAAATTATTGAATCAGCTCTTGCGGTATTTTTTTACATCCTTTTAAACGATACACATAAAAATAACGGACTACCCCCCCATTTCTAATTTGATTTATCTGAACGGGTACTTCAATACTGGAAAAATAATCTCCGTATTGCTCATTAACATTTATTGGAAGATTGGAAGGCACAATAGCATATGCATCATCACCAATATGTATTTTTTTTCGATCTCTATTTAACCATGCAAACTTGTGTATGTCTTGTAAAGGCCCGATTGCGATCAGTGTTTGATGAGTCAACGGTGCTGTATAAAATTCTAAATGACCACCAGGAAACCATTTAGAAACAATCATAAAGCTGTTTGGTTGCATTAAATGCTGTTGTGTATCTGATGCTACTAATTCAGCGTACTTAACACTAAAACTCGACCATCCACTTAAATCAAGTGTAGGGCAGTATTCTCCGAAATTTTCTTTTTCATGGCTTCCAAAATTAATGGGGGCCAGTCGTACAATGGCAGTAGCTATTATTAATAAT
>Ga0194061_1001041_pt1 | contig 16669 bp, 16 predicted proteins | sample SepL2221m_MetaG_FD_163423 | JGI IMG/M metagenome (GOLD analysis project Ga0194061, IMG submission 163423) | Anoxic zone freshwater microbial communities from boreal shield lake in IISD Experimental Lakes Area, Ontario, Canada - Sep2016-L224-21m | ecosystem: Environmental > Aquatic > Freshwater >... | reverse complement strand
AGGTGTTGTGATTATAAGCTTTTACTCTGACGCCGTCATCTCTTGGTTCGAATCCAGGTACCCCAGCCATAATTTCAACTAGCTGATATTGCTAGATATTTGGCCCTTGCTTAAAAGTGAGACCTCATTTGAGACCTCTTAAGCATGGGCCTTCTTCGTTTATATCACATGTATTCACTCGGAATAACATCTATTATTTCAGAGCAAATGTACCTGCTGACAGGTATGCTATCTGCTGATGTTGTGAAGTAATCGGATTTTTTGATGAGATACTGAACGTTATCGGCAAGGTAGTCACGCTCGACCATAGAGAATTTTTCGGGAGTAGTCTTCAGTCGTATTCAACCGCTCTTTTCAAGCGACAAGGTGCTTCTCGACGGCGGTTTCATCCATATCGTTGATGACCGTAAACGTCTGCTCGCCGCCGTTGACTCGTAACAGCATCGCACATTCTTTCCCCGGCTCCGCTCTGGTGTACCTCAGCAGAATCTTCGCTGCCAGCCGGAAGAGATCGGCACTCTGCACCCCGACGATGATGCCGACCGGCGTGTTGCCATCCTCCCAGGTCAGGGCCCCTTCCTCCGACAATTTAACTGACTCCAGCAGATCGTTATCCGACTCATTGCGCCCGATGATAACCTTGCTCCTCTCGCCGATGCGCAGATGTCTGCCGATTTTGAGCAGTCTGAAGTCGCGCAGGTTCAGCGTTTCGTTGTGATCAAACACATCCCGGATTTTGGGGACAAAAGAAAGCTCCGTTAACAGGCATCCACCGGCGGGGCAGGGGTAGTTCTTCACGTCAAGATCATCGGCCAGCCGCATCTGCTCACTGCGGGAGCGTCCCTTGATGGCCAGCAGTTTACGGCGGTCGACCCACCCCTCGCGTTCCGGGATCGTCGGTTCGAAATGCTGCGCAGACAACGGACGCAGCAGCAGTCCCTCAAGACCACTCTCCCGCTCTATGACCCGTAACGTATCGCGCCGCTGGCTCATGGGGCGCTGACCGAGCACTTCTCCGGTGATGATGAAGTCGGCACCGCTTTCGACCATATACTCCTTTGCTTTTCTGAGCAGGTAGATCCGGCAGTCGACACAGGGGTTGACCCCTTTGCCGTAGCCGTGACGCGGATTGCGAATGATCTCAAGGTAGTCGAGCCCCTTGTGGAGAACCTTGATCGGAATGCCGAATTCATCTGCGACGCGCACTGCCTCCGACTTGCAGCCGGAGTTCCTGCCGGTGCAGGTGCAGAACGGCGAGGTGAAATTAAGTGCCTCAACTTCTATGCCCATGTCGATCATCAATTTGACTGCCAGGGTTGAGTCAAGTCCTCCGGATAGAAGTGCGAGGGCTTTTCGTTTCATATTCTTTCTCCCAAAATTTGCTGACAGTGCCATTCAGTGCGGGGCAAGGCTAACATGGCAGGCAGTGGCTGTAAAGGCATATACCGTCATCGCAGCGCTTGAATTATCGTCCAATTCTGCTACTGTACAAGGAGATGTCACTGTCATCACGGTGCATTTCAGGCTGATATGGAAAAAATTACTGAAAAATTCTTTCTGGGGCGCCAACCGATTCTTGACCGCAATCAGGAGATTGTCGGCTATGAGTTGCTGTTTCGCGCCGCCGACACAACCCATGCGGTGTTTGAAAGCTACTCGCATGCCTGTACGAGCGTGATCAGCAGCGCACTGGCTTCGTTCGGTATGCATGAGGTGCTGGGAGGCAAACTCGGTTTCATCAATGTGCCGCTCGAACTGCTGATGTCCGAGCTGCTCGAAGTGTTGCCGATTGAGCAGACGGTGCTGGAACTGCTGGAGACGATTGATCTGGATGAGCAGGTTATTGAGCGCTGTCGGGAACTTAGAAAAATAGGATTCAAGCTGGCGCTTGACGACCACGAATACGATGATGCCAACACCGATATCTACTATGTTGCAAACATCATAAAAATTGACATCCTGATGACCGGAATGGCAGCACTGCCGGAGATTGTCCGGCAGCTGCGGAAGCATCCTGTCAAAATTCTGGCAGAAAAGGTCGAGACGATTGAACAGTTCCAGATCTGCTATGACCTTGGTTTTGAATATTTTCAGGGATATTTCTTTGCCCGTCCAGTCGTCCTCAAACGGAAGAAAATTGACGTCTCCGGACTTGCACTTCTGAAATTGCTCCAGCAGCTCTCCATGGACGCATCTGTCCAGCAGCTTGAGATGACCTTTAAAGAGAACCCGGGACTCTCCTACAACCTGTTGCGGCTGGTTAACTCAGTTGCCCTCGGTATGCGAGAAAAGATCAAGACGCTCCGGCACGCCATCGTACTGCTGGGGGTCAACCATCTGCGGCGCTGGATTCAACTGTCACTCTTTTCGGGACACGATACCCGAAGTACCAATCATCCTTTACTGGAAATGGCTGCGGTTCGCGGACGCCTGATGGAGATTATGTTCAGGCAGCTTTCCAGGCGGACGGTTGACGATGAGCGGGCTGAAGCGGCTTTCATGGTGGGAATTCTTTCGCTGCTGGATGTGTTGTTTGAAACGCCGATGGAGGAGATTATTGCCAACCTGAACCTTAACGAGGATGTCAGCGCCGCACTTCTGCGGCGTGAGGGAAGACTGGGGGCGATGTTGACACTGGCGGAAAAACTGGAACTGACAGATTTTGATTCGGTCGAGGCGCTGCTTCCTCAATGCGGGGTCTCCATGGATCAGCTTCTGACTGCACAGCTGGAAGCCTTCAACTGGAGGACTTCTGTTATACACCAGGAAGGTTAGCCTGATGCCGGAACCCTTCCATCATGCATGAGACAGCAGCGAGCAGCCGACTTTGATATACTCGACTTCCTGCTGTTTATCCACTACCCAATAAAGATGATCCCCGCCGAGCATGATCGCAACCGGAGTGTTGAGCGTCAGGGCGTACATCTGTGCAACCGAGTAAAAGGGGAATTTTGCGTACATGGTTGTCCTCCGTTGTGCTACATGGTTTGTTGTCGTGTGTCTGATAATTGGTGAACTTGCACATAGCACAAGGGATGCCAAGTATAAAAACAGCTATAAATCATGGTGTTATGGATATAAGTCATAATTATGACAATAGTGGCGAAGCTGCACGCAGGGAGTGTTTCAAAAAAATGACGCTCAGGTGATCGATGGAATGGACTGAAAAACTGCTTGCCCGCTACCTTGATGGTGAGGCATATCGAATCGTCGTGGAACACAGTCGCCATGTCGCGCGGCTTTCTCTTGAAATTAGCGACAATGCGGCGCTTCCTGCTGACGAACGGGCGTTTGTCGAAGAGGCAGCCATGCTGCATGATATAGGTGTCAGCCGGGTGCACGCCCCGGACATTTGTCTGTTTGGTGATTTTCCGTACATCATGCATGGGGTGGCAGGGAGGGAAATTCTTGAAGGGGAGGGGTATCCACGACACGCGCTGGTCGCCGAACGGCATACCGGTGTCGGTGTGACCGTCGACGATATCGTACGGCAGAAGTTGCCGCTCCCGCTACGTGACTTATGTCCGCAGACGCTGGCTGAAAAGATTATCTGCTTTGCCGACCTGTTTTACTCGAAGAAACCGGGGCGCCTCGGGGAACGGAAAAGCGTCGACCAGGTACGGAAAAAACTGGTGCGCTTCGGCGACAATAAGGTGGCCATCTTTGATCGCTGGATGGTTGAGTTCGGCCGTCAATCATAGAGACAATCAGGTTTGATAGATATCAATGCCCCGCATCCTAAGGTGACTGAAACGGTGCAGGAGTTAAGAACCTTTGTTTTGAGCTGTGCTGTCCTGATTTGTTAACTCGCTGGTCATCGCCGGATTCTTACCGGTTATGTCTGCATAAAATCCCTGAATCTTCACCAAATCGTTGTCAAAATCACCGCTCGGAACATGTGTGCCGCCTACTCCGGCAATTTTGCGTTTGAAATCAATGAATCCGAGAGCGATCGGTACGTTTGCCCCGTGGGCAATGTGGTAGAAGCCGCTTTTCCAGTAACGGACCCGCTTGCGGGTTCCTTCAGGCGGCACGACCAGAATCAGATCATCGTGCCGGGAAAACAGTTCAACCGCCTGCTCCACCAGATTATTCGCTTTGTTCCTGTCAACCGGAACTCCGCCCAGCCAGCGTAGCAGTATCCCGAACGGTGGAATAAACAGGGTATGTTTTGCAAGAAAATACACCTTGAGTCGGAAAGCGAAAACAACTGCCAGCGTCATGGGGAGATCCCAGTTGCTGGTATGCGGTGCGGCAATCATTACGTAGCGCCGGGCGGCCGGAAGCTCGCCGGAGAGCCGCCATCCGGCGCACTTCAGGTAAAGAAGGGATCCAAGGCGGAATACGTCCTTCAGAAGCGGGGTGTCAAAAATCGTGAAAGCAGCCAGACGAATACCAGCCATAAGCACCCCCGATAGCGTGATATGCAGCTGGCGGAGTTTAGTCGATGTCGAGGCTAAGTGCAATTTGCTTGTGCCGCTTTGATCATTTTTTGCGCTGCAAGGACAACGGCTTGATAAATCTTGACAAACAGGAAGGTCTGGTTCTATATGGTGGTAATTGACACAGAGGTAAAGTATGAGATTGAGCAACGAAGACCACATGCAGATCAGTGACCTGGCTGAAGCGCTTGGAATTACTACCAGGACGATCCGTTTGTACGAAAAACTGGGGCTGGTTGAGCCACCGAAACGGACCGACGGACGGGTAAGGTATTATGAAAAGGTTGATGTGAAGCGCTTCAAATTTGTCCTGAAAGTCAAGGCGCTCGGGCTTTCGCTTGAAGAGATGAAGGAGCTGGCCCAGCTGTACGATCAGGAGCGCAAGGTACCTGAGAAGATCATGCCGCGCCTGATTGAACTCCTGGACGCGCATCTGAGTAACATCCGGCAGAAGGTTTCGACGTTACAATCGCTTGAAAAAGATATCACTGCATATCGTCTCAGGATTGTAGATCAGTTCAATCTGATCAAGTAGCAGACAGGCACTCAACATATATCCGGAATAACGCTCGCCACGGCTATTGAGCCATCTCATACACCCCCTTCAGGCTGTACACGCATCGCTCCAAAACCCGCTGATAGCGCCCTTCATCAACATTCGCCTTCCGTACCAGCTTCATGCAGTATTCCATCTGCGCTTCGGAACTTGACGGTTTGCTGTACAGCTGCAGGGCGAACTTCGACAGATCGCGCACCATGAAGTCGAAAATCTGATCGACCAGATCGTCGTCAATGGCCAGCAGAGCGGTATTTTCAAGGATCAGCTGACCATAGACTACCAGAGTAAATATCTCCCCGACCGTCAGCAGAAAGTCGATGTCCTTCTGCTGGGCAGTATCAGGTGTCGCTTTAAACAGGAACTCGCGAAACAGGGCGATCTGCTCAGAAAATATCTGTACATTCGGCAGCGTACTCGCTTTATACACCGAGCGGTAATCGTGGAAGCGGATTTTACCAAGGCCTTTGGTCGCACCCTGATTAAACAGAAAGTCATCGTTGACCGGATCGAGGCGACGCGGCACTTCAGCATACTCCGCCGGATTGAAGAAGTAGTTCTGCATGAACTTGACGATCAGGGCAATGTTGACGTGGACCGTACCCTCAAGTTTCGGCAGCGCCCTGATATCGCGGGCGGCCGTCTCGAAATACATGTCCTTCTCAAACCCTTTCGCGGCAATGACGTCCCAGAGCAGGTTAATGACCTCTTCCCCCTGGGTCGTCACCTTCATCTTTACCACCGGATTGTAGAGCAGGTAGCGCCGGTCATCCGCCGAGGCCGAGCGGAGATAGTCCGATGCCCTCAGGGCAAAGAGCTTCATGGCGGCCAGACGGGCGTAGGCGTCGACGAACATCTGCTTCACGTGCGGGAAATCGGTGACGTGCATGCCGTAGAGGCTGCGTCCAGAGGCATGGTTAATCGCTTCGTAGAAGGCGTGGGTGCAGATGCCGATGCTGGCCCATCCCAGGTTGTACTTACCGATGTTGACGGTGTTGAGCGTCGCGTTCCATGCTTCATCACCCGTGGAGAGGATGTCTGTTTCCGCCACCGGATAATCATTCAATATGAATTCGGCGACATAGGACTGAGTAGCAGTGATGTTCTTTACCAGCTCGAATTTTTCATGTTTGCTGTTGACGGCAAAGAATACGTACTCTCCGCCGTCAGGTTTGCGCCCGAAGGTGGAAACCATGGCCGCTTCGTTGCCGTTGCCGATGTAATACTTATCACCCCGTGCCAGATAGCTGCCGTCATGGTGCGGGATCAGCAGCATGTCACTGGAGTAGATATCGGCGCCGTGCTCCTTCTCTGACAGACCGAAGGCGAATATCGCACCGTCCTCCAGCAGTTGCGCCGCTTTGCGCTTCAAATCCTCGTTTCCGCTCATCCAGATCGGCCCCAGTCCCAGGATGGTTACCTGCCAGGTATACCAGTAGCAGAGACCGTAAAACCCGAGCAGTTCGTTGAAGGCGCAGAGGCGCGAGGTGTCCCAGCGGCGGTCGGCATCGCCATAGCCCGCCGGTGTCAAAAGGATTGAAAAAATCTGCTCCCGTTTGACAAATTCTATAAAGTCGGCATACCAGACCCGCTCAAAATCGTCCTGCTTGAGGCGCTTCTTCCCCCTTGTTTCAAAAAAATCGACGGTTTTCCGCAGAATCTCATTCAAAACTGGATCCGGGTGGACGGTGGTCAACTGTTTCGGGTTGAGCAGTAACATGGTCTACTCCTTGATAATCGGTATGGTTTTCCGGACTGGCTTGATTTTAAAGAAATTAGACAGGCTCTTTTTGACGCCGCTGACCACAAACGGTGTCAGGCGTTTCTTTTCCTTAAGAATGCGGATATAGAGATCCTTACGCTTGTGCGGCGGCACCATGCGCGGGGCGGGAACCATCGTCAGGGCTTCCTGTTTACAACTTTCGATGCAGGCTCCGCATCCGAGACAGATGCTGTCGGCCACCACACCGTAGCGATTGCTCTTTTTTTCAAACCGTACACCTTCGGGAAGGGCAATTGCACTGACGTTGCAGGCGCGGAAGCAGGCACCGCACCCATTACAGCGCTCCCTGTCAATAACAGCCCGGAACCCGGTTTTTGCCACGCCGTTATGGTAGCCCATCTGCACCCCGGCCAGCAGCTCGCAGCAGCAGCTGCAACAGTTGCAAATGAACGAAGGTTTGTGACGTATATTGTCGGTTATGTGCGTCAGATTCATGCTCCGGGCATTGTCAAGAACCGCCAGCAGTTCATCGGTGCTTTTTTCCTGGGCGAAGCCTCTCCGGGACATGAAGCGGGCCGCACTTCCGAGCGAAATGCAGATGCCGTCTGTCGGGGCGCCTTTGGCACAGGTTTCGTCAAGGTGTTCTTTCTTGTGGCGGCAGTAGCACATGCCGACCGCGCCGAAACCGGCTTCCCGGATGATGTCACGGGCCCGGTCATAGCTGGTGACCTCAGAGGTGACCGGAATATGTTCCTCATAGAGCAGCGAGCGGGTCAGCGGCGTTTTGCTGCCGAAAAACTCACCGGCCTGACTCTCTTCAAGATATTCCCGCATCAGCAGGGCAAGGCGCGGGAGCGGCAGGTCGCTGCGGTTCTTCATGAAGGTGAACTCAAAAAATCCGATCAGGCCGGGAAGCAGCAGGTAGTAGACCTCTCCACCGTAGGGCATGTCCATCACCAGTCCCTTGTCGGCCATCTTTTCCAGCAGCGGCAGCAGTTCTGCTGCCGGAATTTTCGTTCTCAGCTCAAGCTCCGGCAATGTTGCCTCTTCCAGGGGAAAACGGGAGGCGATGAAGGCTTCGCGCTCATCAAAGAGCAGTCCCAATATTTCGCGCAGTTTTTCACTGTCCACCAGGCCGATCGGATATTTGTTGAGCCGGTCGATCAAAGGAACGATACTGCTTTTTGAACCGAGGTGATGTCCCATGTCTCGTCCCTCAGGCGAATTTTCTGAAATCAGGTTTTCGCCGTTCCATAAACGCCTGCAGAGCTTCTGCGGCTTCGGGCGACTTCAGACGCGCCATGAACTGCTTCGCTTCTTCGGCAATGGTTTCCTGCAGCTGAGGAGCATAGTCGCGTTTGAGCAGATCTTTAGCCATACGCACCGCTGCTGCCGGTTGCGCTGCCAGCTGCAGAGCCTTGCCGCGGGCGATCGCAAAAACATCATTGTCCGGGCAGATCTCCGTGGCAATTCCGAGGCTGTAGGCTTTATCGGCGGAGAACACTTCACCAAGCAGCAGCAGTTCCGCCGCCCGCTGGTGCCCCATGATTCGAGGCAACAGCATAGTGGATCCGGCTTCCGGGCAGAGCCCCAGATTGACAAACGGCATCTGGAATGAGGCACTTCTTCCGACATACACCAGATCGCAGTGCAGCAGCATGGTGACGCCGACCCCGACCGCACGGCCGTTCACCGCGGCCACAAGCGGGGTGCGGGCCGTGCTGATGGCAGTAAGGAACTGCATTACCGGGCTGTCCATGCCGGTAGGGGGCGCTCCCAAAAAATCCGCCAGGTCGTTGCCGCTGGTAAAACAGTCGCCGGTGCCGGTAACTAGTATTACCCGCACCGCTGGATCGCTGTCACCTGCTCTGATGCCGGCTGCCAGGGCTTCATACATGGCCAGATTCAGGGCATTCTTCTTGTCAGGCCGGTTAATACGTAAGGTTAAAATACCTTCGTGATATTCCCGCTGTATCAGCTCTGTTCCCATATCGTCACTGCTCCTTTGATGTGCGTCATGCCATAGCTCTGATACTTTCCGGCAGCGGCACGGTGACTTTTTTGAAGCTGTCGAAGCAGACCATGGTGGTGCGGGCGGTTGCATAGGTGATATCTCCTCCATCATGCAGCCGGTATTCAATATCAAAACTGGCCCGCCCGGTTTTTGCCACCCAGAGCGTTACAATCAGCGTGTCATAGAGCATGATCGGCAGCTTGAAATCGCATTCCGCCCGGGCTACAACCGTAAATATCCCCTGTGCCGAAACCTCCCTGAAAAAGTCGCTGAACAGCTTAACCCGTGCCGTTTCGAGATAGGTAAAGTAGAGAGCGCTGTTCACATGTCCATAGGCGTCTAGATCGGAAAATCTCAGTTCAATCGGAGTGGAATACGTTCTGGCCATTTGCTGTTCCTTTTCACGCCTGTTTGTGGTTCTGCAGCCATTCCAGCACCTGCGGGAAATGATCGTCTACGGCATCCGGGTGCGTCAGCATAGTGATGTGATCGTAGTCGTGCCGGTTGCCGTTTTCGCGGGCAAGAACCGTGTAACGGTTCTCCTGCCTCCCGGCTGAAACCATGAAATCCTGCACATCGCGGGGATGGCCGAGAGCATAGTCGCCTTGAGCAGCAATGTACCAGATCGGCGGCAGCTCAATATTTTGTACGGCCGTGCCGTAATCGAAGCCGTCATCGGAATCGATCCAGGCGTCGTCACGCACCCATGCGGCGCTTTGCCGGTACGATTTGGACGTCTCGCTGTCGGAGCCGATGTGAAGCTGCCGGGCCGGAAGATAGCCGCAGATCAAACAGGCCAGGGGGCAGACCCATCTCCACACAAGATCAACTTTCATGATCCGGTGAATGTTCCACACCCTTATAGTGCGCTTGCTGCCGAAATAAATCAGGGAACTGACCTGCTGAATATGTTCGGGAAAACGTGCCAGATGTGACGAAAAAAGAACACCTCCCCAGGAGTGGGCCACCCACTGCTGAGGTACAGGTCCGCAGATTTCCCTGACTGCAGTGATGCATGCCGGGATATCTTCTGTTATGGCCTCGGTCTGACCAAAACGAGAACTCCGGTTGATGCCAGGCAGACTGTTGCCGCGACCGCGCAGGTCTATTACAAAAACGTCGAAACCATTGCGGGCCAGATACGTGGCCAGTCCCTTGCCCGAGTCCGAGTAAAAGATCCGACCGTTTTCGATGGCGCCATGCAGCATAAGAACCGGCGGCCCCGGCACCGTACCGGAAAACCTCTGCATGGTCAGCGCAGCTCCCAGCTTTAGCGGCACCGGTATGGATTGCTGCCGAATCATCGGAGACACGCCGCTTATCGTCACTCTTTGCCGAGCATGCCCTTCTTCAGGGCTTCATCGGCAGGTTTGTCTCCCAGATAAATGGCAAGAACCGCTTTGGCCAGTTTGGTGGAAGCCACAGAGCCAAGCTGTTTGCCGTTCTGGCTGGCGCTGACGCTACCGTCTGAGGAGAGGGTCAGATCGACGACATCGCCCTTGATAAAATCGGCAGTGAACAGTGACAGGAACCTTTTAATTTCAGCTGAACCGATCATGCCAGGGGTGTTGTTGGCAAAACCTTCGTTGAAGGCTTCGGTTATTTTCTCCTTTTCAACTTTCGAATGGAGGAAGTTCATCCGGATCAACTTGCTTCCATTGTCCTGAAGTGCATCGGCTGCGGTGGCAAAATGTTTGGCGGTGTACAGTGATCCGATATAAACCTTGACGAATAATTTTTTCCTGATTCCGTACCCGTTCAGCTTCAACGGCTGATTCTGAACCGTAACCGCCTGCTCCAGCTGTACCCCGGCCACCTCAAGCGCAGCAGATTGGCCAGCGGCAATCAGCGTCATGACGACTGCGATAACAAGATTTTTCATGGTGGTCCCCTCGCGTTTCAAAAATCAACCGATCTCGCGACCGGCTGTAAAACCCTGATGAATAGCGTCAAATACCATTGCCGGCTGAACGGCATCCCCGGCCACCCGGAACGGAATGCCGCGTGCCGCTGCCAGTTCCTGAAGCGGATTGCAGGAACGTGTTCCGACCGCCAGAACAACTGTGTCAGCAGGTATCTCCTCGGGAATGCCGTCACACTCGATTCTGACGCAATCGGCGGTAATCTCGACTACCTTTGCCGAGGCCCGGGTCGTGACACCGTAGCGCTCAACGTCCTGCATCATCCCCCAGCGAGTGCTCCTGCCGAAATTTTTGCCCAGTTCACCCAGCATCTCGATGATCGTGACCTTCTTGCTTCCCCTGGTTGCCAGACCGTAGAGATCTTCAAGCGATTCGGCGCCGTGGACCAGCAGGAATTTGATCGCTTCGCCGGAAAGAGTGCCTTTTTCAGCCAGCAGCAACGCCGTTTCGATGCCGACCGCCCCACCGCCGATGATCACAATACGCGATCCGGTTGCGACGTTATCTGTCAGAACGTCCCAGGCCTGGACGACATGGGGCAGGGCGGCGCCCGGAATGGGGGGGGTGATCGGCTCGCCGCCGGTGGCAATGATAAGCGCCTCCGGCCTGACGTCATCCAGAAATTGTGATTCAACCCTGGAGTTGTATACGACGGTGGCACCGGACAATTCAACCTGCCGTTCAAGGTCGTCGGCCAATTCGAGAAACTCATCCCTGCCGGGCGGAGCACCGGCCAGCAGCAACTGTCCGCCCAGACGTTCACCCGCTTCGTGGAGCGTTACCCGGTGACCACGCTCAGATGCGGCAATCGCCGCACTCATCCCGGCCGCACCGCCGCCGACAACGGTGATAGAACGCGGGGTGTCGGTTTTATTGATCGCTCGTGTCCGTTCGTATCCTGCCCGCGGATTGCAGAGGCATTCCACCGCCTTCATCTTGAAGAGATTGTCCAGGCAGCCCTGGCCACAGGCGACGCAGTGAACGATGTCACCTTCGCGGCCGCTGCGGGCTTTTTCGGGAAAAAACGGGTCTGCAATCAACGCCCGTCCGACCGCTACCATATCGCAATAGCCGTCAGCGATCATCTCGCGGGCCAGATCAGGATCATTGATGCGGTGACTGGCAATGACCGGGATACTGACCAGCTCTTTTATCCCGCGCGCCAGATAGCCGAACACGCCGCGCGGCACCTCGGTGACTATCTGCGGCACCTGGGCCTCATGCCAGCCGACATTGATGCAGAGGGCGTCAACTCCGGCTTCTGCCAGGGATGTTGCATAGTTCTGCAAATCCTTCCGATTCGAGCCACCTTTCATGAATTCGTTGCCGTTCATTCTGACCAGCAGCGGAAACTCCGCACCGACCGTGCTGCGGATTGCTGATACGATTTCAAGCCCGAAGCGGATCCGGTTTTCAAATTCTCCGCCATAGCGGTCATCCCGCTTGTTGGTGAGCGGAGAAAGAAATTCGCTGATCAGGTAGCCGGTACCGGAGAGAATTTCAACCGCATCGAAACCGGCCTCCTTAACTCGCCCTGCTGCCTGGGCAAAGCGTGCGATTATCTCTTCGATCTCTGTGATATTAAGTTCATGAGGTGTCTCACGGGTCAGTCGTGAGGCGATAGCAGAGGGGGCCACCGGCTGTTTGCCTCCCATCAGCATCGAATGGTTGTAACGCCCGGCATGGTTCAACTGAACTGAAGAGCAGGCGCCATTGTCGCGGATTGCTGAGGCCAGACGGGCCAGACCGGGAACGTAGATATCTTTGTGTGCGCCGATGTTTCCCGGATTGCCGGAGCGTTCATCGACCGTGGCATAGCCGACCGTGATCATGCCGGCTCCGCCGCGTGCCCGCTCGGTGTAGAAATCCACCAGGCGGTCGCTGACCGCATAGTTGCCGGCCATATTCATATGCATGGCCGGCATGAAGATACGGTTCTTGACCACCATGCGATTGATGGTGATAGGTTGAAACAGCGGATCAGTCATGCTACGCCTCCCTCATACAGGTTGCTAACCTTTTCAAACAGCCCGATCTGCTGCAGCGCTCCCTTTAACAGCTCAGGATTCTCCAGAAAATCAAGCATGAATACAATTTCAGATGCTTTCAGATAAACAAAGAACGGCTCAGTCAATCTACCCTTGAAAAGCTTTTCGATGATGGCAGGTATCGGCAAAGTCCTGAAGGGAAGCAGGTGGACAATCCGTTCCAGTAAGGTTGTGACGTAAAATAATATGGCCTCATCAACGCCATCCACAGAGCGGCGGTGCCCCGGCATGATCCGCCGGCCGCGCAGCTGAGTCAGGTTGAGCAGAGAGGCGCAGTAGGCATCATAATTTCTGAACCGTCCGGAGAAGCTTTCCATGTCGATGTCAAACAGCGGTGCCTGGAAAATGTTTCTCAACAGCACATCACCGGTCACCGCGGCGTCTTCCACCAGGTAGACCAGATCGCTCTGGGAATGTCCCGGACAGGGGAGCCAGCTGATGCCGAGCGCTTCTAACTCTTCTGATTCCTCAACAATCCGGAAACGTTCCGGAGTGACCGGAAAAATTTTGTTGCGCTCAAACGACTCCCGCAACTGCACGGAAAAGTCACTGCCAAATCCGAAGCAGGTTAACAGTTCCCCCATCCGTGCCATCCGTTCTGTGTGGCGATGAAACTTGATGACATCAAGTCTCGGTATAAAAACTTCGGCATCACTGTGCTGAATTATTAAATTCGCCAGACCGTAGTGGTCAACGTGGCAGTGGGTAATGAAAAGATACGTGAGTCGCTTGAAGTCGATTTCCTCCCGCAGTACCGCTTCACCTTCCGGCGTGGGCGGTCCGGTGTCGAACAGCACCAGTTTTCCATCGATCTCGGTGCTGTAGAAGTGGACTTCTCCCACCATGTAGGGGGTCTGTACGGTGTGCTGCCGCATCAAAATATATATTTCTCCGCTTCAAGTGAAGCTACCGCCAACTGCCGCTTGGCTTTGAGCAGTCCGGTGGCATCGTATTTGGTGAATCTGCGGATGCCGGCCAGCAGCATGGTGAGGGTGTCCCCCTCCTCGATGAAATAGGCGGCGCGACGAGCTGCAGACGCAGCCTTTTCGGTGCCGTTGAAGGTAAATACTTTCACGGCCGAACTTACGGAAGCCTTTTTGCTCTCACTCAGTTTCGGCAGGATTTTTTCAGCCCGCAGCACGGCACTCTCGATGGCAAAAATCTGAATTGCCAGATCGGCAACCGCCAACAGAATTTCCTGTTCATCCTTGATCGTATCCATGAATTTCTGAACTCCACTGCCGGCCAGCACCAGGAAAGCCTGCTTCAGATTGGCTACCAGCGCCTTTTCCGCAGCGAAGGGGACGGAGTCGTCAAGCTCGTCAAACGACGGCGACATTAGCGATTCGAACGCCTTCATCGCTTCTTTCTGGAGCGGAATGTCACCCTTCATGGCGCGGCGTAGGATGATGCCCGGAATAAGCAGGCGGTTGATCTCGTTGGTTCCTTCCCAGATGCGGTTGATGCGTTCGTCACGATAATAACTTTCTGCGGCGTATTCCTGAATGAAGCCGTAGCCGCCGTGAATCTGGACAACCGAGTCAACGGTGTCCGCCAGCATCTCGCTGCAGAACACCTTGGTTATGGCACACTCAACGGAATACTCTTCAATTCCGGCCTGATAGGTTTCATAGTAGTTTTCTGTATCTTTCGAAACGGTGGCGAGCCGGTTATCGATCAGGCCAGCCAGGCGGTAGACGACCGATTCCGAAGCAAAAACAGCGGCGCTCATATCGGCGATTTTTTCCTGGATGGCTCCGAAAGTGCCGATGGTGACGCCAAATGCCTTACGCTCATTGGCATACTTGATACCGGTGGTTAGAGCCGTTTTTGCAGCGCCGGTTGCTCCGGCACCCAGCTTGAAACGTCCCACATTGAGGACGTTGAAAGCAATTTTGTGCCCCTTGCCGATCTCGCCCAGCAGGTTTTCAACCGGCACCTTTGCATCTTCCAGAATGATCTGGGTGGTGGAGGAACCCCTGACTCCCATCTTGTTCTCTTCCGGTCCGACACTTAAGCCCTCGGTTGTGCGTTCCACCAGAAACCCGGTAAAGTGCTGTTTGTCGATTTTGGCAAACACGGTGTAAAGATTGGCAATGCCGCCGTTGGTGATGAACTGCTTGGTGCCGTTCAGGATATAATGTTTACCGTCGGCCGAAAGTGTGGCGGTTGCCGAAGCCCCCAGCGCATCGCTTCCCGAGCCCGGCTCGGTAAGGCAGTAGGCGGCAATCCACTCGCCGGAAATGATTTTTCCGAGGTATCTCTCTTTCTGATCTTTTGTGCCGTAATAGACCAGTGGCAGGGTTCCGATGCCGGTGTGGGCAGAATACGTCACAGAGAATGAACCTGCCTGGGACAGCTTTTCCGCAGCCAGCATGCTGGTTGCCTTGTCCAGTTCCAGTCCGCCGTATTCCTCCGGGGCATCGATCATCAGTAGACCGAGTTCGCCGCATTTCTTCATCAGTTCCACGGTCAGCGGAAGATCGTGATGCTCGATTGCGTCACGATGCGGCATAACTTCATTCAGAACGAATTGCTCAGTCGTGTCGCCGATCTGTTTCTGCTCGTCTGTAAAATCTTCAGGGGTAAAAATGTCATTTCTGTCAGCTTCGGTAATCAGGTATTCTGCGCCTTTGAAAAGTTTTGCAGCCATTGTGTCACCTCGTATTGGGAATGGTAATGGTTCATTTTCATAACTCCCCCAGCCCCCTCTTATCTTAAGAGGGGGTAATAGGCTCCTCCCCTTAGTGTAAGGGGAGGCGGGGGAGGGGTTACTACATCTTCTCAAAAATCCCTGCCGCCCCCATGCCGCCACCGATACACATGGAGACTATGCCGTAGCGGGTATCGGTGCGCTGCATTTCCTGGAGAATGCTGGCGGTCAGCTTGGCTCCGGTGCAACCGAGCGGGTGACCAAGCGCAATCGCTCCGCCATTAACGTTGACTCGTGCCGGATCAATGCCCAACTCCTTGACGCAGGCCAGGGATTGGGCGGCGAAGGCCTCGTTCAGCTCGATCAGGCCGATGTCGTCCAGCTTCAAGCCGGCCATTTTCAGCGCCGCCGGAATGGCAGCCACCGGGCCGATACCCATTACTTCCGGCGCTACTCCCTTAACGGCGAACGAGACGAAACGGGCCAGCGCTTTTTTGCCGATTTTATTGAGGTACTCCTCTGAAACGACCAGGACTGCTGCGGCGCCATCGGTCATCTGGGAAGCGTTACCGGCGGTTACCGTGCCGGTGGCCTTGAAGGCCGGTTTCAGCTTGCCCAGACCGGACGCGGTCGTGTCGCTCCGGACGCCGTCATCAGTATCAACCATCTCTTTGCTGCGCTTCATTTTACCGCCCATCAGGACACAGTTTTCTATCTCTACCGGAATAATTTCATCCTTGAACCTACCTGCGGCGATCGCTGCTGCGGCTTTGGTATGGCTGGCTGCCGCAAAAGTGTCCTGCTGCTCGCGAGTGATGCCGTATTTGTCGGCAACCAGTTCGGCGGTGATACCCATTGAGGCGAACGATTCCGGCCAGCTGGCCACCAACGACGGGTTGGCGCTGTATTTGCTGCCACCCATCGGAATCATACTCATGCTTTCGGCACCGCCGGCAATAATGCAGTCGGCACAACCGGCCATGATCCGTTCTGCCGCAGTAGCAATGGTTTGCAGGCCGGAGGAGCAGAAACGGTTGACCGTCTGGGCCGGCACTTCAACCGGAACTCCGGCTTTCATGGCCGCTACGCGGGCGAAGTTCATGCCCTGTTCACCTTCGGGGAAGGCGCAGCCGATAATGATATCCTCAACATCGTGCGGGTCGATGCCAGTTCTTTCCAGCAAACCCCTGATGGCCGCCGCCGCCAGATCATCAGGGCGGACATCCTTCAGTTTTCCTTTTTTTGCGCGGCAGCCGGGGGTGCGGTAGGCGGCCAGTATATATGCGTTTCTCATTTGGAATCCTCCGTATG
>Ga0194061_1001039_pt1 | contig 16694 bp, 14 predicted proteins | sample SepL2221m_MetaG_FD_163423 | JGI IMG/M metagenome (GOLD analysis project Ga0194061, IMG submission 163423) | Anoxic zone freshwater microbial communities from boreal shield lake in IISD Experimental Lakes Area, Ontario, Canada - Sep2016-L224-21m | ecosystem: Environmental > Aquatic > Freshwater >... | reverse complement strand
GTGCGCGGCGTGGCATGCCGCATCACCTGGCCAAGGCGGAAATCCTCGAAGAAATTTCCGCTGCGCGCTTTCATCAGGCGTTGGCGGTGTGAATTTTTTCGATGGCCTGCACCAGCGCCACCATGCGCCGTGCCGCCACGACGTGCATTTGCTCGATCAGACGGCCGTTGACCACCACGCTGCCCTTGCCTTCGCGGTTGGCCTGTTCGAACGCGGCAATGACCGCGAGCGACTGGTCAAGCTCGGTTTTTTTCGGGGTGTAGGCCTCGTTGCAGTAGACCAGCTGGTCGGGGTGCACCAGGGTCTTGCCGTCGAGTCCCATGTCACGGCCGAGGCGGCAGGCGTGTTCGAAGGTGTGCATGTCCTTGAGGTTGGACTGGATGCCATCGACCACCGAGCGGCCGTGGGCGCGCGCGGCGAGGATGACCATGGACAGGCTGGTCAGTAGCGGCAGGCGTTCCGGATGCGGTTTGGCGTGCAGGTGGCTGGTCAGGTCGGCGGTGCCCATCACCAGGCAGGCGATGCGCTCGGATGCGCCGGCGATCTCCTCGGCGCGCAACACGCCAAAGGGCGTCTCTATCATCAGCATCACCGGCAGCAGGCCGCCGCCGGCGGCATCGAGCAGGGCGATGCACTCGAGCACGTCCTTGCGGCGTTCGATGCGTGGAAACAGGATGGCATCGATGCCGATACGCGCAACGGCGGCAAGGTCATCCTTGATCCAGGCCGAGCCGAGGCGGTTGACCCGGACGATCATTTCGCGCCCGCCGTAATTGTGTTGCGCAATTGCCGTGACAATGTTGCGGCGGGCGTTTTCCTTGTTGTCCGGGACCACGGTCTCTTCCAGATCCATCACCACCGAGTCCGCTGCCAGCGCCGCCGCTTTCTCAAGAAAGCGCGCGTTGCTGGCGGGGGCGTAAAGCATGCTCCGGCGGGGACGGAAATACTTCATCGGTTGCGGTTGCGGTTGCGCCGCTTCAGCTGAGCAGGTGCTTCACGCCGTCGCGCTCTTCGAGCAATTCTTTCAGGGTGAAGTCCATTTTTTCGCGGCTGAAGGCGTCGATCTCGAGTCCGGTTACGCGCTGGTAGGTGCCATTGGCGCAAGTCACCGGCACACCGTACATGATGCCCTCGGGAATGCCGTAGCTGCCGTCGGAGGCAACGCCCATGGTCACCCAGTGGCCGTTGGTGCCCAGGGCCCAGTCGCGAATGTGGCCGATGGCGGCATTGGCGGCGGAGGCGGCCGAAGACAGGCCGCGCGCTTCAATGATGGCGGCGCCGCGCTTGCCCACGGTGGGGATGTAAGTGTCGCGATACCAGCTGTCGTCGTTGACCAATGCCTTGGCCGGCGTGCCGGCGACGGTGGCGAAACGAATGTCCGGGTACATGGTCGGCGAATGGTTGCCCCAGACGACCATTTTCTCAATCGAGTCAACCGGCTTGCCGGTGCGCGTGGCCAGTTGCGACAGGGCGCGATTGTGGTCAAGGCGCAGCATCGCGGTGAAGTTGCCGCGCGGCAGGTCGGGTGCCGAGCGCATGGCGATGTAGGCGTTGGTGTTGGCCGGGTTGCCCACCACCAGCACCTTGACGGTGCGTTTGGCGACATCGTTGAGGGCCTTGCCCTGCACGGTAAAGATGGCGCCGTTGGCTTCGAGCAGGTCTTTTCTTTCCATGCCCTTGGAGCGCGGGCGGGCGCCGACGAGCAGCGCCACATCGGCGTCCTTGAAGGCGACTTTCGGGTCGGAGGCGGCGACCATGCCGGCGAGCAGCGGGAAGGCGCAGTCATCGAGCTCCATCATCACGCCCTTGAGCGCGCTTTGCGCTTTTTCATCGGCGATTTCCAGCATTTGCAGGATTACCGGCTGGTCCTTGCCGAGCATTTCGCCACTGGCAATGCGAAACAGCAGGCTGTAACCGATCTGGCCGGCGGCGCCGGTGACTGCAACACGAACAGGGGATTTGGCCATGACGGGCTCCTGGGGAAAGGATTAGTGAGAGTGTTCCATTATGCGGTGCTGCGGATGTTCCTGCAGTGCCTGCGGAGAGACCCTGCGGGTGCTGCCGGGGGCGATGCTGCAGTGCACTTAAGGCGATGGTAGGCTCTCCCGGAAACGCTGTCAATATCTATCATATATCTTATATAAGATATATGATTTTATGTGGACTCGCCGTGCCGGTTTATGCAAGAATCCGCCGATGAACAACGCTTCGCCGACCTTCAGCCCGCTTTATCGCCAGATCAAGAAACTCATCCTGCAAAGCCTGCAGGCGGGTGAATGGCGCCCGGCCGAGGCCATCCCCAGCGAGATCGAGCTGGCCGCGCGTTTCAAGGTGAGCCAGGGGACGGTGAGAAAGGCGATCGACGAATTATCGGCCGAGCATTTGCTGGTGCGCCGCCAGGGCAAGGGCACCTTTGTTGCCACGCACAGCGAGGCGCGCGCGCAGTTTCGTTTCCTGCGCCTGATGCCGCTTGAGGGCGAGCAGGAATACCCGCCCAGCACCCTGCTCGAATGCCGGCGCACCCGCGCCGGCGCCGAAACCGCTCGCTACCTTGAAATGAAGGCGGGCGAAAGCCTGGTATTTCTCCGTCGTTTGCTTTTTTTCAAGGGCGAGCCGACGGTGATTGACGAAATTTCCCTGCCGGGAAGCATTTTCAAAGGCCTCAGCGCGGCTAAATTCAACGAATACAAGGGTTCGATGTACAACCTGTTTGAAACCGAGTTCGGTACCCGCATGCTACGCGCGGAGGAGCGCATCAGCGCGCTTGCCGCCGATGCCGATGCTGCGAAGCTGCTCGAGGTGGCGCCAGGGACGCCCTTATTGTGTGTCGACCGCGTGTCCTTCACCTACGGCGACAAGCCGGTGGAAGTGCGTCGCGGCCTGTACCGAACGGATCGGCACTATTACAAAAACGTATTGAGCTAGGTTCGCGCGCGTCAGCGCAGGCCGCTGCAGGTCACGGCGGCGCGCCCGATGACTGATGACGTAAAACATTTCCCATGGTGCCGCCAAGGTTATTGCAAAGCACAAAAGCGGCGGCAAGGCTGCTATAATTTTCCTTCGTGACGGGAGCGAGCTAACGCGGCCGTCATTGCGAAGGAATCCTCACATGCCCGACCTGTCAGTAAAAAAACCCCGCCCCGTCTGGTTCAACCTCAGTCCGTTAAACCTGCCCCTGCCGGGACTGGTATCGATCCTGCATCGCGTCAGCGGCCTGCTGTTGGTTGCAGGCCTCGTCTGGGCGCTGTTCCTGCTGGAAATGAGCCTGGCCTCGGCCGACGGTTTTGCCCGTTTCAAGATGTATGTTGCGCATCCGCTGGTCAAACTGGCGCTGCTGGGATACCTGTGGGCTTACCTGCATCATTTTTGCGCCGGCATCCGCTACCTGTTCCTCGACATCCACAAGGGCATTGACCTGCCCGCCGCGCGCAAGACCAGTTACGCGGTATTGGCGGTCAGCCTAGGAATGACCGTGATACTGGGGGCGAGGTTATGGTGAACCGCGTTGTTGTCGGGGCGCATTACGGCCTGAAGGACTGGCTGGTGCAGCGGGTGACGGCGGTGGTGATGGCCGTGTTCACGCTGGTGTTTGTCACCATGCTGCTGTTCCTGCCCAAGCTGGAATTTGCCGTCTGGAAATCGATTTTCAGTCAGGGCTGGATCCGTCTCGCGACTTTCATATTTGTCCTCAGCGTGCTGATCCACGCCTGGATCGGCATGCGCGATATCTGGATGGATTACATCAAGCCGACCGGCTTGCGCCTGCTGCTGCAGGTTCTCACCATCTTGTGGCTCGTCGCCTGTGGCGGCTGGGCCATGCAGATTCTCTGGAGGCTGTGAAGTGGCAATCAGTACGACAATCACGAAAAGAGCGTTTGACGCGGTAGTGGTCGGGGCGGGCGGGGCCGGCCTGCGTGCCGCGTTGCAATTGTCCGAAGCCGGCATCAAAACGGCGGTGCTGTCCAAGGTGTTTCCGACCCGCTCGCACACGGTGGCGGCGCAGGGGGGCATCGGGGCGGCCCTGTCCAACATGGGCGAGGACAGCTGGCTGTGGCACATGTACGACACGGTCAAGGGTTCCGATTATCTTGGCGACCAGGATGCGATCGAATTCATGTGCCGCGAGGCGCCCAAGGCGGTGTATGAGCTCGAGCATTACGGCATGCCCTTCGATCGCAACGACAACGGCACCGTCTACCAACGCCCCTTCGGCGGCCATTCACAGAATTTTGGCGAGCGTCCGGTGCAGCGTTCCTGCTGCGCGGCCGACCGCACCGGCCACGCCATGCTGCACACGCTGTACCAGCGCAATGTGCGCGCCAACACGCAGTTTTTTGTCGAATGGATGGCGCTCGACCTGATTCGCGGCGCCGATGGCAGCGTACTTGGCGTCACCGCGATGGAAATGGAAACCGGCGAGGTGATGATCCTGCAGGGGCGCGCCACGTTGTTTGCCACCGGCGGCGCCGGGCGCATCTACTCGGCCAGCACCAACGCCTTCATCAACACCGGTGACGGGCTGGGCATGACCGCGCGCGCCGGAATTCCCCTCGAGGACATGGAGTTCTGGCAATTCCACCCGACCGGTGTTGCCGGCGCCGGCGTGCTCATCACCGAGGGGGTGCGCGGCGAGGGCGGTTACCTGCTCAACAAGAACGGCGAGCGTTTCATGGAGCGCTACGCGCCGACGATGAAGGACCTTGCCAGCCGCGATGTGGTGTCGCGCGCCATGGCGACCGAAATCAAGGAAGGTCGCGGCGCCGGCAAGGACGGCGATTGCATCCTGCTGAAACTCGATCACCTCGGCCCCGAAGTGATAGACAAACGCCTGCCGGGCATTCGTGAGATCGCGAAGAAATTCGCCAACGTCGACCCGGCACGCGATCCGATCCCGGTGGTGCCCACGGTGCATTACCAGATGGGCGGCATCCCGACCAATTACCATGGCGAGGTGGTGGCCCCCGGCGCGAACGGCCCCAACAGCGTGGTCGAGGGCTTTTACGCGGCCGGTGAATGCGCCTGCGCCTCGGTGCACGGCGCCAACCGTCTTGGCACCAACTCGCTCACCGACCTCGTGGTGTTTGGCAAGGCGGCAGGGGACAGCTTGGTGAAGTATCTGGCGGCAAACCCCGGCCAAAAGGAGTTGCCGGCGGACGCGGCTGACTTCAGTCTGTCGCGGCTGGCGCGCCTTGAGAACCAGAAGGGCGGCGAGAGCGTCTATGAAGTGGGCAACGCCATGCGCCGCAACATGCAGCTGCATTGCGGCGTGTTTCGTTTCCCCGATCTCTTGACCGAGGGCGTGAAAAACATCCGCGAGATTGCCGAACGGGTGAAGCACACCGAGATCAAGGACAAGTCCAGGGTGTTCAACACCGCGCGCATCGAGGCGCTGGAGCTGGAGAACCTGATCGAGGTCGCGCGCTCGACCATGGTGTCCGCCGAGGCGCGCAAGGAATCGCGCGGCGGCCACGACCGCGAGGACTTCCACGCGCGTGACGACGTCAACTGGCTCAAGCATTCACTCTGGTACAAGGAGGGTGACCGCCTTGACTACAAGCCGGTCAACCTCAAGCCGCTGACGGCCGAGTCCTTTGAACCCAAGGCGCGGGTCTACTGACCGGGCATCTGGAGAGAACATGAAGTTCAGAATTTTTCGCTACGACCCCGACAAGGACGCCAAACCGTACATGAAAGAGTACGACGTCCAGCTCGAGCCGACAGACCGGATGCTGCTCGATGCGCTGATCCGCATCAAATCGATAGACGACACGCTCAGCCTGCGCCGCTCCTGTCGCGAGGGTGTCTGCGGCTCGGACGCGATGAACATCAACGGCAAGAACGGCCTCGCCTGCACCACGCCGGTTGTCGAACTGAAGGAGCCGGTGGAGTTGCGACCGCTGCCCGGCCTGCCGGTGATCCGCGACCTGATCGTCGACATGACGCAGTTTTTCAAGCAATACCACTCGATCAAGCCCTACCTCGTGAACAACGACCCGCCGCCGGAAAAAGAGCGCCTGCAGTCGCCGGCCGAGCGCGAGGAACTTGACGGCTTGTACGAGTGCATCCTGTGCGCCTGCTGCTCGACCGCGTGCCCGTCGTTCTGGTGGAACCCGGACAAGTTCGTCGGTCCCGCCGGTTTGTTGCAGGCCTACCGCTTTATCGCCGATACGCGCGACCAGGACACCGCCGGGCGGCTGGACAATCTAGAGGACCCCTACCGCCTGTTCCGCTGCCACAGCATCATGAACTGCGTCGACGTCTGCCCGAAGGGGCTCAACCCGACCAAGGCGATCGGCAAGATCAAGGAAATGATGGTCAAGCGCGCCGTATAGCCTGCCCCTTATGAACGCAGCCACCCATCCGGATGCCGCCGAGTTGCGGCGATTGCAATGGCGCTGCCGTCGTGGTTTGCTGGAGAATGACCTCGTATTGACCAGGTTTCTGGAAAAACATGTGGCCGACCTCGACTTGGGGCGGCTGCAGGTGCTCAACGTCTTGCTGGCCTATGATGATGCCGACTTGTGGGACATCATCAGCGGCCGGACCGAGTCGGCTGATCCGGCGCTTGCCGAAATGATCCGCTGGCTGCGGGCCTGTTAGGCCGCGAACTTTTATAAAAGGGGAATACCGATGGAAGCGAAAAGCAAAGCCGTTTTGCATTATGGTGAAGGCAAGTCGGTGGAATTCCCGGTGTTTGGCGGTTCCATCGGCCCGGATGTCATCGATATCCGCACGCTGTATGGCAAGACCGGCATGTTTACCTACGATCCGGGTTTTCTTTCGACCGCCAGTTGCAATTCGAGCATCACCTACATCGACGGTGACAAGGGTGAACTGCTTTATCGTGGTTATCCGATCGAGCAACTGGCGGTGCACTGCGATTTTCTCGAGACCTGCTACCTGCTTCTCAACGGCGAACTGCCGAACAAGGGGCAAAAGGACGCGTTCGTCCAGACCGTGACCAGGCATACGATGGTCCACGAACAGTTGTCGCGTTTTTTCAACGGCTTTCGACGCGATGCGCATCCCATGGCCATCCTGGTCGGCACGGTGGGAGCCTTGTCGGCGTTCTACCATGACTCGCTGGATATCAGCGATCCCGAGCACCGCAAGATTTCCGCTTTCCGTCTTATCGCCAAGCTGCCGACCATTGTGGCGATGGCCTACAAATACACGATGGGGCAGCCATTCATCTACCCGCGCAACGAATTGTCCTATTCGGCCAACTTCATGCGCATGATGTTTGCGGTGCCGGCCGAGGAGTACAAGGTCAACGACGTGCTGGTTCGTGCGATGGACCGCATTTTCATCCTCCATGCCGACCACGAACAAAACGCCTCGACTTCGACGGTGCGCCTGTCCGGTTCCTCCGGGGCCAATCCGTTTGCCTGCATTGCCGCGGGTATCGCCTGCCTGTGGGGCCCGGCGCATGGCGGCGCCAACGAAGCGGCGCTGCAGATGCTCATCGATATCGGCGACGTTTCCAAGATCGGCGAGTTTATCAAGCAGGTCAAGGACAAGAACTCGGGTGTCAAGCTGATGGGATTCGGCCATCGTGTCTACAAGAATTACGACCCGCGCGCCAAGCTGATGCGCGAGACTTGCTACGAAGTGCTCAACGAGCTCGGCCTGCACGACGATCCGCTATTCAAGCTGGCGATGGCCCTCGAGAAAATCGCCCTCGAGGACGAGTATTTTGTCAGCCGCAAGCTCTACCCCAACGTCGATTTTTATTCGGGCATCGTGCAGCGCGCCCTCGGCATCCCGGTGTCGATGTTCACCTGCATTTTCTCGCTTGCCCGCACGGTGGGCTGGATCGCGCAGTGGAACGAGATGATTGCCGACCCGGAGCAGAAAATTGGCCGTCCGCGCCAGTTGTTCGTCGGTTCGCCGCGGCGCGATGTGACACCGATGGCCAAGCGCTAGGCGTGGTGCGTTAGACGGCGGCAGCCAGCCGGGAGTGGAACGGAGCAGAGCCGTCATTCCCGGTCAATTCGACGCTTTATTTCAACGATTCGCCACGTAATATTCACCGTTCTCCGGGGTGATGCCATGATGAAACAACAAATGTCCAATTCCCTTCTGTTCGGCGGCAACGCGCCGTTCGTCGAGGATTTGTACGAGAGTTATCTCAAGAATCCCGGTTCGATCCCGGAAAAATGGCGCGAGTATTTCGACCAGATGCAGAACCTGCCGGGCGCCCAGGTCAAGGACGTCGCGCACGCGCCGGTGATCGAGTCGTTTGTCCAGCGCGCCAAACTCGGCCAACTGGGCAGCCGAGCCCTGATGCAAGGCGGCGGCGCGCCCGAGCGGTTGCAGGTGGCGGCGCTGTTGCTGGTGACCTCATATCGCATTTCCGGATCGCGCTGGGCGACACTGGACCCGCTCAAGCGCGTCACGCGCCCGGCGGTGCCCGAACTCGAGCCCGCCTATTACGATCTTGCCGAATCCGACCTCGACACCATGGTCAGCTCGGGTTCTTTTGTCGGCCCGGACCGCATCACCCTGCGCGACCTGGTGCAGGCCCTGCGCGACACCTACTGCCGCAACATCGGCTTTGAGTACATGTTCATCAACGACCGCGCCCAGCGGCTGTGGATACAACAGCGCGTCGAGCCCAATCGCGCCATGCCGACATTCACCGCCGAATACCAGCGCCGCATCATGCAAAAGCTGACCGAGGCCGAGACGCTGGAGAAATACCTGCACACGCGCTATGTCGGCCAGAAGCGTTTTTCCCTCGAAGGTGGCGAGAGCCTGATCCCGGCGGTGGACGAATTGTTGCAGCGCGCCGGCAGCAACGGCGTGCAGGAAATTGTCATCGGCATGGCCCACCGCGGCCGTCTCAACGTGCTGGTCAACGTGCTGGGCAAGATGCCCGCGGACCTGTTTTCAGAGTTCGAGGGCAAGCACCACAGTGATTTCTCCTCGACCGGCGATGTCAAGTACCACAACGGGTTTTCCTCGGACATCTCCACACCCGGCGGTCCGGTGCACATCAGCGCCGCGTTCAACCCCTCGCACCTTGAGATCGTCAATCCGGTGGTCGAGGGGTCGGTACGCGCGCGCCAGCGCCGCCGCGGCGACACAAAGGGCGAACAGGTGCTGCCCATCCTCATTCACGGAGACGCTGCATTTGCCGGGCAGGGCGTGGTGATGGAAACGCTGAACCTTGCCAACACCCGTGGCTATGGCACCGGCGGCACCGTGCATATCGTCGTCAACAACCAGATCGGCTTTACCACCTCCGACCCGCGCGATGCGCGTTCGACGACCTATTGCACCGACGTGGCGAAAATGGTCGAGGCGCCGATCTTCCATGTCAATGGTGATGATCCCGAGGCGGTGCAGTTTGTCACCCAACTCGCGCTCGATTACCGCATGCAGTTCAAGAAGGACGTGGTTATCGACATGGTGTGTTTCAGGAAGCTCGGCCATAACGAGCAGGACGAGCCTTTTGTAACGCAGCCGCTGATGTACAAGAAAATCGCACAGCATCCGGGCACGCGCAGGCTCTATGCCGACAAGCTGGTCACGCAGGGCATATTAGCGCCCGAGGAACCGGACGCGATGATCAAGAAATTCCGCGACGACCTGGATGCGGGACGCCACACCTCCAACCCGGTGTTGTCCAACTTCAAGAGCAAGTTCGCCATCGACTGGTCGCCCTTTCTCGGCGCCAAGTGGACCGACGCCGCCGACACGCATGTGCCGATCGCCGAACTGCAGCGCCTCGCCGACAGGCTGACCACCATTCCAGAGGGATTCAAGATGCACCCGACGGTGGAGAGGCTCAACGCGGCGCGCCGGCAAATGGGCGAGGGCAAGCTGCCGGTTGACTGGGGCATGGCCGAAACCCTCTCTTACGCCTCGCTGGTTGCCAACGGCTATAGCGTCCGGCTTTCCGGCCAGGATTGCGGCCGCGGCACCTTTGCCCACCGCCATTCGGTGTTGCATGACCAGGATCGCGAGCGCTGGGATTCGGGCACCTATGTGCCTCTTTCCAACATCGCCAAGGACCAGGGTGATTTCGTTGTCATTGATTCGGTGCTGTCCGAGGAAGCGGTGCTCGGGTTCGAATACGGTTATTCGAGCGCAGAGCCCAACGACCTCGTCATCTGGGAGGCGCAGTTCGGCGATTTTGCCAACGGCGCCCAGGTGGTGATCGACCAGTTCATTTCCTCGGGCGAGGCCAAGTGGGGTCGCGTCTGCGGCCTGGTGCTGCTGCTGCCGCACGGCTACGAGGGGCAGGGGCCGGAGCATTCCTCTGCGCGCGTCGAGCGTTACCTGCAGTTGTGCGCCGAGCACAATATGCAGGTGTGCATGCCGTCGAACGCGGCGCAGATCTTCCACCTGCTTCGCCGCCAGATGCTGCGACCGTTCAGGAAACCGCTGATCGTGTTTACTCCCAAGTCCCTGCTGCGCAAAAAAGAGGCCACCTCGCCCCTGAAAGACCTTGCCAAGGGCAGTTTCCAGACGGTGTTGTCCGAGATCGACGCGCTGGAGGCCAAGGATGTGACGCGCATCATCGCCTGTTCGGGCAAGGTCTATTACGACGTGTTGTCGGCGCGGCGCGAACGCCGTCACGACAATGTGGCCATTATCCGCGTCGAGCAACTCTACCCCTTCCCGCACAAGCAGTTTGCCGCGGAAATGAAGCGCTATCCGAATGCCAACGAAGTGGTGTGGTGCCAGGAAGAACCGCAGAACCAGGGCGCGTGGTACCAGATCCGCCATTACCTGCAGGAGAACATGCGCGACGAGCAGCGGCTGTTCTATGCGGGCCGGCCTTCTTCGGCGGCACCGGCGGGCGGTTACCTTGTCAAGCACAACGAAAGACAGAAGGCGCTGGTCGACCAGGCCTTCGGGAAATATAAATAAAGATGTAGTGGCACAGTGGTGACTGAAAGCCCGGCGCGTTACGCGCTTGCTTTTTCTGAACCTGGCGAGGGGTTACCCCGGACCGGGGAAAAACGAAACGGGAGATAAAAATGCTGGTTGAAGTCAAAGTTCCGCAATTGTCGGAATCAGTGGCCGAGGCGACCCTGCTCGCCTGGCACAAGAAGGAGGGCGAGGCTGTCGCGCGCGACGAGAACCTCATCGACATCGAGACCGACAAGGTCGTGCTCGAGCTGCCTTCCCCGGTCGACGGCGTTCTGGTGAAAATCGTCAAGGGCGACGGCAGCATGGTCGTATCGGGCGAACTCATCGCCACCATCGATACGGAAGCCAAGGCCGCGGCCGTGGCAGCGGCCCCGGCGGCAAAGCCCGCGACGCCGGTCGCGCCCACGCCGGCGCCCGCCACGGCCCAGCCGGCGGTCATGCCAGCCGCGAAAAAAATCGCCGCCGAGCAGGGCATTAACACCGCGGCCATTGCCGGCAGCGGTCGCGACGGCCGTGTCACCAAGGGCGACGTGCTGCAGGCGGGCAACGCCCCCGCAGCCCCTGCGGCACGATCCGCGCTGGCACAGCCGCCGGCGCCGGTGAGCGTGGATGCCATTCTTGCCGGACGTCCCGAGCAACGGGTGCCGATGTCGCGCCTGCGCGCACGCATCGCCGAGCGGCTGGTGCAGTCGCAATCGACCGCCGCCATCCTCACCACCTTCAACGAGGTCAACATGGCCCCGGTGATGGAGCTGCGGGCGAAATACAAGGATCGCTTTGAAAAAGAACACGGCGTGAAGCTCGGCTTCATGTCCTTTTTCGTCAAGGCGGCGGTGCATGCGCTGAAAAAATACCCGGTGGTCAATTCCAGCGTCGATGGCAATGACATCGTCTATCACGGCTATTTCGACATCGGCATTGCGGTGGGTTCGCCGCGCGGGCTGGTGGTGCCGGTGTTGCGCGACTGCGAGCAGATGTCGCTTGCCGACATAGAGAAGACGATCGCCGGGTTCGGCAAGAAGGCGCAGGACGGCAAGCTGACCATTGAGGATTTGACCGGCGGTACCTTCTCCATTTCCAACGGCGGCACGTTCGGGTCGATGCTCTCCACGCCCATCATCAACCCGCCGCAGTCGGCGATTCTGGGCGTGCATGCCACCAAGGACCGCGCGGTGGTCGAAAACGGCCAGATCGTCATCCGGCCGATGAACTATCTCGCCCTGTCCTACGACCACCGCATCATCGACGGCCGCGAGGCGGTGCTGGCGCTGGTGACGATGAAGGAAGCGCTGGAAGACCCGGCGCGCCTGCTGCTCGATATCTGAAACTCGTGAAAGTGTGAAAGGTGAAAAGTGAAAGGTAAGCCCGCCGGGGCTGACTTTTCACTTTTCACTTTTCACCTTTCACCTCTTCACTGAGGCCAAACATGGCACAAACATTCGACGTCGTCGTCATCGGTGCGGGGCCAGGCGGCTACATGGCCGCCATCCGCGCCGCCCAGCTGGGCTTTTCCACCGCTTGCATCGATGAGTGGAAGAACGACAAAGGCGGACCGGCACCCGGCGGCACCTGCACCAATGTCGGCTGCATTCCCTCCAAGGCCTTGCTGCAGTCCTCGGAGCATTACGACCACGCCGGGCACCACTTTGCCGAGCACGGCATCCAGGTCAAAGGCCTCACCCTTGACCTGAAAAAAATGCTCGCGCGCAAGCAAGGCGTGGTGAAGCAGAACAACGACGGCATCCTTTACCTGTTCAAGAAGAACAAGGTCGCGTTCTTTCACGGCCGCGGCTCCTTTGCCGGCGCCCCCGGCGCGGATGGCTATGCCATTGCCGTCGCCGGGGACAAGGCGGCAACCTTGAGCGCCAGGCACGTCATCGTCGCCACCGGGTCCACGGCGCGCGCCCTGCCGGGTACGCCCTTCGATGAAAAACTGATCCTCTCCAACGATGGCGCATTGTCGATGACCGAGGTTCCAAAGACCCTGGGTCTGATCGGCGCCGGTGTAATCGGCCTGGAGATGGGCTCGGTATGGCGCCGCCTGGGCAGTGCGGTCACCATACTCGAAGCCCTGCCGTCCTTTCTCGGAGCGGCCGACGAGCAAATCGCCGCCGAGGCGCAAAAGGCCTTTGCGAAGCAGAATTTGACGATTGAACTGGGGGTGAAAATCACCGAGGTCAAGGCGGGCAAGGGCGACGCCGGCGTCACCGTAAAGTACACCTCGGCCGACGGCAAGGCCCAGTCGGCCAGCTTCGACAAGCTCATCGTGTCGGTCGGGCGCGTTCCCAACACCGCCGGCCTCAACCACCAGGCGGCCGGACTGTCTGTTGATGAGCGCGGTTTTGTCACCGTTGACGGCGATTGCCGCACCAATCTTGCCAACGTCTGGGCGGTCGGCGACGTGGTGCGCGGCCCCATGCTTGCGCACAAGGCCGAGGAGGAGGGGGTGGCGGTGGCCGAGCGCATCGCCGGCCAGAGGCCGCATATCGATTTCAATACCGTGCCCTGGGTGATTTACACCTCGCCCGAGATTGCCTGGGTCGGCCAGACCGAGCAGGCCTTAAAAGCCTCGGGCCGCGCCTACAAGGCCGGGACCTTTCCCTTCATGGCCAACGGCCGCGCACGCGCGCTGGGTGACACCACCGGCATGGTCAAGGTTCTCGCCGATGCCGTGAACGACGAAATCCTCGGGGTGCACATTGTCGGCCCGCTTGCATCGGAACTGATTGCCGAAGCGGTTACGGCGATGGAGTTCCGCGCCTCGGCCGAGGACATCGCCCGCATCTGCCACGCGCACCCGACCCTTTCGGAAGCGACCAGGGAAGCGGCGCTTGCCGTCGACAAGCGCGCCCTCAACATCTGAGGGCGACGGGGGACAGGGGTAGAATGCCCGCCATGCATTTCCTTTCCCGTTCGCGGCAATGAGAGACAGCGCATTCGACCCTGACGGGGAGGATGACCTCGCCCCGGGCGAGAGCCTGACTGTCCTCGACTACTACCGGCGCACCCTGGAGCGCCGCGGCTACGTTTCGGACGAAGCGCAGATGCGCGCGGTCGAGCGCCTGCAACGCCTGTTTGAGGAGTGGTCCGACTACAAGGCGCGGCGCAGTTCGGCGTTGCGCCGGCTGGTGGTGCGCCCGAGGCTGCCGCACGGCGTCTACCTGTGGGGCGGGGTGGGTCGCGGCAAGAGCTTCCTGATGGACAGTTTTTACCTGTGCGTGCCGCTGGTGCGAAAGCGCCGCGTGCACTTTCACCACTTCATGCGCGATGTGCACCGTGAACTGGAGGAACTGAAAGGGCAGGAGGATCCGCTGGCGCTGCTCGCGCGACGCATTGCCCGCCGTTACCGCCTGATCTGTTTTGACGAGTTCCACGTCAACGATGTCGCCGATGCCATGATCCTCGGCCGCTTGCTGAAAAGAACGATCGAGCTGGGCGTCGTCTATTGCATGACCTCGAACTACCATCCGGACGAGTTGTACAAGAACGGCCTCAGGCGCGATGATTTTGTCACCACCATAGAGTTGATCAAATCCAGCCTCGACGTGCTCAATGTCGACAGTGGCGTCGATTACCGCCTGCGCGCCATGGAGCAGGTCAGGGTCTACCACAGCCCGCTTGGCGAGGCCTCCGGCAAGGCGCTGCTCGACACTTTCCGCCAGATTGCCGAGGTCGACGAGGAATTCCAGGAACTTGATGTCGAGGGCCGTATCATTCCCTATGTGCGCCGCGCCGGCGGCGTGGCCTGGTTCGACTTTCATGTGTTGTGCGGCTGGGGCCGCTCGCAGCATGATTACCTCGACCTGGCGCGGCGTTTTCACACCATTATCGTTTCGGGCGTGCCGTGCATGGGACTTGAACTCGCCGACGAGGCGCGGCGTTTCACGTTGATGGTTGATGTGTTTTACGATAATCGCGTCAAGCTGGTCGTCTCGGCGGCGGCGCCGCCGGACCAGTTGCTCGATGCCGAGGCGGTGAAGAAGGATGTGCGCCTGCGCGCCATGCTGTTTGAATTCGATCGCACCGCCAGCCGCCTGGTCGAAATGCAGACGCGCGATTACCTGCGCCAGAACCGCCGCGTCGCCGACGGCGAGGCAGGGGATGCGCCGGTACAGGCGCAACTGGAAATCACCGGCTAAGGCATACATCTTATTGAGTAAAGGGGAAAGCATGGAAAAGTTCAAGGCTTACCGGCTGCGCGAGGCCGACAGAAAAGTAACCGCAGCGTTCGAGCAAATGAGTATTGATGAACTGGACAAGGGCGAGGTGGTGATCCGCGTCGCCTATTCGGACGTCAACTACAAGGACGCTCTTGCGGCGACCGGCAAGGGCCGCATTATCCGGCGCTTTCCCTGTGTCGGCGGGATAGACCTGTCGGGAACCGTGGTCGAGTCATCGGACGCGCGCTTCGCCAAAGGCGATGCGGTCATCGCCACCAGCTACGACATCGGTGTGGCCCATGACGGTGGTTACGCCGAATACGCGCGCATTCCGGCCGACTGGGTGGTGAAGATGCCGCGCGGCCTCAACCTTGCCGAAGCCATGGCGCTGGGCACCGCCGGCTATACCGCGGCCCTGGGCGTGGTGCGCATGGAGCAGGTCGGCCTCAAGCCGGGCAACGGGCCGGTCATCGTATCGGGTGCCACCGGCGGGGTGGGTTCCATTTCGATCGACATACTTTCGCGCCTCGGTTATCACGTCGTCGCGCTGACTGGCAAGGAGAACGAGGGCGACTACCTCAAGGCGATAGGCGCGAAGGAAGTGAAATTGCGCCAGAGCCTGGACCTCGCCAAGATCAAGTCCCTGGAAGCCGCCACCTGGGCCGGTGCCGTGGACAATCTCGGCGGTGAAGTCCTGGCGTGGATGGCGGCGAGCATGCTGCAGGGCGGGGCCATCGCCTCCATCGGCCTTGCGGCGAGCATGAGCCTGAACACCAGCGTGGCGCCCTTCATCCTGCGTGGCGTCTCGCTGCTTGGCATCGACTCGGGCTATACGCCCATGCCCTTGCGGCAGGAAGTCTGGCGCCGCCTTGCCACCGACATGAAACCGGCCCACCTGCAAACGATGGTGAGAACCATTGCCTTTGATGAGCTGCCGACGGTGTTTGACGATTTCATCAATGCAAAAATACGCGGTCGTATTGTCGTCGATTTGTCAGCGTGATGAGATTGCGTGGTACTGCGGTGTAAGTCCCGCGTCAGCCGCAAGGCCTGGACTTTGACCATGTCACCCAGGCGTGGCGGCAGGATTCCATTGTGAATGGTGAGAAGGAGGAGCAGGGCATGGGCACTTACACGCAATTTCATCGCCGTTCCATAGACGACAAGGACGGCTTCTGGTCCGAACAGGCAAAGCTCATCGACTGGCACAAGCCCTTCGGTAATGTCCTCGATTACAGCCGGCCGCCTTTCGCCAAATGGTTTGTCGGCGGCGAAACCAATCTTTGCCACAACGCCATAGACCGCCATCTTGCCGCGCGCGCCGACCAGAAGGCGCTGGTATGGATATCCACCGAAGTGGACAAGGAGCAGAGTTACACCTATCGCGAGCTGCACGCCGAAGTGCAGCGCGTGGCGGCGATGATGCTCGAACTCGGAGTCAAGCGCGGCGACCGCGTCATCGTTTACATGCCGATGATCGCCGAGGCGGTCTTCGCCATCCTCGCCTGCGCCCGCATCGGCGCCATCCATTCGGTGGTGTTCGGCGGGTTTGCCGCGGCCAGCCTGGCGGCCCGCATCGACGATGCCAAGCCGACCCTGATGGTCACCGCCGATGGCGGCAGCCGCATGGGCAAGCCGGTGTTGTACAAG
>Ga0194061_1001038_pt1 | contig 16705 bp, 15 predicted proteins | sample SepL2221m_MetaG_FD_163423 | JGI IMG/M metagenome (GOLD analysis project Ga0194061, IMG submission 163423) | Anoxic zone freshwater microbial communities from boreal shield lake in IISD Experimental Lakes Area, Ontario, Canada - Sep2016-L224-21m | ecosystem: Environmental > Aquatic > Freshwater >... | reverse complement strand
GACCGTGGATCCTACAAATATTTTGCAAAAACTCAAGACAATGCTGGCAAACTTCAAGGTACCCAAGCGCTGTTATGTGGTGGCCGAACTGCCTCGCAACACCATGGGCAAGGTGCAAAAAAACGTGCTGCGTACCCAATACCAGGCTTAAGTGCTGACAGGAGATTTTTCATGAAAGTTGTGCAGACCACCGTGCGACAGGGAGCGGCCACTGCGGCTGATTTTGCAAGCCTGGCGGCTATTGAGCCGAACCTGGTTCTCGTTTTCGGCTCGGTCGACGCCTTGCGACAGGGCGCCTCGGCGATTGCAGAGGCCTTTCCGGGGGCTCAGCGGGCAGGATGCTCAACGGCGGGTGAAATCACCGGAAAAGGTGTAGAAGACGGCACTTTGGTGGTCACCGCATTGCATTTCGACCAAACCCGCATGTCCCAAGTCAGTACCGTCCTGGCGGGTATGGACGATTCCTTCGCTGCGGGAAAACGGTTGGCGTCGGGTTTACCGATTGCGGGACTGCGGGCCATATTGATTTTTGGGCAGGGCGTTCAGATCAATGGCAGCGCCGTTTTGTCGGGCATGACCGAGATTGTGGGCGCTAAGGTACCCATCACAGGCGGCTTGGCCGGTGACGGTGGCGCCTTTGCTCAGACGTGGGTTCTAGATGACAAAGGCGTTAGTAATGACCGGCTAACCTGCGTTGGCTTGTATGGTGATGCATTGCAGTTTGCACACGGATCATTTGGCGGCTGGTCTCCGTTTGGTCCGGCCCGAAAAGTGACGCGTTGTGAGAATAACGTTTTGTTTGAGTTGGATGGCGAGCCTGCGCTGGCGGTTTATAAGCGATATTTGGGCGAGCATGCCAGTGGTTTGCCGGCGTCTGGCTTGTTGTTTCCTTTTGCGATGTTGGGCAGTGACCACTCCGAGGTGGGGTTGATTCGTACCATTTTGGGTGTGGACGAGGCATCCGGCAGCCTGACTCTGGCGGGTGACATCGACCCGAACGGTTACCTTCGGTTGATGCACGCCAGCACCGATGCCCTGGTTGATGGTGCTGAAGCAGCTGCCGAAGCCGCCAAGGCCATGCAGGGCAATGCTGACCAAGGTCTGGCGTTGCTGGTAAGTTGTGTTGGTCGCAAACTGGTAATGGGTGGTCGAGTCGATGAAGAAGTGGAGGCGGTGGCCGAGGTATTTGGGCAGAACTCCACGCTGGCAGGTTTCTATTCGTATGGCGAGATTAGTCCTTTTACTGCCGGGGTAGAGTGCAAGTTGCACAATCAAACAATGACCATTACCTACATTGCCGAAGCAGCCTGAGTTCAGGCTGTAGCCTATTGAATGCACAAGTTACTCGCGCGCCAGGTTAAGCGGACACTGGATGTCGACCCTGCGGTTATTTCCGCGCTGCAACAGGAGCTGACCCAACTGGTGGCAAGCGGAGTACTCTCCGACGATGCCGCCAAACTAGTGACCGGGTTGCCCGCTTTTCTGCAGCGCGTGGAAGAGGCTTACCAGCAGAGTGACCGCGACCTGGAACTCAAGACGCGCAGCCTGGAGCTGAGTTCGGTTGAGCTGTCCGAGACCAATACCCGCCTGCGCGAAGACCTGTCCAGTCGTACCCGAGCCATAGAATCCCTGCGTGCCTCTGCCCGCGATTTAATGGCCTCGATCGATACCGATCAGACACTGGCCGCGGATGAAAATCTCGAGTCGCTTTCAACCCTGATGCGCGACCTGGTTACCCAACATGACGAAAGTCAGCGCGATTTACATGCGGCACTCACCGATCTGGCGTACCAGAAGTTCGCATTAGACCAGCATGCCATCGTCAGTACGACTAACCTGTCGGGGGACATCATTTATGCGAACGACAAATTTTGCGAAATCAGTGGTTATTCCCGATCAGAATTACTGAGCAAGAACCACAGATTCATCAAATCGGGCTTGCACAGCCCTGAGTTTTTTGCGGATATGTGGGAGCAGATTTCTGCTGGCATGGTTTGGCATGGTGAAATTTGCAATCGCAATAAGTCGGGTGGACTTTATTGGGTGGACGCCACGATCGTGCCACTGGCAGATGAGTCAGGCAACCCCACTATGTTTATTGCCATCCGCACGGACATTACCGAGCGCAAAAGCATGGAAGGTTCGGTCAAAGCCGCTGAAGCGCGGTTGCGTCATATTACGAATACGGTACCGGGTGCCGTTTTTCAGTGGCATGTCGCGCCAGACTACTTTCACTTTACGTTTGTTAGCGAGCGCGTTCGCGACGTGTTGGGTTTCACACCGGAAGCGTTGAAGCTGGATTCTTCATTGTCGACCCGGCAGATATTTGATGAAGACCGTGGTCGTGTAGTGACCGGAGTATTGGATGCGGCGCGGCGCCGCGTTATTTGGCGAGGTGAGTATCGGATTCATGTGCCTGGTGAATCCCTGCGCTGGATTCGTGCGGAGATCGACCCGGAAGCGGACCTGGCGACCGACGGTGCTACTATTTTTACGGGAATCTGGCAAGACGTAACAGCCCTCAAGGAAGCCGATGCGCGTTTGCGTGAGGTGACCGAGAACATTCCGGTGGCTGTCTTTCAATACTATGTAGATGGCAATGGCAAATTCAATATCACCTTCATGAGTGAAACGATTTTGGCCATTTGCGGGGTAAGCGCTGACGCTATCCTGGAATCTACCGGATTGCTCGTCAATCGCGTGCACCCGGATGACCGTGGTCTGTTTTCCGCAGCATTGGGTATTGCTAACGCGCACGCGCAGGCGAAGGCGGTGGACTTTCGCATGGTGCATCTTGAAACCGGAAATATTGCCTGGGTTCACGGTGAGGCGCATCCGAGGCAGTTGTCGCACGGCGGCTGGGTCTGGAACGGTTACTTTACTGACATCACTGCGGCAACGCAGGCGGCAAGTGATCTGCAAAAAGCCAAGGATTCTGCCGAGGCTGCCAGCCAGTCGAAGTCGGATTTTCTGGCCAATATGAGTCACGAAATTCGCACGCCGATGAATGGTGTGATAGGCATGACGGATCTGCTGCTGGACACGGAGCTGGATGCCGAGCAGCGAGAGTACCTGGGCATCGTCAAATCCTCCGCTGATGCCCTGCTGCGGGTAATCAATGACATTTTGGATTTTTCAAAAATCGAAGCTGGCAAGCTTCAAATCGAAAGTATTCCGTTTAATTTGGCCCATGCCGTGTCGGACACCATGAAGTCGGTTGCGCTACGAGCCAGCGAGAAGGGCCTCGAACTGGTATTTGACATTGCGCCCGATGTTCCTGTTAATGTGCTGGGCGATCCCGGTCGTTTGCGACAGGTGGTGGTAAACATTGTTGGCAATGCGATCAAGTTCACAAATAAGGGCGAAATCGTATTGCACATTGCGAAGTCCGAGTCGGATGCCGATGGCGCTTTGCTTCATATCTCTGTGAGCGATAGTGGTATCGGTATACCTGAAGGAAAATTGGGCTCGGTCTTTGACGCATTTTCCCAAGAAGACAGTTCCACAACCCGAAAATATGGTGGCACCGGATTAGGTCTAACGATATGTGCACGACTGGTTGCTGCTATGGGGGGGGAGATCTGGGTCGAAAGTGAAGTTGGTAAGGGCAGCGTGTTCCATTTCACAATGCGTGTGGAAATGGATCGCTCCGGCAATGTCCTGGCACCAATGATCGTACGGTTTGATGGCCGGCGCGTACTGATCGTTGACGACAACGCGGTCAATCGTCTGGTGCTTTGCAGATCTCTGGAGGCCGAAGGTGTGGTCACCCACGCGGTGGCTTCCGGTGCGGAGGCTTTGCAATGGCTTTCTCAGGGCACGAACCATATGCCGCCTTGTGATATTGTTCTGCTCGACGCACAGATGCCGGAGATGGATGGTTTTACGGTAGCCCAGCATATTTTGAAATTGCCCCGGTGTGCCTCGCTTCCCATGGTGATGCTGTCATCTGCCGGCATGAAGGGAGATGCCCAGCGTGCCACCGACGTGGGCATAGGCGGGTATCTCACCAAGCCAATTGCGCGCGACGAGTTGCTGCAGGTTTTGGCCCGCATTCTCAATGTTGGCACGGCCCAGCCGCTGGCATTGGTGACTAGCCACTCGATACGCGAAGAGCAGGTGCTTATGAATGTTCTGCTGGTGGAAGACCACCTCATCAACCAGAAATTGGCGATCACGTTGCTGGAGCGCTGGGGACATCATGTTGAAGTGGCAGACAATGGGCAAAGCGCGGTGGAGATGGTCGCCGATCAGCAGTTCGACGTGATTTTGATGGATATGATGATGCCTGTCATGGACGGCTTGGAGGCTACCCGACGAATCCGATCGTTGGAAACCACACGCCGCACGCCCATTATTGCCATGACTGCCAATGCCATGGAGGCGGATCGTGAACGCTGTCTGGAGGCTGGTATGGATGACTACCTTTCCAAGCCCATTAAAGCGCAGGAATTACGCCAGATGTTGCAGCATTTTTCATCAGCCAGAGTGCGCGTATCCCAAACACGACCAGCCCCGCTGACTGCTACAACTCCGGCTGAGCCAGCCTTTGACTATCTGGCAGCGCTTAAGCGTGCGGACCAGGAAGTGATCGAAATCATTTCTGAGGCGTTTGTCGAACAGTGGCCCACTGAACTTGGGAAAATTCGCAACGGATTGTCGTCTGGCGACCTGACTGTGGTGATGCACACGGCCCATGCTCTAAAGGGTACTCTGTCCATGTTCGGTGCGGCTCCTGCAAGTGCTCTGGCCTCCCAGATGGAGCAGTGTGCGTTGCGTCTGGATGAGCAGGGTGCTGTTGCGTTGGTCGGTCCATTGATGCTCGCGATGGACAGTCTGATCGCCGTTCTTGCTGAAAATGGCCCACAATGAGCACGATGCGTAATTAATAAGAGGTTGAATCACTGTGTCCCACCAAGTGCTGATCATCGATGACACCGAAATCAATCTGATTTTGTTTGCCGCATTGGTCAAAAAGCTCGACGACTGCGTGCCCCATACGTTTGCGAATGCCCGTGAGGCGCTGGCGTGGACCCAGGACAATTCACCAGATCTGGTGATCGTGGATTACATGATGCCAGATCTCGATGGTCTGGAGTTCATACGTTTGATGCGGGAGGTTCCAGGACGCGACGGTGTACAGGTCATCATGATTACTGCTAACGACCAGAAGCAGCTGCGATACCGGGCGCTCGATATGGGAGCCAACGATTTTTTGACAAAACCGGTCGACAAGGTTGAGTTTTTGGCGCGCACCCGCAATATGCTGGTCGTCAGCGATGCACGCAAGCAATTGGCAGATCGGGCGGAGTGGTTAGCAGACGAGGTGCGCAAGGCGACCGCGGAGATTGTGGCGCGTGAGAGGGAAACGGTTTTCCGTTTGTGCAAGGCAGCGGAATACCGGGATCCCGAAACTGGCGCCCATATTCTGCGAATGGCGCACTACTCGCGTTTGATCGCAGTTGGGTTGGGTTTGCCGGTAGCAGATCAGGAACTACTTTTGGAGGCTGCCCCCATGCATGACATCGGCAAGGTGGGTATTGCGGACAAGATTTTGCTCAAGCCCGGGCGCCTGGATGAAGACGAATTTGAAATCATGAAGGACCACGCCATCTATGGGTTCGAATTGCTACAGGGCAGTTCATCGCGAGTGTTGCAGGCAGGGGCTGAAATTGCAAAAGGGCATCACGAGAAATATGATGGTTCAGGTTACCCATCAGGAATTTCCGGGTCAGATATTCCAATATTCAGCCGCATTGTGGCAGTTGCCGACGTTTTTGATGCATTGACGTCGGAACGACCTTACAAAAAGGCATGGACGCTTGAGGAAGCAGTTGACTTTCTTGTGGCCGGGTCGGGAAAACACTTCGACGCGGATTGTGTACGGGCTTTCCTCAACGCATGGGACGACGTGCTTGAAATTCGCAGCCGCTTTACCGAAGGGGCCGAATCGACTTCACTTGAGGATTAATACCGGAATCGGCGCGTGGGTCAAGACGTGCTGCGTTTCGCTGCCCAGGAGCAAACGTTTGATGCCCTTGCGGCCATGTGAGGCCATCACAATCAGGTCGCATTGGTGTTTTTTTGCGGCCGCTAGCAACGCGTCAGACACAACATCTGATTTGACGGTGATTGCCTTGGTGGTTACACCCTTGCCCAAGGCTGTTTTCTTTACCGCATCAACCACAGCCTGGCCTTCTTCGGCCCACTGCATCTCAACACGGCGGACTTCTTCAGGCTGCAGGGCAATACCCCCCTCAAAGTAGCTCTGTGGGTAGCGCGGTACCACTTTAAGGGCCACCAGTTCAGCACCGCAAAGGGCTGCAAGGTCAATGGCACTTTTTACGGCTTTTTTAGACAGACTGGATCCGTCGGTGGCGACCAATATGCGCTGGTACATAGCCTTCTCCTTGTAGTGGATGACGCTTCAGGTTAACCTATGGTGCTTGTTTGATCTTGATCTGCATCAAGTTGCAGACGATGCTTAGCCCGCACACTCTCAACCCATGCTTTTCGCCGCCACAGCTCCACCTCCTTTGCCTAACATTACGCCGTCGAATGGGGTGACTCAGCAGTCTGATACAGCACTTTGGTTGCTGGACGACCCTCAGGAGTGGGCTGCATTTAGCCGTCCCAGTTCACAAGGCACGGATTGCTGGGAGTCCAACGTGGTCATAGAAGGCATGCATTGCGCTGCCTGCTCCCTGACAGTTGAAGATGCGCTGACCCGCATTCCCGGCGTGATCAGCGCGCAAGTGGGTGCCGCCAGCCACAGGGCCAAAGTCGTTTGGTCGGCCGAAATTGTTAAGCCATCGACTTGGATGCAAGCAGTGCTGGGCAGTGGTTACCGCGCAGTTCCTGCCAATGACGCGTTTGCCAGCGAGCGGCGCAAACTGGAAACCCGGCAGGCGCTTTGGCGTTGGCTGGTTGCAGGCCTTTGCATGATGCAGGTCATGATGTATGCCTACCCTGCTTACGTAGCCCATCCAGGGGACTTGACTGGTGAAATGGAACAGTTACTGCGCTGGGCGTCCTGGGTTCTGACGTTACCGGTCATATTTTTTTCTTGTGGCCCTTTTTTCCGCAATGCTCTGCGTGACATTGTTCAGGTGCGGGTCAGTATGGATTTGCCCGTGGCACTGGGTATGTTCATCACCTTCGTCATGAGTACGGCTGGAACCTTCGAGCCTGGGGGTGCGTTTGGGCATGAGGTTTACTTTGATTCCCTGACCATGTTTGTATTTTTTCTGCTGACAGGGCGATGGCTGGAACTGCGACTGCGGGATAGAACCGCTGGGGCGCTCGAAGCCGTGATGAACCGTTTGCCCGACAGCGTGGAGCGCCTGCGTTCCGACGGGGCGTATGAGCGTGTTGCCGTGCGCCGATTGCTGGTGGGCGATGTAATACGGGTTCAGCCCGGTGAGACTATTGCGGCGGATGGTGTGCTGATTCGGGGTGAGACCCTGGTGGACGAAGCTTTGCTGACGGGCGAGTCCAGACCGCTGACGCGTGCGGTGGGTGCTCCGGTTTTGTCCGGTAGCCACAATTTGAGTAGCACCGTTGAAGTTCGGGTCGAGCAAATTGGCGAAGCAACGCGGTTTGCACAAATTGTTGCTCTCATGGAAAGCGCTTCCGCCACGAAGCCCCAAGGCGCCATGTTGGCTGACCGTTTGGCCAAACCGTTTCTCATTGGTGTGCTGCTCGCCGCCGCGGGTTCTTGCGCCTGGTGGTGGGGGCGAGACCCTGGCCACGCCTTGATTGTGGCGGTGTCTGTACTGGTGGTGACGTGCCCATGTGCATTGTCTCTAGCGACTCCGGCGGCCATGTTGGCAGCTGCGGGCGCTATGGCGCGCAGTGGGGTGCTGGTAAGGCGCTTACAAGCGCTGGAACTGTTAGCGACAGTTGATACGCTGGTATTCGACAAAACGGGAACTTTGACTCGGGATGCCATGGTTTTGGGCGCTGTGCAGGTCCGCACTGGCTGCACTTCCTATGAGGCCCTGGGCATGGCTGCGGCTTTGGCGAATCATTCTTTGCATCCGGTTTCCAGAACATTGGCCGCAACGCATCGCTCCAGTGCGCCTCTGTTAGGCATGAGCCATATTGATGCGGGAGTTCCGCAGTTGTGGGAATGCGACGCCGTGACGGAGCATGCCGGGCAAGGTGTTGAGGGTGTAGTGACGGTCGCCCGCCCTGACGGTACTCTGCAAACCCAGAAACTTCGCTTGGGGTCTGCCATTTTTTGTAGGGTTCAGCCTTCCGCAGTCGCTGGGGCGGTTGTGTATTTGAGCGATGACGCAGGATGGCTGGCAACGTTCGAGATGAAGGAGGATATTCGCGAGCAGGCTTCAGAGGCAGTTGCATCGTTGCGGCGACTCGGTGTTGCGGTCAGTATTTTGTCGGGAGACCGTAGTGAGTCCGTACAGCGTATCGCGGCTCAAGCAGGCATTGATCAGGCGCGTGGCGGGTGCTCACCGGACGACAAGTTGGCATATATGAGACAGTTGCAGGCGCTTGGTCATCGTGTAGCTATGGTCGGGGACGGACTTAACGATGGTCCGGTGCTGGCGGGGGCCAACGTATCATTTGCATTTGGTCAAAGTGCTCCGCTGGCTCATGCAAAGGCCGATTTCGTGATCTTGGGGGAGCAATTGATGAGCGTGGTCCACGCCTTGGTTTTATCGCGCAGAACCCTGCGAGTCGTCCGGCAAAACCTTTGGTGGGCATTGGTCTACAACGCCGCCTGTGTCCCGCTTGCTGTTGCAGGTTTGCTTCCAGCTTGGCTGGCTGGTCTGGGAATGGCCGCCAGCTCCCTGTTTGTTGTGGTGAACGCCGTGCGTTTAGCCCGTCCTGTACCTTTGGAAGAGAAAATTTGATGGATATTTTGTATTTGCTGATTCCCCTGTCGGTCGTTTTGGTGTTTTTCATCCTTGGGGGATTGTGGTGGGCCATCCACCGCGGGCAATTCGAGGATATAGAGGCTGAAGGTGAAAGGATACTGAAAGATTCTTAATGAATCTTAAGAACTTTTGGTAGAGTTTGACATGGGTCAACCTCAAAGCGCCCTAAACAGTAAAAATCGCGCCTAGGTTTAAATAGAGAAGAGGTAAAAATGGCATTTGCAAATCAACAAGCGACTGTATACAACGATACTGTTGTGCGTCAGTTCGCCATCATGACGGTGGTTTGGGGGGTGGTCGGCATGCTGGTTGGCGTCATCATCGCCGCTCAGCTCGCCTGGCCTGAACTGAACTTGGGCATTCCGTGGCTTACATACGGGCGATTGCGCCCGCTGCATACCAACGCGGTTATTTTTGCGTTTGGCGGCAGTGCTTTGTTTGCAACGGTGTATTACGTGGTGCAACGCACGTGTCAGGTTCGACTGTTCAGTGACAAACTAGCTTCCTTCACTTTCTGGGGCTGGCAGTTGGTCATCGTCGCGGCTGCGGTGTCTTTGCCATTGGGTTTTACCCAAGGCAAGGAATACGCCGAGCTGGAGTGGCCCATTGACATCCTGATCACGCTGGTTTGGGTTGCCTACGCGGTTGTGTTTTTCGGCACCGTTGGTACCCGAAAAGTCAAGCACATCTACGTTGCCAACTGGTTTTTTGGCGCCTTCATTCTCGCAGTTGCGATTCTGCACCTGGTTAACAGTGCCGCCATCCCCGCTGGCCCAATGAAGTCCTACTCAGCCTACGCTGGGGTTCAGGATGCCATGATTCAGTGGTGGTATGGCCACAACGCGGTGGGTTTCTTCCTGACCGCTGCGTTCTTGGGCATGATGTACTACTTCATCCCCAAGCAAGCGGGTCGTCCTGTTTACAGCTACCGCTTGTCCATCGTCCACTTCTGGGCGTTGATCTTTACCTACATGTGGGCGGGTCCTCACCACCTGCACTACACGGCATTGCCTGATTGGACGCAGTCTGTCGGTATGGTCTTCTCTCTGATTTTGTTGGCACCCAGCTGGGGTGGCATGATCAACGGCATCATGACCCTGTCTGGCGCGTGGCACAAGCTGCGCGACGACCCCATCCTGCGCTTCCTGATCGTGTCACTGTCGTTCTACGGTATGTCCACGTTCGAAGGTCCGATGATGTCTATCAAGACGGTCAACGCATTGAGCCACTACACCGATTGGACCGTGGGTCACGTGCACTCCGGAGCTTTAGGTTGGGTTGGTCTGGTGACGATGGGCTCCATGTACTACCTGATTCCCAAACTCTTTGGTCAGAAGCAGATGTACAGCGTCAAAGCCATTGAAGTTCACTTCTGGACTGCGACGATTGGTATCGTGATCTATATCGCTGCCATGTGGATTGCCGGTGTGATGCAGGGTCTGATGTGGCGCGCGATCAATGCCGACGGAACATTGACTTACACCTTTGTCGAGTCGGTCAAGGCAACGTATCCGTTCTATGTGTTGCGTCTGTTGGGTGGCTTGCTGTACCTCTCCGGCATGCTGATCATGCTGTGGAATACCCTGAAGACTGCTACTGCCGGTCGTGCAGTGGATATCACCATTCCAGCTGCTGTTGCACACGCTTAAGAGGAAATCAACATGGCTAATGAAAATACAAACTCTGGGCTGTCGCACGCTGCGATCGAGACGAACAACTTCTTGATGATCGTCCTTATCCTGTTGGTCTTGCTGGTTGGTGGTCTGGTGGAAATTGTTCCGCTGTTCTTCCAGAAGTCCACGACTGAGCCCATCAAGGGCATCCAACCCTACACTGCTCTGCAGCTGGCTGGTCGTGACATATACACCCGAGAGGGCTGCTACAACTGCCACTCTCAGATGATTCGTCCTTTCCGGGCTGAGACGCTGCGTTACGGTCACTACTCAGTGGCAGGCGAGTCGGTATATGACCACCCGTTCCAGTGGGGCAGCAAGCGCACAGGTCCTGATCTGGCACGCGTTGGCGGCAAGTACAGCGATGTCTGGCACCAGACGCACCTGACTAACCCACGCGATGTGGTGCCGGAGTCCAACATGCCTGCTTATCCATGGCTTGAAAAGACGATGGTGGACGCGGCAGTGATGCCGGCCCACATGAAGGCACTGCGCACTGTTGGTGTTCCTTATACCGATGAACAGATTGCAAAGTCCGTGGAAGATGTCAAGGGCAAGACCGAGCTTGACGCCATGATTGCCTATCTGCAGGTATTGGGCCTGGCACTCAAATAAAGGCGAAGGAGTCGAACATGGAAATCGATATCAACACCCTTCGTTCCGTGGCCACGGTGGCCAGTTTTATAACGTTCATCGGCATTGTGTGGTGGGCCTGGTCCAAGCGGCGCGCCGCCGACTTCTCAGAAGCTGCCAACCTGCCGTTTGAGCAGGACTGACCCCAGATTAAGGATTTGAAATGAGTGACTTTACAAGCAACTTCTGGTCGATTTATGTCGGCGGCATCACCGTAGTGAGCATTCTTGCTTGCGCGTTGCTGCTGTGGTTCAGCGGCAAGGCCAAGGCCATGACTGCGAATGACAACACTACGGGCCACGTCTGGGATGGCGACTTGCGCGAAATGAACAACCCCTTGCCACGCTGGTGGGTGTGGTTGTTTGTCATCACGATCGTGTTTGCCGGTGTCTATCTGGCGATCTATCCTGGTCTAGGTACATTTTCTGGTAACGCAAAATGGTCTGCGGTAGGCCAGTACGAAGCGGAAGTGGCCAAGGGTAATGCCGATGTCGCTCCCCTCTATGCCAAGTTCGCGGCAATGACGCCTGAAGATATGTCGCGCGACCCTCAGGCGATGGCCATTGGTGAGCGTTTGTTCATGAATAACTGCTCTCAATGCCATGGCTCTGACGCGCGTGGAGCCAAGGGCTTTCCAAACCTGACTGATGGCGATTGGCTGCACGGCGGTACACCGGACAAGATCAAAGAGACTTTGACTTTGGGACGAATCGGCAACATGCCACCCATGGCTGCAGCAGTAGGCACTGCAGACGACGTCAAAAATGTGGCCAACTATGTTCTCAGCCTGTCAAATAGTCCGCACGATTCAGTGCGCGCCAATTTGGGCAAAGAGAAGTTCATGGTTTGCGCTGCATGCCACGGAGCCGATGGCAAAGGTAACCAGGCACTGGGCGCGCCCAATCTGACCGACAACATCTGGTTGCACGGTTTTGGTGAGAGCGCCATTATGGCAATGGTCAACAACGGCAAGGTCAATCAGATGCCTGCTCAGGGCGAGCGTTTATCCGCAGGACAGCTTCAGGTGCTAACGTCCTATGTTTGGGGCCTTTCCAACAATGGTAAAGCCAAGTAATTGGCTGAAATCACAGGTGTCGGCTTTTGAGCGATAGGGTTCCGTCGCAGCGCAAGGCGATACCGATCGTTCAGTCACAAGAGGGAGGGGCGATTGCGCCTCCCGAGAGTGATGTTGTGATGGTGTCGCTTTACGAGGCGCACGAGAAGATCTACCCGCGCAGTGTTTCGGGGCTTTTTTCCAACTGGCGTTGGGGCACGGTGTTCCTGACCCAGCTGATTTTTTATGGCTTGCCGTGGCTCGAATGGGGGCAACGGCAGGCCGTTTTGTTTGATCTGGGTGCTCGCCGCTTCTATATTTTTGGTTTGGTTCTGTACCCGCAGGACTTTATCTATTTGACCGGCATCTTGGTCATTTCTGCGCTTTCCCTATTCTTGTTTACCGCTGTTGCTGGTCGATTGTGGTGTGGCTACGCATGTCCTCAGACGGTTTACACAGAAATTTTTCTCTGGCTTGAGAAGCAGGCCGAGGGTGATCGCTCAGCCCGCATGCGGCGTGATGCGGGGCCTTGGACCGCAAACAAGTTTTTCCGTAAGTCTGCTAAACATTTGCTGTGGCTTGCCGTTGCGGTGTGGACCGGTTTTACGTTTGTAGGTTTTTTTACCCCAATCAAGGAACTCGGAGCCGAAGTTTTTCAGCTGCAAATGGGTACTTGGGAAATCTTCTGGTCGCTTTTCTATGGATTTGCGACTTATGGCAATGCAGGGTTTATGCGTGAGCAAGTGTGTAAACATATGTGCCCGTATGCCCGATTCCAGAGCGCCATGTTTGACCGTGACACACTCATCGTCACCTATGATGATGAACGGGGGGAACCTCGTGGAGCGCGCTCCAAGAGAGCTGATCCGGCAGCATTGAATCTGGGCGCATGTGTGGACTGCAGTTTGTGTGTGCAGGTGTGCCCGACCGGTATCGACATTCGCAAAGGACTACAGTACGAGTGCATTGGCTGTGGCGCGTGTGCGGATGTGTGCGACACCGTAATGGATAAATTGGGCTACGCGCGTGGATTGGTCAAGTATTCCACGCAGAATGCAATTAGTCAGCACTGGACAAAAGGGCAAACATTGCGCCATGTCTTGCGGCCACGCGTACTGGTGTATTCCGGCATTCTGGGGTCAGTGGTGTTGGCCATGGTTGTCAGTTTAGCGATGCGCACCCCGTTCAAAGTTGACGTGGTGCGCGATCGTGGGGTGTTGGCCCGCATCGTTGACGGTGGACGCATTGAAAATGTGTATCGGCTGCAAATTATGAATGCCACGGAAGCTACACAAAATTTCACGTTGACGGTTGATGGTCTTCCAGGATTAATGGTTGTATCCGAGCCAGAGGTCGTCATCGAGTCCACGCAGGCCCGCTGGGTGGCGGTTCGCGTGCAGGCGCCGTATGATGTTGCACCTGCAGGATCGCACACTATTCACTTTCAGATTGCAGCTCAGAACTCCGTTGGCTCGGTCTCCGAAAAGTCCGTTTTTATTGTTCCTCGCTAAGGATTTACTATGTCTGAACCAAAATCAACTCACGCAGCGCCCTGGTGGAAATTTGGCCACGTCTGGATGGTTATTGCCGGTCCAGCCATAGTGGTTGTAGCGTCGTTTGTGACGTTTTATCTTGCTGCTTCGGGCAAAGACCCAGTCGTTGATGAGGACTATTACCGCAAAGGTATTGAAATCAACAAAACTCTGGCCGACAACCCAAGTAGCCTGGCGCCCGCAACCCAGGCCAGAAACCACGCCGCAACCGGCGTGAAGGATCCGAGGTAAATCATATGCTACAGCAGCGACTGATGTGGATCGTCTGGCCTGCCTTTCTGATGGCCGGTGTGCTTGAAATGTTGGTGTTTGGTGTGGTGGACCCGCAGGATATGCACTGGTTCGGTTCGCCAATAGATTTTTCGCGACAGGCGATCTATACGATTTCGTTTTTTGTATTTTGGGGTGTTGCGGTATTGTCCAGCGGCTTGACTACCTTGTTGGCCATGTCGCCATTTGAGGTCAATCGTTGCCCAATGCAACCGACGGAGCGCCCGGACGGTTGCCCCAAACAAGGCGCTTGCTGAAGCCCTAATTGTGTTGTTGGCAAGCCTGGGCTACATCCCAGATTTGGCGTTGACTATTTCGTGTAGCGCGTCTGAGTTCAAAATACGAACATGACGTTGCTTCACTTCAATCATGCCATCGTCAACAAATTTCGAAAATGTTCGGCTAACCGTTTCCAGTTTTAGACCCAGGTAGCTGCCGATTTCTTCGCGGGTCATCCGCAAAACCACTTCTGATTGCGAGAACCCCCTGGCGTGCAGGCGCTGCACCAGGTTCAGCAAAAAGGCAGCCAAGCGTTCTTCCGCACGCATGCTGCCCAGCAGCAACATGACACCATTTTCTCGAACAATTTCCCGGCTCATGATTTTGTGAACATGGCGTTGCAAGGCGTTAACCTCGCGGGACAGCTCTTCAATGCGGTCAAAGGGCATGACGCAAACCTCTGCGTCTTCTAGCGCCACAGCATCGCAAGTATGGTTGTCGTTGACGATACCGTCCAAGCCAATCACCTCGCCGGCCATCTGGAAGCCGGTTACCTGATCACGCCCATCTTCCGAGGCAACGCAAGTCTTGAAAAAACCGGTGCGAATGGCATACAGGCTGGTGAACTTGTCGCCATTGCGAAACAGCATGGTGCCCCGTTTGATCTTCCGCCGGCTTGCGACGACGTCTTCAATGCGGTCCAATTCAGCCGAGGTGAGCCCCATGGGCATGCAAAGCTCGCGCAGATTGCAATTGGAGCAGGCCACCTTGATGGACTGCGCTGCAATACCAATCACTTTTGATTCGGCTTTGATCGCTTGGTGCGAGTGGCCGTTAGAGCAAGTGGTGGTTGATGGATCGTGGTCAAGCATGGTGTGCGCCGAAGGTCGTATGGCCCACAGTTTAACTACTTTCATCGTCCTTGATTCATATCAATTTATTTGTAATCAATTTACTGCAAAGTCGGGCCCGTTCGCCCGGAGATTCCATGAATGTTGCAGCTGATACCGTATCTGATGATTTGTTGCGCCGTTTTGACGTGCCGGGTCCGCGATACACCTCGTTTCCGACGGCGGACCGTTTTGTAGAGGCATTCACTGCGGACGATTATGTGCAAGCTTTGAGCCAGCGCCGCAGTGGCGTGGCTGCCAGATCCCTGCCACTGTCTATCTACCTGCACATTCCGTTTTGCGAATCCCTGTGTTACTACTGTGCTTGTAACAAGATTATTACCAAACACCATGACCGTGCTGCTCCGTATTTGCGCTATCTGGCGCGCGAAGTGGATTTGCACACTCAGCAGATTGGCATGGGTCAAGCCATCAGCCAGTTGCATCTGGGAGGGGGTAGCCCCACCTTTCTGAGCGACGACGAGTTGGGCGAGTTGATGGCTATGTTGCGGCGCAATTTTCAATTGGCTGCAGCCGGTGAGTACTCGATCGAAATTGATCCCAGAACCATGGATGTGGCGCGGCTGGACTCATTGGCACGGTTGGGATTCAACCGCCTTAGTTTTGGTGTGCAAGACTTTGATACAGCCGTACAAAAAGCTGTGCACCGGGTGCAGCCTGCAGAGCAGGTGTTTAGCTTGGTCGAGGCGGCCCGAGCGCGTGGTTTTGAGTCTATCAATGTGGACCTGATTTATGGGTTGCCACGACAAAGTTCCGATTCATTTGACCGCACGCTAGCACAGATAAACGCCTTGCGCCCGGACCGTATTGCCTTGTACGCCTATGCGCATTTGCCTGAGCGGTTCAAGCCGCAGCGGCGTATTGACGCCACGGAGCTACCGACCGGTGCGGCCAAGGTGGACATGCTGTCGCGTTCGTTGACGGCCTTGCGTGTGGCGGGCTATGTGTATGTCGGCATGGACCACTTTGCATTGCCCGATGATGCGCTCGCCATCGCCAAGCGCCAGGGCAGGCTGCACCGGAATTTTCAGGGTTATAGCACCCAGCCCGACTGCGATCTGATCGGACTGGGCGTTTCCTCCATTGGCCGCATTGGCGCGACTTATAGTCAGAATGCCAAGACCATGGAAGAGTACTGTGACCTGCTGGACCAGGGACGATTGCCCGTGGTGCGTGGATTGGCACTTTCGCGCGACGATTTGGTTCGTCGGGCCGTGATCATGGCTTTGATGTGCCAGGGGCAAGTGCAGTTTGAGTCGATCAATCTGGCCTATCTGTTGGATTGCCAAACGTATTTTGCGAAAGAGATCGACGACATGCAGTCCCTGGTAGAGCAGGGTCTGGTGGTGGTTGACGAAAACGGCATTCAGGTCACAGCACAGGGCTGGTTCTTTGTTCGTGCCGTGGCGATGGTGTTTGATCGCTATTTGCAGACCGACCGCACCCGGGCACGGTTTTCCAAGATCATTTAGCATCAGCCGATGCAATCTTC
>Ga0194061_1001035_pt1 | contig 16713 bp, 10 predicted proteins | sample SepL2221m_MetaG_FD_163423 | JGI IMG/M metagenome (GOLD analysis project Ga0194061, IMG submission 163423) | Anoxic zone freshwater microbial communities from boreal shield lake in IISD Experimental Lakes Area, Ontario, Canada - Sep2016-L224-21m | ecosystem: Environmental > Aquatic > Freshwater >... | reverse complement strand
CATGGCTTTACTGCCCCGGTATTGATTGCTGACGACGGTTCATCCCCGCGCGTGCGGGGAACATTATTACGGGTCAAGGTTGCCGTTTTTATGAGACGGTTCATCCCCGCGCGTGCGGGGAACATGTTATCGACGGCCGGGAATGTGCCGGCCCGATGGGTTCATCCCCGCGCGTGCGGGGAACATGCGGAGAAATACCGCATCGTCCGAAAATCATCCGGTTCATCCCCGCGCGTGCGGGGAACATAGCAAGCGGTGCTACAACATTATCTGCAGGTACGGTTCATCCCCGCGCGTGCGGGGAACATGATTTTTGCCTGTCCATAATCCAGTACGATGCCGGTTCATCCCCGCGCGTGCGGGGAACATGACCGAATCAACAGTTGTGGCGCTGCCATTAACGGTTCATCCCCGCGCGTGCGGGGAACATTCCATCTCCTGGATGATGTTGCCCTGGTCATCCGGTTCATCCCCGCGCGTGCGGGGAACATCCGATATCGTCGGAGCTGCAAAAGTGGATTTACGGTTCATCCCCGCGCGTGCGGGGAACATCGGCTGATTCTGACCGAGCAGCCGCATGTATTCGGTTCATCCCCGCGCGTGCGGGGAACATGGTGCGGGAGGTGGCGGAGCTACCCCATCAGGCGGTTCATCCCCGCGCGTGCGGGGAACATTCCGAAACTGAAAGCCGAGCCGTCTAAATGGACGGTTCATCCCCGCGCGTGCGGGGAACATCTCGTCTGCTGCTGATTCAAATTCCGGTGTGCCGGTTCATCCCCGCGCGTGCGGGGAACATGCTGCAGATCACCCTGAAAAATATGCAGTCATCGGTTCATCCCCGCGCGTGCGGGGAACATGGCAACCGGATCCTGCAGGCGGGCGATGGAGACGGTTCATCCCCGCGCGTGCGGGGAACATGTAAAGTAGCCGTCCATCTTCTCGGCAAAACCCGGTTCATCCCCGCGCGTGCGGGGAACATCGTGGCTGGAAATCTCCAGTCTAGGTATCGGGCGGTTCATCCCCGCGCGTGCGGGGAAAATATCTTCAAACTATTGCTGAGAAAGTCTCTGACCGGTTCATCCCCGCGCGTGCGGGGAACATGCTCATATGCAAAGGGTGATTTGTTTGGAGTTAGGTTCATCCCCGCGCGTGCGGGGAACATTCATCATGCACATACCCACCGCACATCTCGCACGGTTCATCCCCGCGCGTGCGGGGAACATGCACCTTATATGGCTCACTCATGGCTCAACTCCGGTTCATCCCCGCGCGTGCGGGGAACATAAAACGACATGGTGGTATAGCCACCAATCCCACGGTTCATCCCCGCGCGTGCGGGGAACATTATCTCAGTCGGTGTCGGCCCTGCCGGTGGCGCGGTTCATCCCCGCGCGTGCGGGGAACATGCTACTGCTCCGCCCGTTATGCCTGATGCCACACGGTTCATCCCCGCGCGTGCGGGGAACATAATCACTACCAGACCGTTTCCGCCTGCACCGCCGGTTCATCCCCGCGCGTGCGGGGAACATGTCAAACTGATAAAAGTCGCCCTCGTCCGATACGGTTCATCCCCGCGCGTGCGGGGAACATGAGTAATAGCGGAAGCCCCTGCCGTGACTGTCAGGTTCATCCCCGCGCGTGCGGGGAACATACTAACAAACAAAGCTCATATTGCTACCTCTCCGGTTCATCCCCGCGCGTGCGGGGAACATGCGTCCTCGTTATCATCCTGGGCGTTAACCTTCGGTTCATCCCCGCGCGTGCGGGGAACATGCAATTTGTGAATATCTGCGTGTCAGTGATGCCGGTTCATCCCCGCGCGTGCGGGGAACATCACTGGTAAATGTGGAAGCTGTACCGGTGAGACGGTTCATCCCCGCGCGTGCGGGGAACATCTGTTAATTCAGAATCCGACTATTTTATCTATCGGTTCATCCCCGCGCGTGCGGGGAACATTCTCTACTCTATACCCTGTACCAGTATCCAACCGGTTCATCCCCGCGCGTGCGGGGAACATCTGCCACCGCCACCGAATGAAGTAGACGATATCGGTTCATCCCCGCGCGTGCGGGGAACATGATTTTGCCGGTGGTCGGGTTGAACTCAATTCCGGTTCATCCCCGCGCGTGCGGGGAACATGAAAAATGGGTTCGGCTATAATGTTCTGATGGCGGTTCATCCCCGCGCGTGCGGGGAACATGTGATGTAATTAGTTTTGGTACGTCATCATCTCGGTTCATCCCCGCGCGTGCGGGGAACATAAAGTTGTTTATCAAAAAGGAGCCTACAAATGCGGTTCATCCCCGCGCGTGCGGGGAACATTGCTCACGGCTTAACATGCCACCATTACGGGCCGGTTCATCCCCGCGCGTGCGGGGAACATTGCGATGCCCTGACGTAACAATCCAAATACGACGGTTCATCCCCGCGCGTGCGGGGAACATGCGGATGAACCCGGTCGTGCATTCGAGACTACCGGTTCATCCCCGCGCGTGCGGGGAACATACTGTTCTCCAATGACGTGACCCCTACTGATACGGTTCATCCCCGCGCGTGCGGGGAACATGGAAGTCATAAAAGCGGCAATATTACGGAACACGGTTCATCCCCGCGCGTGCGGGGAACATAGAGCAAGCGGGTGTTTTCTCCTTTCGTATCACGGTTCATCCCCGCGCGTGCGGGGAACATCATTGCATTCTTTGCCCGGTTGCATGGCGTTTGGGTTCATCCCCGCGCGTGCGGGGAACATTTCTGATATGATCGTTATAAAGTGTGCGCCCTCGGTTCATCCCCGCGCGTGCGGGGAACATTCAAACTCGTATGCCGCTTTGTCATCCGGGAACGGTTCATCCCCGCGCGTGCGGGGAACATGCAAAAAGACTAGATAACAATCAGTAACAAGCCGGTTCATCCCCGCGCGTGCGGGGAACATCGTTCCAACTCTTTTTCCACGGGATTTTCCCACGGTTCATCCCCGCGCGTGCGGGGAACATATAATTGTCGCCAACTATGATATGATCTAAAACGGTTCATCCCCGCGCGTGCGGGGAACATGTCTGTATAGTGAGCTTCGACTGCTCTTCGTGCGGTTCATCCCCGCGCGTGCGGGGAACATGATGCATGAGGGCAGAATAGATGATATTGCCAAGGTTCATCCCCGCGCGTGCGGGGAACATACGATATGCGGCCTGTGCTTTTACGAAACCGCCGGTTCATCCCCGCGCGTGCGGGGAACATGATGTAACGTGTGTATGATGCACTCTGCTGTACGGTTCATCCCCGCGCGTGCGGGGAACATTTTGCGAGCCTGCGCAGTGCATTGATAAACGACGGTTCATCCCCGCGCGTGCGGGGAACATTGCACGAAATCATGGAGGCGCGGCGTGAGCAACGGTTCATCCCCGCGCGTGCGGGGAACATCTTCGGCATTAGACCAGTACCAAGTCGTCTTCCGGTTCATCCCCGCGCGTGCGGGGAACATTCGGCACAACAAACCTCACAACGGCAATGACTCGGTTCATCCCCGCGCGTGCGGGGAACATAGCGGAGCGGTAATCTGAGGACAGCCAATCAACGGTTCATCCCCGCGCGTGCGGGGAACATTTTTGGTCAATCATGCGTTCACCCTCTAACAGCGGTTCATCCCCGCGCGTGCGGGGAACATTACCGCTGCTCCTACGGGCAAACCAAAACCGTCGGTTCATCCCCGCGCGTGCGGGGAACATAAATTCTGCAACAAGCTCCTCCAGGCTGTAATCGGTTCATCCCCGCGCGTGCGGGGAACATATCTGGATACTCTGTTCAATGTGCCATTCCTACGGTTCATCCCCGCGCGTGCGGGGAACATTTTAAACGCTTGTTGGTGTCGTTATCAAATGACGGTTCATCCCCGCGCGTGCGGGGAACATAGTCATGGAGATGATAACTATTGCCGGTCTTGCGGTTCATCCCCGCGCGTGCGGGGAACATGGCCCCTGCCCGGACTGCGGCGGCACCGATCGCGGTTCATCCCCGCGCGTGCGGGGAACATGATGAGCTGAAAGTACTTGCAGCCGGTCTGCACGGTTCATCCCCGCGCGTGCGGGGAACATCAGCGGGTACTTGCTGAAAACGTCATTCACGGCGGTTCATCCCCGCGCGTGCGGGGAACATCTGGTGGACTACACCGTCGGCAGCGGCATCACCGGTTCATCCCCGCGCGTGCGGGGAACATACCGGTGACCAGGCACCGGTGGAGCGGGAGACCGGTTCATCCCCGCGCGTGCGGGGAACATGATTGTGATACCCCAGCAGATTGCAATACCAATGGTTCATCCCCGCGCGTGCGGGGAACATGCATCAAAGTTGGATCCCGAAACTGGAGCAACCGGTTCATCCCCGCGCGTGCGGGGAACATCCGCTTGATCTTGGCCCTGATTATGCCTATTGCGGTTCATCCCCGCGCGTGCGGGGAACATCTGGCCGTCTGAGGGGCGGAGCTGAATACCCGCGGTTCATCCCCGCGCGTGCGGGGAACATAAGGTCGGGGCGTTGCCTACGTGAGTAAATCCCGGTTCATCCCCGCGCGTGCGGGGAACATGAGCAACGCGCGTTTATAGGCGGTGATTTGAGCGGTTCATCCCCGCGCGTGCGGGGAACATTGGTGAAGGTGTAATCGATTGCCAGAACGTCGCGGTTCATCCCCGCGCGTGCGGGGAACATAACGGCGGGTCTCTGACTCCGGCCAAATGTCGCGGTTCATCCCCGCGCGTGCGGGGAACATAAGACAACCTGACATACTCCAACAGCGGCCACCGGTTCATCCCCGCGCGTGCGGGGAACATAGAGTGGCACGGGAGGTTGTATAGAGTGCCATCGGTTCATCCCCGCGCGTGCGGGGAACATGCCGGGAATATTGAAACTGATCTTCGGGGAAAAGGTTCATCCCCGCGCGTGCGGGGAACATTGTTTGGCCGCTGTTGCGGTTAAGATGTTACGCGGTTCATCCCCGCGCGTGCGGGGAACATTTGTTGATTGGTTCTGTCCTTGGGGATGCGTACGGTTCATCCCCGCGCGTGCGGGGAACATCACCACATACAACGCTAGACGGGAGGCCATAGCGGTTCATCCCCGCGCGTGCGGGGAACATGTTATCACAGGAGTGGCCGCAGGTACGTTGACCGGTTCATCCCCGCGCGTGCGGGGAACATGTTTGGCCCTTACAGCGAATTCTGCGAAGCCTCGGTTCATCCCCGCGCGTGCGGGGAACATTTACGAAAGACGGGTGTTGTAACCCCTGTCAGCGGTTCATCCCCGCGCGTGCGGGGAACATGAGGTACTTTACAAGGGCTTTAAATCCGCGCTCGGTTCATCCCCGCGCGTGCGGGGAACATAAGCGGTTTTGGTGTTTTCATGGGGTATTTTCCGGTTCATCCCCGCGCGTGCGGGGAACATGACATCGAACAACCGCGCAGCGTCTACTTCCACGGTTCATCCCCGCGCGTGCGGGGAACATATCGAATATCTGCGTCCTGGTGAAAAAATCAACGGTTCATCCCCGCGCGTGCGGGGAACATATCACCTTAGGTCTGGGTTGCAGCTACATCACCGGTTCATCCCCGCGCGTGCGGGGAACATCAGAATAATACTTTCTGGCTCCTGGATTCTGGCGGTTCATCCCCGCGCGTGCGGGGAACATTAAAAGACCTCTCCCCCGGTGGCATGGCCACGCGGTTCATCCCCGCGCGTGCGGGGAACATGTTGAATGGTCATATGTCTACCGGAAAGTAAACGGTTCATCCCCGCGCGTGCGGGGAACATAAAGTCGCTATTGATCTTACGTTCGCTAATAACGGTTCATCCCCGCGCGTGCGGGGAACATCCATAGTTTGGCATCGCGGGCTTCTTCTTCGGCGGTTCATCCCCGCGCGTGCGGGGAACATGGTATACAGGGCTATTGTCTCCCATCCCCAGGCGGTTCATCCCCGCGCGTGCGGGGAACATTCGAGACTCCCGATATCGCCGGTTTCCAGAATCGGTTCATCCCCGCGCGTGCGGGGAACATGACGCTGTAATTGCGGGATTGACGGCGGCGACCGGTTCATCCCCGCGCGTGCGGGGAACATGAGGAACGTTCAAAAAGCACGTCCATGATGGCCGGTTCATCCCCGCGCGTGCGGGGAACATTTTTTTTCTATCATCCTGTATCATCCTATTGTCGGTTCATCCCCGCGCGTGCGGGGAACATCTCCCGTTCCTCCTGCTCCTCCATCGTCACGCCGGTTCATCCCCGCGCGTGCGGGGAACATATTACGGCCTCTGCCGGAATCGTTTCAGTATCCGGTTCATCCCCGCGCGTGCGGGGAACATACATTGGCGGCGGTTCTACTATTGATGAGTATCGGTTCATCCCCGCGCGTGCGGGGAACATGATAAGACATTTGTTAGTTTTTATTTCAACATCGGTTCATCCCCGCGCGTGCGGGGAACATACTTCTTCTACTTCCTCAAAATCATTGAGCAATTACCACATTAAAATTTGTACCGATTTCTTGCCCCTTTAAAACGGGTATTCTTCCCCTTCATTTAATTCTTCCGGCGGCAGAAACGATACCAGCTTTATACCATCCATCTCAACCGGAATCCTGCGATTTATACCGAGAGTCAGAAAATCAAAACCGGATTCATTGCTGGATGTCCAGGCCATAACCACATTGCCCTCCTCAACACCTTCCGTCAGATTATTCCAGATCATCTCACGTACTCTTTTTGAAACATCCCCCACATACACCCCGGCACGCACCTCGACCAACCATAATCCAAGCCGCCCTCGCAGACGTGGCGGCACATTTTCAGTTACGATAACCAGCATCGCCAATTCCTTCCTTGTTGGGAATGGCAATCTCCACCGCCTCTTCATGCGCCTTCGGACGCTCCAGATCTCCCGCCGCCAACACCTCTTCGATAGTGGGAATGATCTTGTCCAGCAGGTGGCTTTGACGAAACGCATCGCGGCAGGCCAGGCGCACCTCACGTTCCGGATTACGCGGATTCTTGCCGGCAATACGAAAAGCCACCGGCACGACCGTATCAAATTTGAAGATATCAGCAATGTCATAGACAAACGATTGTGGTTTGCCGGTATGGATGAACCCAACCGCCGGGGCATAACCAGCCGCCAGAATGGCTGCCTCACAGATGCCGTAAATACAGGCGGTAGCAGACGACAGGCAGCGATTCGGCACATCGCCGCTCTCCCATTCTGTATGGTCATAGTTGCGGTTCTTCCATTCAACGCCATATTGCTGCGCCAGAAGTTGATAGATTTTACGCACCCGCACGCCCTCTATGCCGCGCAACTGCTCGACACTACGTCGTTCAGGAGGCTCTTCGTTGAAGCGCAGGGCATACATTTTGCGGACAACCTTTAATCGCGCAGAATCATCCAGCGCCAGTTTCGCCTGATAGAGCAGGCGATCCGAGCGCGCTCCCCCCGGTTGACCGGCAGCATACAAACGCACTCCGGCTTCACCGATCCAGACCAGCAGACAGCCTACCCGTGCAGCAAGAACCACGGAAGAATGGGAAACGCGCGTCCCCGGTTCCAGCATCAGGCAGGCCACGGTGCCAATGGGGATATGGGTGCGAACGCCAGTTTTGTCAACGACAACAAACGAACCATCGATCACATCAAGGTTCCCCTTTTCGATGTAGACTACGGAGATGCGGTCCTTGATGGGGAGCGGTTTTAAGGGTGGGAGGATAGGGACGGTCATGGTTTGGCCTTGCGCTGTTTTTCCAAAATGGCGCGGGTCTTGTCTATCTCTGCCACCAACGCTTTTTCGTCAGGTAAGGCCAGCTTATATTCTGCCGCCAGCACCTTGTTTGGCAGATTATCCAGCGCATAGTGAGCCAAAGCATGATCCTTCTGGGCGCAGATAATGAGCCCGACTGGCGGATTTTCTTCCGGATGTGTCCAATGTTCGCAGGCGTAGTTCAGGTACATATGCATCTGACCGGCATCGGCATGGGTAAACTTCCCCAGCTTCAGATCAATCACCACCAGGCAGCGCAATCGGCGATGGAAGAAAAGCAGGTCAACCCGATACCAAGAATCACCTATCCGCAAGCGCCGCTGCCGTCCAACAAAGGTAAAATCAGCGCCGAGTTCAAGCAGAAAACTTTCCAGATGCAGGATTAGCGTCTCCTCAAGATCATTTTCAGAGTACTCATCCTTCAACCCCAGAAATTCCAACACCAGCGGTTCACGGATCTCCTCTTCCGGTGTGACGACATCTACCGGCAGAGGTTTTTCACCCTTTTTCAGCATAGCTGCCTTATTGCGGGAAAGTGCGGTGCGTTCGTAGAAAAGCGAGGAAATTTGGCGGTCGAGTTGGGGGCCTGTCCAGCCACCTCGCAAGGATTCCGCCTCATAGAATGACCGAGCTTCGGGAGTTTTTACAGACATGAGACGAACATATTGAGACCAGGGGAGCGGAAAAGATATGCTCGACACTGTCGGGCATTTTTCAAATTGCGCAGACGACATCTGCGCAATTGGCCAGGTAAGGTAAAAAAGGCGCATCTGTTCAACATTTCTCTTGGAAAACCCCCGTCCGAACCTCGTAGTCAGATCCAATGACACTCGCGTAATCAAGGCAGTGCCGTACTCGGCCCTGGCTTCACCTCCTTGTTCATACTCCACGATCCGCCTGCCAACTTCCCAGTAGGTTACAGTCATGATCGTGTTCACCGCACGAGCAGACGTGCGTCGGGCTTGCTCCAGCAGTTCTACCATACCGGAGAGCATGGCATCATAACCGCTGACCGGTACTACCTGCTTTTTCGATGGTTTCTCTTTATCCGCCATGTTTGACCTCCATGCAGTGTCACCTATTGCTGACACAAACTTGAATTGGGCAACGAGTTGTTGCACTTTTTGCAACAGCTGCGTTATCCGAGATTTCTGAATAAACCCGGCAAGTGGGGTACAAATTGTACCCACCCATCGAAAGGGTAGAAGCAGTTTGCCACCCACTTTTCAGCTATTCAGAATTTCTGAACAACTCACACCCGCCGGACGAGCGTCAACTTATCGGTACTACTGACAAAAGCCCAAGCCCCATAACCTTGCCATGTCCAATCCCGCTTTGTAGCGCATCCCTGAATTTGCCTGGTTCAGTAACCATAAGAATCCCATCGTACATCACAGAAAAAATCCGGATACCGTTGCCGGAATGCTGCTTACCACCGAGCATCTGTTCTTGAGAAACCCTCACATCAACCCGCTCTTGCGGTGATTCTGAAAAATCGAATGAGGCCAGTTGCGGCAGTTCAAAGCCATGCATTTCCCCTTTTCGCTTCACCCATGCTTCCTGTTCCTGTAGCTGCAATAATCCTTGCCGCTTGCCATTGCGGGAAACACATGGGTTAGCACGAAGCCTGAAGCGAAAGCGTTTCCCAACCTTGAGCAAATCGAGCTTTAACCTATTATTCAAGTCAATAGCCGGATCAGCATGCGCCAACCAACCCTTCACACCTATGCCTGTCCAGTCAGGCATTGTCCTGCTTTGCACAAGAATGCGTGGAAACCCGTCTGAATCAGTCTCCGGCTCGTGCCGCCACAAAAATTCACCTTCCGGGCATTTACTGTCCGGTGTGCTGAACGCCCGGCAGAGTGTGGAATGGAGCTGATAAGGATCGGATAGGTCGCGCCGGGCTTCCCGGCAACGTGGATCAATATGTATTCTATGCAGGAACATTGGGTACCTCCTGCGGAAATGGAATCCATTCCGAGCGCACGAATCGCGACCCGAAGCGCCGTTCAACAAATGACGAAAGCGGCTGGTCCATCTTGAGAACGCCGGAGCCATCCGCAGACTCACAGGAAACCAGGAGTTTTTCGGGAAGCTCTTCCCATTTCCGTTGGCTTGCAATCCAAGGCCAGCGGGCAAACACTTCCATCAACGGAGCAACCTGCAGTCCGTCAGTCATCCAGACAGACTCCGATGGCACATAGGATTTTCGCCCCAAAGCAAGCGTCCAGAATGGGTTTTGCAGGGCAGCATGAATCTTTTCAAGAAAGTTGACATCTTTGCTTTCAAGACCAACCAAGAAACAAGCGTCCGCGAGGTAGAAGCGCTGCGAAACAACACCTCCATCCTTAGCCTGCTTTCCATCCGCCTTGATGATGGTGTCTGCTGCAGCACAACCTGCGGTCTGATAATCACGTTTGGGCACCCCTGACCGGTCATGACGAACACCCATAGACAGGTGAGTAAGCGGTTCAAGATCCGTCCAATTTTCCCGATCAATACCCAGCGCAGCAGCCAGCAGACCGATGACTCCGGATTTGCTGGGCTCTTTGCCGGTATCGCGCTGGTCAAAACGACTGGTAGTGCCCCACGATTGCATGGGTCCCACCAAGCGAAGTAACAATGTGGGCATGGTTTACTCCTGTGCGGCCACAAGGGCCTTGTCGAGAAGATCCTTCAGCGCTGGCAAGGTCGTTCCCAATCCATTCAGCTTGGCTTCAATGAGATTGAGAACGAAGGTTTGTTCCTCACCACCAAAAGCGACTTGCAGAGTCTGGGCTTTCTTGGCAAGCTCTTCCGCCGATTTTCTGGTCAGCGACTCATCCTTTTTTACTCGGATTGGCGTTTCAAAGGCATTGGCCAGATTGCGTGGTGCAGAATTGCGGCGCACCGTAATAGCCACAAACTCCGGGGGATTGTGAGCAGCAAAGGTATTCTGTTTGCCGGTGGGTTCAGCAACAACAAAGCCTTCCAGAAAAGCTCGCAGTCCCTTGGCCGCCAACTCCCGGTCATTCTGCAGATTTTCAACCAGCTTCTCCCAATCCACCACGGCGTAACGGTAGAAACAGGCCGAATTGAACTCTACGGTTCCAATCATGTCGGCGCCGACACTGTCCTCGGGCTTGAGGTCGTCAACTGCGGTATAAAAATCAAATTCGCGCTCGACCGAATGGGTCGAAATGGCGTGGGCAACCTGGCAGGCGGCGTTCTGGTTCTTCTTGGGCATGTCAGCAAGCATACGGCCAAAGAGCGCCACATCAAGAGCTTTGCCCCCGTTGAAAACTATATCGAGGGCTTCCTTTAATTCAGGATCAGCACTCTGGGCAGCCTGTTTCTTGGCCTTACCCGGCTTTTTCCCCTCTGAAGATACGGCATCAGATGCAGTGATGGAATCCCACTTTTCGTGGATAATGTCTGCTATGCCGGATATTTCGCGTTGTCCTAAAAAGAGGAGATACTCCGTCTTGCCATCTTCCTTTACCGTAAGTTCCATGGCACCCAATGCCAAACGCGCTTTTTGTTCTGCTTCTTCCATGTCCCGCCCACTTTTAACCAGAGATTTGACGAGATCATCCAAGAGACGCTTTGTACGGAAAGCCACATCATCAGATGCAAGTGCGTTTTGGTCCACCAATCCCTGAAAATACTGCCGTACTGAGCGTTTGAGACACTGGCTGGAGACGCGGGCACGGCGGGTACCACCAAAGAGGGCATCCTTGGGAGCGCCGGTGTCATCTCTGTTCAGGTTTGACGGGGCAAAGTTTTGCAGGGCGTGAATCTCGATAATTGTTTTCATTGACTGATCTCCTTATTGCTGCTGGGTTTAGTGTCTGTTTCGTGGTTAAGATTTCGATAGAAGTCACGAGCCCAAATATTCTGGGTGCGCTTCTGGTCATCATTCCAGTATAAAAGCCTGTCCAGCAGATCATCAAAATCAATGGGTTGCTCCTTGAGAAGTGCAACCATCTGCCGCAAACGATGTGGCAACTGGTCAGAATCGGCATCCAGAAGAGTAATGAAGCGCCGCTCCGTGCTCGTGGAACCGCTTGCCACCTGATGCGCTGCGCACGCTTTCCCGAAAGTCATTGACACCCCGACCCTGCCGTCGCGCCAATGATCGGCCCAGAGACCGGCCACCAAATAAAACATCTCCCTCCTCCAAAAGTTTTCCTCACCTTTTAGAAAGGGTTCGATATATGGATAGGAGGGAATATGCTTCCCCAGATCAAAAGCGAGGCTGCGTCGCAGCACCGCCCGCACTTTGGTATCTTTCTCGTTCAGGCCTTCCAACCATTCGATGAATCCGTTCATGCGACCTCCTTCTGTGGTTCGTATTTGATAATTTCATCGTTCAGTTCTTTCAATTTGCGTAATATCGGACCTTCAGCTTTTACAAGTGCTCGAATAGCCCAGGCATCGCCAGTAGATACCGACTTGCTATGCTGGTTCCAGGCAGCTTTTAACGTGTCCCGAACCGACTTCAGCCATTGGCAGCGAATATCCTCTGAGTCCCGGTCAAGGCTGTACTCACGCAGGATGTCGTGAAAACGGGATTCAAGCGTGGACCAGTACCAGGGGGTGACCTGCATCTGTTCTACAAACCCGCTTATGTCCTTCTTGCTGACGGGCCTGTTGTTTTCTCGACTTATTAAATCTCGCGCAAATGAGCTGCATGCAGCCCAGAGAGACTTTTGGGTATCCTCTGCATCGCTAAGAAACTGCCGTATATGTGTCCTTATAAACTGTGTTCCAGCGAGCGATTCAGGCAGTGCGAAACGTTCCATGCGCCAGTATTCGATCTTTGCTTTGTTGTTTGCCTGTCCAAGGACCATCACTGATCGTGGAAATCGGTTCCGGTTCGACTTGGTTAATTTTGTCGCATGTTCAATCACTTGAGGTGCCAGCTGTGATTCATCTGGGAGCAGGGAGTCAAAGTCTCGCCAAAAGCCCCTCTCCCGGAATTGGATTGGTAGTTTGCCTCTCGTGTCGTCAATTCTGTAACCATGCATGGGATCGAGTTGATCAAGGGAAGAATTCCCAACTCCGGAAGCAAATGCCAGTTGAGTAATTTGCCCTGAATCACCAGTCTCCAGCCTAATTGAACGAGTCCTCCATGTGTACCGATCAGCAAACCCGCTAACAGTGCGCTCTAAACCGTCTTTTAGACTTTCCACCGATTCTGGAATTCTTTCCCACAGTGGATGATCGGCAGCAGCTATTTCCCTATTTTGTGGAACCAGCGAAAGCAGCAATGTGTCGTGAAGATCACGCCCAAGCGGGAGGGCCATCGTAGCCGTTGCAGAGGGGGCGGTGCCGGTATGTGATAATTCGCTTTTGCCACAACTCACGGAAAATGTCTGAGTTGCCAGTATCCAACGCGTAGCCGCAGCCTCAGAAATGGTGCCAGGCGCTTCAACATCCACATGATCGAAAAGAACCTTGGCATTGTCAGCATTGTGCTCTGCTGCCAGTACCGTCCAGGCTCTCCAGGTCTTCGGCTCGAATGTTGGAATTTGCCCAAACGGATACTTCTCATCAAACAACCAAAACCGTTCCCGCCACTTTTCCAGATAAGCCGTAATCTTATCTCCCGGCAGACCCTCTTTGAACAAAGCCTTAGCTTGATCAATATCGGTCGGTCCTTCCAGTGCACGGTACAACACTGCCAGCAAAAAGCGATGCAGAGCTGCTACCACCAGCGGTGACGGATCTTCAATAGCCGCGATCTCCCAGGATCGCAGCAGAGTTTCGTGAATACCCAGTTCGTCCCGTGTCCCGTCGAGGAATCGCACCGGAATCCATTTCTCGTCAATCAGGTTGAATCGGCTCATTCGACCTCCTTAGTTTCATACACCAGCCCAAGATCGTCATCCAGTCGCACCGTCGCATCTTCTATCCAACAGTTTTCATCATTCAACACCAGCGGGAAGAAGTTCCGGAGCAGTGTTGACTTTTTCCACCCTTCCGGCACTCCAAGCCTTTTCAAATTATTAACCAATCCCTTGCGCGAAATGCTCATAGCTCGCAAGCACCAGCTCTTGGCCTGGCTGAAGTCAGGCGGCGTCAACGGACTGAAATCATCAGACGGAAAAAGCGGGATTACCGTCACGGACGGCTCCCCGAGCCTTGTCTGGGCAATCAGCGTGGGATGCAAGCCCGGTTCGTCTTCACCAGCCATTTCAAACTTAACCTCTTTCCAGGAGCCATCATCCGGGAATCCTATAATCGCCATATTGGCACGCTGACGCTGAGAAATGACCTCGCCTTCAACCAATATGGCTTTGTCCATTCGATCAATCAGGAAATCTGGGGTGGTGACAGTATCCTCATACACCGCCTGCACCAACGTATCAATCTCATTGGGAAGTGTTACCGTTTGCCGTTGACCCTCCCGAAGCAGGCACCAGGTGCGCAACAGAATATCCACTCGATAGACCTTTTCCCACCACAAAGGCTTACCGAATGATGGCGGCTCATCGCCAGCAAGACCAGCCACCAAGAGGGTTGGAGGCCCGGCAACTGGCCTGCTATCCCGCTTATGCCGCCATAAGCGCCCTGCACGCTGGAGCAGAAGGTCTATGGGTGCAAGATCGGTTGCAATCACGTCAAAATCCAAATCAAGACTCTGCTCGGCGACCTGCGTAGCAATAAGAATCTTCCGTCCGCTTCGATTGCCATCTTCTCCGAAGGTTGCCAAAACAAGATCTTCGCGTTTTTGTCGCCGATCAGCCGGAAACCGTGCATGGAAAAGGAATATTTCCGTCCCATCGGCAAGTCGTTTGCCGACACGCTGACCATCGCTCTCCATTGTCTCGCCGTCCGGAAAAAGCCGGTACAGCTCTTGAGCCCGCTGCACCGTATTGACCAGCGCCAAGCCCATGCCGCCGTTGACAAGATATTCATTCAGGGCGGACTGCATGCTTGACAGATCGCAGCGAATGCCCTGTAACCGCAGAGTCATGCGGCGAGACGGATCAGCCGCAAAATTGATTTGATCAACTGCCCCAGGACGAAAGACCGAAAGGCGGGGATATTCCGTTTCCTGTCCCGGCAAGGTTGCGTTTACCACTTTAGCCAACTCGCGCCGGATATTTGGTGGCAACGTCGCCGAAAGCAAAACCACCGACGAACCGAGCGACAAGAGCCAACGCAACAGATGAACCAGCAGCGTACCCGTGTAGGCGTCATAAGCGTGGATCTCATCGAAGACCACGACACGGTTTGCAAGTCCCCAGAGGCGGACGAAATTATGTCGGACCGGCAGAATTGGAAGAATGGCTTGATCCACCGTTCCGACGCCGTATTCCGAAAGTAGCGCCCGTTTTTTGTTGGTGAACCACTCCCCAGCTCGGATCTCACCGCCCGTTTCCGGGTCGTGGATGCCGGAAAGTCGCAAATCTTGAAAGGTTTCGTTGAACGCTGTCCCGCCATGCAGCAACTGCAGGTCAAGCCTGCGGTTAGTGCCCTGTTTGCGGATGAATTCCAAGGTGCGCTTAAACATGGCATTGCCGGTTGCCTTGGTCGGCAAAGCCACATACAGGCCACGGTGCCCGAAACGACGCTGAAGTTCAAAATGCGCATAGAAAGCCGCTTCGGTCTTCCCCTCGCCCATGGGAGCTTCAACCAACAGAATTGCGGGTTCCTGCAAATCAGTCAGAACATCGGCGATAGCCTGCTGCAAGGGTCGAGGGGCAAAATCGAAGATCTGTTCAAATGTTTTTTGCTCCTTAGCCAGCGGAGTTCGAGGTTCCCAGCCGATGGCATCCAATGCCTGGTCGGCACAGTCTCTGCGATTTTGAAACCATCCCGGCAGGTCTTCGCAATCATCGACAGTGCCGAAAGCAAACCATTCCTCGTTTGAACCGATCCAGTCAGCAAAACTTGTTAGGCCCGATAACAGAATGAAGTGTGGGCCGGAAAGCGTTTCCTTGGTTGGGGTTCGGGAAGGTTTAAAAACCGCCTGCAATGCTTCCACAAGGCCTTGACGGGTTTCTTTCCAATCATTCCTAACAGCTTCAAGTCGCTCGCCATTTCCGACATGTATTTCCTGTTCTGCTTTACTTTTCGCATTCTCCGAGGCCCGTTCCCCATGGTGGCAACCCACAGCATCAGCCACAAATTCCGCCAATCCTTCTGACCAATGCATGCTGAGCAATATTTCCGAAATAGCTATTTGACTTACAAATGCATGGTGAATATCGGTATTCGGTACACGAGGTAATCGAAGCCCAGTCATATCCTGCCACTTACTCTGAAAGCCGGGACATGCTTTTCCCAGATCATGGCAGGCAATTATCAGCAATAGCCAAGGACGGGCATCCTCCCAACCCATTCCCAAAATTGCCGCCATCCTATTTCGAGTAGATTCCGGTTCACGTGCCAGAATGGCGTCTGCACTAGCTGCCACATCCAGCAGATGCAGAATCAGAGGGTGCCAGCGCTCATCATTATTGGTGTCAGTTTTCGCCCAGATGTTTGTAATTGCATTATTCACAGGAACCCTCCATTACTTTTGCAGCATACAAACAATACCACATCAGTAAGATAATCTCCCGTTCCCGCCTCACCTCAACACCAAAAATACAAAATAAAATTCCCTTAAATCCCCCGTAAAACCAACATACATTTAAACCGATTCAATAAACCCCACTGTGCTGTCGGATGAAACACAACACTGATTGTGCGAGGCAGCGACGTCGCCTACTAAGTTCATGTCATATTTGAATGAGATGCAAAATCAGCAATGGAAACGACCCGTCCTCACCGACCCGACCCTACCACACCATTTTCACTAAATACATAATTCTAATAATTCTTTTTCTGCCTCTCATTTTGAAGCGTTTTCATTTTTGAACCGCTGACACTCTATCAAAGCACCTACCCCAAATAGCGTCATATGTTCAAAAATAATTTGATATTT
>Ga0194061_1001034_pt1 | contig 16754 bp, 16 predicted proteins | sample SepL2221m_MetaG_FD_163423 | JGI IMG/M metagenome (GOLD analysis project Ga0194061, IMG submission 163423) | Anoxic zone freshwater microbial communities from boreal shield lake in IISD Experimental Lakes Area, Ontario, Canada - Sep2016-L224-21m | ecosystem: Environmental > Aquatic > Freshwater >... | reverse complement strand
GAGAAATTAGCCTTTGCAAATTCTGAGATTTCATCAGCAATTGCCGGGGCAACTATTTTGAAGGTTATTGTTCGAGCGCCAAAGCTCGTCAACATCGTCTTGTAATTCACAAGCTCTAAGCGATGGCGTAATTTCCGCTCTTGTAGGAATTACCTTTCGCGGGTGAACCTTCCCGAGCTTGTCGATATAACTTCCTCGCAACGCAGAGGGTTGGCAATTCTCGGTGGTTCGGTGCTGCTTTTGGGCGCCTTCTATCTCTACCTTGGACAGGGCAGGGCAATTGAGAGCGCCTCGGCCAATACCCCGCCAGAAATTGGCCAACTGATCACGCCATCGCCATCACCCAGCCCGACACTTCTCTTAGTTATAGATGTTGCTGGTCGGGTGAAGCGCCCCGGCGTGTATTCGGTTCCGTCTAACTCTCGGGCGATCGATGCAATTAAGGCTGCTGGTGGTGCGCTACCGGGCGTGGATTTGAGCGATATCAATTTGGCACAACTGGTGGTTGATGGGGAACAAATTTTGGTCGGGCGCATAGTTCCCTCACCAGTCACTAAAACTAATTCAAAGAGCAAATTGCCTTCCAGCACTGGGATCATTCCGATCAACTCAGCCACTGCCGCAGAATTGGACTCGCTGCCTGGTATCGGCCCAGTAATCGCGAAACGAATCATTGATTATCGGATGAAGAACGGGCCCTTCACCTCACTCGATCAATTGCGGAAAGTTTCCGGAATGGGTGCCGCCAAATATCAGGGGATCAAATCTCATCTAAGACTTTAGGAAATAAATCTGAGCCCTCTTATCTGTTGCTAGGCATCGGCATGGGTTTGTGGTTAGGTTCGGCGGCTTCGCTGTGGCAGAGTTTTTGGATTCTTGCCTTAACGATTGTTTTGATGGGGTTTACCTATAACTTCTATCGGAACTTGGCGTTGGTCCTTTTGCTTGCGATAGTTACGGGCGCAATCGGAATGGCGTTCAGAGAGGTAGCGCTCTCCAGAAACTTGGTCAGCCTTGCCGCCAAAGATCACAGTCAAGGATCGATCGCGGCGCTGCTGCTAAGTGATCTCCACCAAGGAAGTGCCAAGGTTATTGGCTCTCATTTACGAGCTGGTAATTATTCGGCACTAGTTAAAACTGCAACCGTGAAGATCGCCGAACGCGAGTATCGAATTCGCCTCCCACTTCGGCTAATCAGCCGAAGTCCGATTGCAGCGATCCCAGGAGATCACCTGTTTTGTAATGGGCAATTTCTCTTGGGCACCGAACGTAAAGTTGCAGCGCTATTTTCAATCACGGGAAAATGCCAGGTTCGCCGGAGTAAAAATCCACTAGATCTAATTACTTCACAAATTCGAACTACCTTTCGTACGCAAGCCAGAGTTATCCCGGGTGATGCCGGAGCTTTAATTCCAGGATTAGTTCTGGGGGATACCACTCTCGAGAGTTCTGCCTTCGCAACCCAGATGCGCCGCACTGGGCTGACTCACTTGACCGCAGTAAGCGGTGAAAACTTCGCAATTATTGCCGCTTTTCTCGCCTTCTTATTGCAATGGATAATTCCGAGGTTACGGATCCGATTGCTTATAACAGCGGCCTTTTTGCTTGGGTTTATTTTTCTGGTTCGACCTTCGCCTTCGGTAATGCGTGCCTGCGTGATGACAGCGGTTCTGTTATTCGCAAAAGCTAAGGGGGAACGCAGTTCCCCGCTACCGGCGCTGGGGTTAGCGATTTCAGTCTTGTTGGTAGTTGATCCATTCCAAGCGGTAGATCCGGGATTCTCACTTTCAGTAGGCGCAACCGCCGGAATTTTGCTAATTTCGCCAAAATTAATCGCGACGTTAGAGCCGACCCTGGGTCGCTGGTCGGAGAGTATTGCGATTCCACTGTCGGCGACGGTGGCCTGTTCGCCAATAATAATCGCCCTCTCTGGTCAGCTCTCGCTGGTAACGCTGCCTGCCAATCTGCTAGCTGCTGGCGCGGTAGCTCCAATAACCATCCTGGGATTGATCGCGGCGCTGCTTCCATTTATTAGTCATCCATTACTTATTGCCGTCTCACCTTTTGCCAAGTGGATTGCGTTAATTGCCCACAAGGGGGCTGCGATGCCATTACTGCTTCTGCCCAGGAGCGCGTATGGAATTCTGATTGGAACCACGCTGGGAATATTCCTTTTGCGCAGATCGTTCAAGCTTTTAATTGCAACCGGAGTGCTGTTGGCGCTTTTGATCTGGTCGCCGGTCACCGTTTGGCCCGGTCGCAACTGGGTATTTGTAAATTGCAACGTAGGACAAGGCGATGGTGCCGTGATCAATTTAGGAAACCATTCAGCAATTGTGATTGACGCGGGACCAACGCCGGCGTTAATTGACGAATGCCTATCTGCACTTCAAATTCGCACGGTGTCACTCTTGGTGCTAACCCATTTCCATGCCGATCACGTGATGGGATTGGCTGGAGTTTTGCATCAGCGCAAAGTTGGTGCAGTATGGATAACGAATTTGGCAGAACCAGTTATTGAGTATCAAGAGACAATGCAGTTGTTGCATGCAATCCCCACCATAAAAGTTCACCAGGGCGAGAAGATTTCGTTAGCTGAGATATCAAGCGGTCGAACTTACGGCGATATCAATATCTTGTGGCCAAAGCTCTTGCCAACCGAGTTAGCCAATCTCCCAGGGGATGGCTCAAAAGTTAATAATGCGAGCATCGCGCTTTTGATAAATATCAATGGAATGAAGATTTTTGCCGGTGGCGATATTGAACCTCCCGCTCAAGAACTCATCGCAACTTCTAAATTGCTACCGGTGGTTGACATCTTGAAAGTTAGCCATCACGGCTCGGCATATCAATATCTGCCGCTGCTCGATCAATTGCGCCCGAAAATCGCGGTGATCAGCGTCGGGGCTGGAAATTCCTATGGCCACCCGGCGCTAACCACGCTCAGCGCGTTAAAGGCCCGAGCAATTCCTACCTACCGAACTGACGTTGATGGCGCGATTGCCATTGACTCCTCCTTTAAGATCAGGGTTCTAAAGAAGGATTGGTGGCGGATCTCGTGGGGTTAGTGCTTTTACTCGGAGCGGAATCGCTCTTGGCTGACCGTGCGATCTCTGGCCTGTTATCAAAACGCCCTGGCGCGCAATCCACAACTATTGAAGGTAGCGAATCAGAGATTGGTGCGATCACCGATGCATTGGCGCCTTCGCTCTTCGGCGAGGAGCGAGTAGTTGTTGTTCGAGAACTACAAGAGCTAATTGCCGAACAACAAGAAGAGATCACCAGCTATTTGGAATCACCTGATGACCAAGTAACCCTGGTTCTGTGGCATAAGGGCGGAGTAAAAGGGAAAGCCCTTCTCGATAAAATAAAGAAGTTGAACCCAGAAATTATTCCTTGTGAAGCGATAAAGAAAGAGAGCGAGAAGCTCGAATTCGTGCAACGCGAATTCACCAGACTTGGGCGCAAGATCGCTCCAAGTGCGATTCAAAAGTTGGTCGACGCGCTCGGAAGTGACCTGCGGGAGTTGGGCGGGGCTGCTTCCCAACTCGCTTCGGATGTGGTCGGGGGCAAGCTCATCGATGAAAGCGATGTGGCTCGTTACTACCAAGGTCGGATTGAGACGACAGGGTTTGACGTGGCCGATGCCACCCTCGATGGCAAGACTGATGCGGCGCTCATTGCCCTTCGCAATGCCCTCGACACTGGGGTCGACCCAGTTCTTGTAATCAGCGCCATCGCTGGTTCACTTCGAACCCTGGCCAAAGTTTCTGGTGCTAGTCGGGGATTAAAGTCCTTTGATCTAGCCTCGAGCCTGGGACTTCCACCCTGGCAGATCGAGAAGGCTCGTCGCCAATTAGGTGGATGGAGTCCGCTTACGCTTGCGGCGGCAGTGGTAACGATTGCCCAGGCGGATGCCGATATTAAAGGGGCGGCAGCCGATCCCGGGTATGCGCTCGAGCGAGCGATCATTCAAATCACACGGGCGCGGGTCAAATAGCCCGATTTTGCTCGGTTTGAGCCCGAGGCGCTTGGACTGGTAACCTTTCGCGCTTGGGCCGGCTTTACTCTGGCTCGAACTCTTAGTTCAACCCAATTTCGGGGATCTTTTAGATCATGGAAGAAAGTAGTTTGAAGTGGCAAATATCAAGTCGCAGATTAAGCGTATCAAGACGAATGAGAAGGCCCAGGATCGAAATAAGGCTGCCCGCTCATCCATCAAGACTGCGATCCGCCGTTTCCGCGATGCTCTAACCGGTGGCGATGCCAAGGTGATTGCTGACGAACTTCGACTAGCTTCCAAGCAACTAGATACCGCGGTTAGCAAAGGCGTAATGCATGCCAACGCAGCAGCAAACCGTAAGTCAGCTATGGCCAAGCAGGCCAATAAAGCTGTCGTTCGTTAATTTCCTCGTTTAACAAAAGTTCATGCCAGCCATAGAACTTTCCAAAGCACCGCAACCTGCCGCAACGAACCCGGAGCAGATTCGTAACTTTGGCATCATCGCTCATATCGATCACGGTAAATCAACCCTGGCTGACCGCATGCTCGGAATCACGGGTGTTGTAGATCAGCGCAATATGCGCGCCCAGTATCTGGACCGAATGGATATTGAACGCGAGCGCGGAATCACGATTAAGAGTCAGGCGGTTCGATTGCCATGGCGCTCGGGCTTAGATGGCCAAGAATATATTTTAAATATGATCGATACGCCCGGGCACGTCGACTTCACTTATGAAGTTTCGCGCTCGCTAGCTGCCTGCGAAGGTGCGGTTCTTCTCGTCGATTGCGCACAAGGTATCGAAGCTCAAACTTTAGCCAACCTTTATTTAGCGATGGAGAACAACTTAACCATCATTCCGGTTCTCAATAAGATCGATCTACCAGCTGCTCAACCAGAGAAATTTGCCGAAGAGCTCGCCAATCTAATTGGCTGCCAACCCGAAGATTGTTTAAGAGTTTCGGGCAAGACCGGCATGGGTGTTGAACTTTTGCTGGATCAGATCGTTCGACAAATCCCGCCACCGGTTGGCGATGCCAATGCACCTGCCCGTGCCCTGATATTTGACTCGGTATATGACTCTTATCGTGGCGTCGTTACCTATGTGCGTGTTGTTGATGGTCACCTTTCAACGCGCGATCAGATTCAGATGTTTTCAACTGGTGTCCGACACGAAATGCTTGAAGTCGGAGTAATTTCGCCCGAGCCAGTAGTCAGCAAAGGTTTGGGAGTTGGCGAAGTAGGTTATGTAATCACCGGCGTAAAAGATGTTCGCCAGTCTCGCGTGGGTGACACCATCACGACCTATCACAATCCAGCCACCAAAGCACTAGCTGGATACAAAGATCCAAAACCAATGGTCTTCTCTGGGCTCTACCCGCTAGATGGTGCTGATTACCCACTACTTCGTGAGGCGCTCGACAAATTGCAATTGAATGATGCCGCTTTGGTATATGAGCCAGAAACCTCAGCCGCACTTGGATTTGGATTCCGTTGTGGCTTTTTGGGTCTGTTGCATATGGAAATTGTTCGTGAACGGCTAGAGCGCGAAGCCAATCTCTCATTAATATCGACTGCGCCAAACGTGGTCTATCGCGTTACCAACGATGATGGCAAAGAGATGATCGTTACCAACCCCAGCGAATACCCAGACGGAAAAGTTGCTTCGGTATTTGAACCAATCATTCGCGCCACAATTTTGGCGCCCTCGGAATTCATTGGCGCCATTATGGAACTTTGCCAGCAACGACGAGGCTTGCTAAAGGGCATGGATTACCTATCGGAAGATCGAGTTGAGATTCGATACACCCTGCCACTTGCGGAAATTGTTTTCGATTTCTTCGACCAACTCAAATCAAAAACTCGGGGCTACGCCTCTTTGGATTACGAACCGATTGGTGAAGCCGAGGGTGACTTAGTCAAAGTGGATATTTTGCTTCAAGGTGAAACCGTAGATGCCTTTAGCGCGATTGTGCACCGAGATAAGGCATATACCTATGGGGTAATGATGACCTCAAAGCTTCGTGAACTAATTCCCCGTCAGCAATTTGAAATTCCGATTCAGGCTGCGATTGGCTCCAGAATTATTGCGCGCGAGAGTATCCGAGCGATTCGAAAAGATGTATTAGCCAAATGTTACGGCGGCGATATTTCCCGAAAACGAAAATTGTTAGAGAAGCAAAAAGAGGGCAAGAAGCGTATGAAGATGGTGGGTCGAGTCGAAGTGCCGCAAGAAGCCTTTATTGCCGCGCTTGCTACTGGCGACGATGCGGATAAGGCCAAGGCGAAGAAGTAACCGTGATCGATTCAGCGCCGCTGCTTTCGTTCTATCTTCACATTCCATATTGCTTAAGGCGCTGTGGCTACTGCGATTTCAACACTTACACTCCAGGAGAACTTCGAACCGGTTCTGATTTAAGCGAAGTTTCGCAGGGATATATAGATTTAATGATTGCCGAAATCGATCAATCACCGGCTGGAATAGAAATCCCAACGATCTTTTTTGGTGGTGGTACGCCAACCTTGATGGAGCCCGAGGATTTAGGTCGAGTTCTTCGACATCTTGAAATCCGAAATGGCTTGACTGCAGATTGCGAAATCACGATTGAAGCGAACCCGGATACTGTTACTGCTGAAAAGTTAGAGCGCCTAAGAGCGATTGGAATCAATCGAATCTCATTTGGAATGCAATCCGCGACAACGCACGTTCTGAAAACATTGGACCGAACTCATAATCCAGAGAATGTTTTAAAAGCTACTGCTGGCGCGGTCGCCGCTGGATTTGAGCAAATCAGCGTAGATCTCATTTATGGTGCACCGGGGGAGAGCGTTTCGGATTGGACGCAAACCATTGAAACCGCGCTAGCTCTCCCAATTACTCATATTTCGGCATATGCGCTAATTGTTGAAGATGGAACAAAACTTGGTGCGCAAGTTAAGCGTGGTGAAATCGTCATGCCCGACGAGGACGAGACCGCAGATAAATATCTACTAGCCGATTCGAAGTTTTCCGAAGCTGGTTTGAATTGGTACGAGATAAGCAATTGGGCTAAGCCAGGGGCGGAATGCAAACATAACGTGGCCTATTGGGAAGGCAAGAATTGGTGGGGTGTAGGTCCTGGGGCTCATTCACATCTGGATGGCCGAAGATGGTGGAATGTAAAACATCCAACTGCTTATCGCGATCGAGTGGCCAAAGGTCAGAGCCCGCTTCAAGGTGAAGAGATTCTCACTGCTTCCGAAAAGGAGAGCGAGCGAGTAATGCTAGAAATTCGAATGCCAGCTGGAATCGAACTATCGACACTTGGATCCGCCGCTGCCGCAAGAATCTCCAACTATTTGGCATCGGGACACATTAATGCGCAGATTTGGGAGCAAGGCCGCCTCTCTTTAACTTTGAGTGGGCGCTTAATTGCAGACCGAATCGTGCGCGAAATCTTGGTGTAGTAGCGTAAGACCATGCATTTAACCCATAACATCTTGATAGCGCTACTGGCGCTCATCTTCCTAATTTCTGGGTTATCAAAAGCTTCCGGCAGCCCTAAGGGCCTCTCTGGAACCAGAGAACTTGAAGTTAAAGATTTTTTTGCGCGTGCCGTCGGGGTGCTTGAAGCCCTGGCCGCACTCTTGTTGATCTATGGCTTGCGGTATCCAGATTCGTTTATTGCTTGGGGTGCGCTCGTTTTCCTCTGGTGCGTTATGGGCGGTGCCATTTATCGCCATTCGAAGCGCAACAAGATGTCTACCTCTTTCCCACCCTTTTTTTTGTTAACTTTGATATCCGTCGTCTTAGTAATCTCTTGATCCGGGACGCCAGCTGATGCAAGACCGACAACTTGAGATCCTTCGCGCGATAGTCGATGAGTATGTTGCCACCGAAGAGCCGGTCGGCTCCAAAATAATCGCGCAACGCCATAGTTTGGGAGTTTCACCTGCAACGATCCGCAATGAGATGGCGATATTGGAAGAGGCGGGCCTGATCACTCAGCCACATACCAGCGCTGGAAGAATTCCCACGAACCTGGGCTATCGAGTCTTTGTTGATAAATTAACTGATGTAAAGCCGCTCAGTACCCCAGAACGTAAAGCGATAGAGACTTTCCTAGAAGGCGCCTTGGATTTAGATGACATCGTCACCAGAACGGTAAAACTGTTAGCCCAAATTACGAAGCAGGTAGCAGTAGTTCAATATCCATCGCTAACAAAGTCGCGGGTGCGTCACCTGGAACTTGTGCTACTTCATCCATCGCGCGCCATGCTGATTTTAATCACCGATACCGGTCGAGTTGAGCAGCGAATAATTGAACTTCCATTTGATATTTCGGAAGCGAGTTTGGCGGTTTTACATGGGCAAATTAATAGCGCAATAGTTGGCCATCCACTTTCGAGCGTTGCCAGCCAGGTTGACGGAATAATTTCGGCATTTAATGAACTCGAACGAAATTCCGTTGCAGTCATAATTGCTAGCTTGATTGAAGTAGCTGTCGAAAGATCAGAAGAAAAAGTTGCGTTGGCAGGAACCGCGAACTTGGCTCGATCTAATCCAGAATTCACCCAAACTATTCACCCGATCTTAGAAGCCCTTGAAGAGCAAGTTGTGTTGCTTCGTTTACTAGCGGATGCGGGCTCTTCAGTTCAAGTTAGAATTGGTGATGAGCAAAATGAGAAGAGTTTGATCTCAACTTCATTGGTAACCATGGGTTATGGCTCAAATGATGCTTCAGCAGGTGCGCTGGGGATTTTGGGACCGACCCGAATGGATTACGCCAGCTCTATGGCAGCAGTACATGCAGTTGCTCGCTATATCGGTCACTTTTTGAATGAGGCTCATTAATGTCAGATCATTATGAATTATTAGGTGTCGGACGAGACGCGTCGGCTGAGGAAATTAAGCGCGCCTATCGGAAGTTAGCCCGGGAATATCACCCTGATGTTAACCCCGACCCAAGCACTCAAGATAAATTCAAATTAATTTCAACCGCCTACGAAGTCCTGAGCGACCCGCAGAAGCGACAAACTTACGATTTAGGTGGCGATCCGTACTCCCAATTCGGCGGCGGTAATTTTGGTTTTGGCGACATCATGGATGCCTTCTTTGGAGGCGGAGCATCATCTCGAGGTCCCAGAGCTCGCTCGCGTGCGGGTCAGGATGCGCTTATCCGAGTTGAAGTTGACCTCTCGGAGGCATGCTTTGGAACCACCAGGGAATTGAGCGTCGAAACCGCAGTCTCGTGTACAAAATGTGAAGGCACCGGCTGTGCAAATGGCAGCGCTCCCAAGACCTGCGAAATTTGCCGCGGTCGCGGTGAGACTCAGCAAGTTACACGGTCATTTATTGGTCAGGTGATGACATCGAGACCTTGCGCTAATTGCCAAGGTTACGGCTCAGTCATAACCGATCCATGTGCAGAGTGCGCCGGCGATGGTCGCGTTCGGGCGCGGCGAAACTTGTCGGTGAAGATTCCGGCCGGCGTCGAGACCGGTAACCGGATTCAGATGTCAGGTCAGGGCGAAGTGGGACCTGGTGGCGGTCCTGCTGGTGATTTATATATTGAAATAATCGAGCGGCCGCATGAAACCTTGGCTCGAGAGGGTTACAACTTACATATTGCGATTGCAATTCCAATGACCTCGGCTGCTCTTGGCGGAAAGGTCAGCATCGAGACCCTTGATGGTCCAAAGGATGTTTCGATCAAAGCAGGCTTGCAAAGCGGGAGTACGGTGACGCTCAAAGACCTCGGAATCACCAAACTTCGTGGTGGTGGGCGTGGGGATTTGATCGTTCACGTCGAAGTAACCATTCCTACGAAACTAAATAAAGAGCAAGAAGAATTATTGCGTTCATTAGCAACCGCCCGTGGTGACACCGGAGAGAGCGCTCAGATTCATAAGATCGGCGAGCGAAATTCAGATGGCGGCCTCTTTGGACGCTTTCGAGATGCGTTTAATCGATAAAATGTTATCGCTGTACTTTGCGCCAGCTTTGCCGGAATCGGGCATCGTCTCGATTACTGACGAAGAAGCACATCATGCAATTTCAGTGATGCGAACTAAAGTTGGCGACTCTGTTCTACTAACTGATGGCAAAGGTGAATGGGCCGAGGGCCACGTTCGTGAAATTTCCAAAAAAAGTTTTGAAGTTGAAATTACCAAACGTGGGTTTCAATCGGAAGTTTTACCCCGATTAGTTGTTATTCAGGCTCTAACTAAAAGTGATCGAATTAAAGAAACCCTTGAGCTCCTCACTGAAGCTGGCGCAGATCGAATTATCCCTTGGCAAGCTCAGCGTTCGATCTCTCAATGGCAACCAGATCACAACGCTAAATGGAGCGCGACCCTTCGCGCTGCAACCAAGCAATCTCGCCGGTTTCGAATTCCGGAAATTGGTCAGCCCTTCGATCTGGCAACTGCAACGTATCTGAAATCGCCTAAATCAAAAGTAATTCTTTTTCACGAATCAGCGACGACGAAGCTTTCGGAATATTTTAAAATTGGCCCGGGTGATGAAGTTGAAGAGATCGTGATCGTCATCGGCCCTGAAGGTGGGATAACCGAGGCAGAACAAGAAGGTTTCCGCGAACTAGGAGCACAAATCGCACACCTGGGTGAACCGGTTTTTCGCTCGGCGCACGCGGGCGTAGCGGCACTGGCTGCAATCCAAGCGCTCTTGGCGCGCTGGTAATAGAGTTTCTCTTATGAGTTGCCTCTTTTGCGCCTTCGCCTCCAAAGAGATTCCAGTTCCCATGACCTACGAAAGCGATGCCGTTTTTGCAATCGCCGACATCAATCCGCAGGCCCCGACGCATCTTCTGATTTTGCCAAAAGTGCATGTTGAAAACGCAGCCGTGTTGGCAGCAGAGCACCCGAACGTCTTAGCCGAGCTCGTTACGGTCGCCGCAAATTTGGCCAGCAATTTGGAACTAACTGGCTATCGATTGGTTTTCAACACCGGAAGCAGCGCTGGACAGAGCGTTTTTCACGCTCATCTACACCTATTGGGTGGACGCGCATTCGCATGGCCACCGGGATAAAAGTAAGATAGTTGGTAATGGAGCCCGCACTTATAACCGTCCCCACCGCAATTCCCATGGTTGCTTTAGTCGGGGCGCACGATGCCTACCTGCGAATCTTAGATTCGACCTTTACTGATCTAACGATCACGGTTCGAGGCAATGAGATCTTTGCCCACGGCGATCTCTCACAATTAGCCCAATTCGATGCTTTAGTTCGCGAGCTACTGGTTTTGCTTCGCGCTGGACAATCTTTAAGCGAAGAGGTTTTGTTTCGCGCAATTTCGATGATCCGCCATGATCCGACTGAACATCCGGCCGAAGTTCTCTCATTAAATATTTTGAGCAATCGTGGCAAATCAATTCGTCCCAAGACTTCAAATCAGAAGCGATACGTTGAAGCGATCGACGAGCACACCATTACCTTTGGAGTTGGACCAGCAGGAACCGGAAAGACTTACCTTGCCATGGCAAAAGCGATTCAGGCGCTCCAGGCCAAAACCGTTAACCGAATTATTCTGACTCGACCAGCCGTTGAAGCGGGGGAGCGATTGGGATTTCTCCCAGGAACTCTTCAAGAGAAGATTGATCCATACCTTCGTCCGCTCTTCGATGCGCTGCACGACATGATTGATCAGGATTCAATTCCAAGACTTATGCAATCGGGAATTATCGAAATTGCGCCGCTGGCTTATATGCGCGGAAGAACTTTGAATGATGCCTTCGTTATCTTGGATGAAGCTCAAAATACCTCGGCTGAACAGATGAAAATGTTTCTTACTCGGCTTGGCTTCGGCTCAAAAATGGTGATCACTGGCGATGTGACTCAGGTCGATTTACCTAACGGAACGCCTTCTGGTTTGCGCGTTGTTCATGAGATTCTCGATGGCGTCGACGATATTTGTTTCATGCACTTAACCGCAGAAGATGTAGTTCGAAACCGGCTAGTTGGTGACATCGTCAGTGCATACGAAGTATTTAATGAGAAGTCACCCCAACCAAATGCCAGAGCCCTCAGATCTGGAACTGGTGATCGATAAGCCTTGCGAAAGCGAGCTATCTTTATGAATATCGAAATCAGCAACTCTTCCAACATGGAATGTGACGAATCAGCTTTGGTTGATGTCGCCTATTTCACGCTGTTGAAAATGGGGATTCATCCTGAATCGGAACTAAGTATCACTTTGGTGGATGAAACAAAAATTACTGAATTACATATCGAGTGGATGGATTTGCCTGGGCCAACTGATGTCCTCTCCTTCCCAATGGATGAAATGCTCCCAAATTCGGCTGCCAATGGTCCTGGAATCGTTGGCGATATCGTCTTGTGTCCAAGTTTTGCGTTGACTCAGGCAAAGGACCACTCGTTGGCGGATGAACTGGCCTTGCTCACCGTTCATGGCGTGCTGCACCTTTTGGGCTATGACCATGCGGAATTATCTGAAGAGCAAGCGATGTTTGAGCTCCAAGATACTTGTTTGGTCGAATGGAAAGCGCAACGATGAACATCGTGACCATTCTTCTTGTCATTTTATTGTTGCTCTTTGCTGGCTTCTTGGCGGGCAGCGAGTCTGCGCTGAATTCAATTTCTCGGGTAATCGTTGATGACTTGATAGCCAATAAGCCGAAACAGGCACAGCGATTGATGAAGGTAATTCAAGAGCCATATCGCTACTTGAACGTTCTCTTATTAGTTCGCAAGACTTGCGAGTTAACCGCGACCGTTTTGGCTGCCGATGCCTTTTTAGCTCATACGCATCATCATGCACTTAGCATCGCGATCACAATTGCCGTGATGGTCACGCTTTCGTATGTAGTCGTTGGAGTTGGCCCCAGAACTTTGGGCCGCCAACATGCAATGTCGTGGGCTAGACCTGCTGCGATCGTCGCTGATTTCTTGGCGATGATTCTTGGCCCACTTACTACTCTTTTGATTGCAATTGGAAATGCCATTACTCCAGGTCGCGGTTTTAGGACTGGTCCTTTTTCCAGCGAAGCAGAACTCCGAGATCTCGTTGATCAAGCCAGTGAAAGAGGTCTGGTAGAAGAGTCTGAACGCGAAATGATCCACTCGGTCTTTGATTTGGGCGAGACGTTGGTTCGAGAGTTAATGGTGCCCCGCACCGATATGGTCTGGATTGAAGGAAACAAAACTTTGCGCCAAGGCCTTTCACTCGCACTTCGCTCTGGATTTACTCGCATCCCGGTCATCACCGAAAATCTTGATAATGTCATTGGAATCGCATATGTAAAGGATTTGGCGAAGCGCGTTCATGAACACCATGAATCGGAACAGCTTGAAAAGGTAGAACAACATCTTCGCGCCGCGACCTTTGTCCCGGAGACTAAGACTGCTGCCGAATTACTCAAGGAGATGCAGCGCGATCAGATTCACATGGCGATCGTTATTGACGAATATGGCGGGACGGCTGGACTAATTACCATTGAAGATATTCTGGAAGAGATTGTTGGCGAAATCGCCGACGAATATGACGAGACCGAAGAAGAGGTGGAGTGGTTAGATCCACAGACCGCCAGAATTTCGGCTCGCTTCCATGTCGAAGACTTTGAAGATGCCTTTGAGATCGAATTTACCGATTCCGATCGCGAAGATGTGGACAGCATCGGCGGACTTTTAGCTAAGCAGTTGGGCCGAGTTCCGATTCCAGGAAGCACAATCACAATCGCGGGCTGGAAACTGACGGCAGAACGTCCAATCGGACGACGCCACCGAATCGGTACCGTGCTTGCAACCAAGGTAGAAACGAGCGAAACTCCAAATACTGAAGTAATTGCGCAGGAGCAGTAGTAACCCCAAAAAATGGCAAGAATCGCATTCGCGGTAGAGTTCGCCAATGCGCATAGTTCGATTTGCCCCGTTGGAAAGTGCTCATTTGGGCTCGGATCCACTCTTTGGCGTTCTAAACGATCAAGATAAAATTTTGGTTCTCAAGGGCGATCCGATCTACGCCGGCATAGTTCCCACAGAGAAAGTCATTGATTTAGATCATGCCAGGTTGCTCGCTCCCGTGATTCCTCGGAGCAAGGTCGTTTGTATTGGCAAAAATTATGCCGATCACGCCGCGGAGATGGATTCACAAGTTCCAGAAGAGCCAATAATTTTCCTTAAACCCAACACTTCGGTTGCGGGCCCCAACGATGTTATTCAGTGGCCACGAATGAGCGAACGCGTCGATTTCGAGGGTGAGCTAGCAATTGTTATCGGTCGCATTTGTAAAGAAGTGCCAAAGGAGAAGTATCGCGATGTAATTTTTGGCTTTACCATCGCAAACGATGTCACAGCTCGGGATCTGCAAAAGAAAGATGGTCAGTGGACTCGGGCTAAGGGCTTCGACACTTTCTGTCCGATCGGACCATGGATCGAAACCGCATTTGAACCCGCAGAGCATCGGATCAGCACCACGCTAAATGGCGAGATCAAGCAATCGGAGCCGCTATCTTCCATGATCTTCAAAGTCCCAGAGATCATTGCCTTTGTTACATCGGTGATGACCTTGTTACCTGGCGACATTATTCTTACCGGCACACCTGCCGGAATTGGTCCAATGCCCGAACACTCGGAAGTCACTGTGACTATCGAAGGTATCGGCTCACTATCGAATCGGGTCTCATCTCGTGCCAACTAATCGTCCCGTCCGAGTTCGCTTCGCACCATCTCCAACTGGGGATCTGCACGTCGGAAATATTCGCACTGCCCTCTTTGATTGGGCATATGCTCGCCATACTGGTGGAACCTTTATTTTTCGCATCGAGGATACCGATACCGATCGAGTCACTGATGAATATATTGCTGCCGCGTTGGATACCTTGCGCTGGTTGGGACTGAATTGGGATGAGGGTCCTGAAGTGGGCGGAGAATATGGCCCATATCTTCAGAGCCAACGGTTGGATATTTATGCTGAATATGCGGCAAAGTTTTTGGCACAAGGCGATGCTTATCATTGCTACTGCTCGGCAGAAGAGCTTGAAGCTCGCCGAGAAGCCCAGCGCGCCGCCAATGTGGCACCAGGTTATGACGGAAAATGTCGTTCTTTAAGTGCCGAAGAAGTTTCAGCCTTCGTTGCGCTTGGTCGCAAGCCAGTCGTTCGAATGCGCATGCCGGATGGTGAAACCACTTTCACCGATCTAATCCGAGGTGAAGTAACTTTCGATCATAATTTTGTTCCGGACTTTGTTCTAGCGCGCGGGGATGGCTCCCCGCTCTACACCTTGGCTGTTGCGGTTGATGATGTTCTTATGAAGGTAACCCACGTTTTGCGTGGTGAAGATTTGCTCTCTTCCACCCCGCGGCAAATCCGGGTTTACCAGGCAATGGGGCTTACTCCAGAGGAATATCCAGCCTTCGCCCACTTGCCATTTGTGATGGGGCAAGACAACGCCAAACTTTCAAAGCGCAATGGTGAAGTTTCAATTGCTTGGTATCGCGACGCTGGTTACTTGCCAGAGGCAATTTGTAATTACCTGGCACTGCTTGGTTGGTCACCCGGAGATGATCGCGAAGATGTTTCGCGTGAAGAGATCGCGGAACTATTTACCGTTGAACGCGTTCACGGCAGCCCAGCCCGCTTCGATATGAAGAAGTTGGAAGCGATCAACGGCGACAAGATTCGCGCGCTTGAGCTGGATGATCTTCTGGCTCGAGTAACACCTTTTCTCCAACGCGATGGGGTAATTGAGGGGACTGCGGCCGAGCTCGCGGTCGTAAAATTGACGCTGCCTTTAATTCAAGAGCGAATCGCCACCTTGGCAGAGGTCAGCGCCATGGTGAAGTTCCTTTTTGTCAAAGAGTTTGCCATTGAAGCCGATTCCTTGCCCAAGGTTTCAGATGAGCAATCGCAATCAGTTCTTCAGGTAGCGCTTCGTACCTTGGAATCAGTTGCCGATTGGAAGCATGCCGATATTGAAGCGGCGCTACGAACGGCGTTAATCGATGGGCTCGCCTTGAAACCTCGAATTGCCTTCGGAGCGATCCGAATTGCAGTAACCGGCAGCCATATTTCACCACCACTTTTCGAGTCGATGGAGTTGCTGGGGCGCGAGCGTTCCATGGCCCGAATCGCCGGCGCCGTTAAGTAAGCCGCTTTTTTCAGGGTATTCTTGCCACTTGCCAATTCGCGAGCCTAGCTCGAGGCTTGGTGGGGTATGGGGTAATTGGCAGCCCTGCTGATTCTGGTTCAGTAAGTCTAGGTTCGAGTCCTGGTACCCCAGCGAAAAGCTTTAAGTTTTAACTTTTATCTCTACCAACTAGGGCCCCGTCGTCTAGCGGCCTAGGACTCTGGCTTCTCAAGCCAGCTACGAGGGTTCGAATCCCTTCGGGGCTACCAAAGTGACCACTGCAGTTAAAAAATGCAGTGGTACTCACTTACTTTTTGCTAAATACTCCGTAAGCCGGGCCGCAGTTGCCACAACCACCGCGGCATGTAGCCGTCCAGGTTGGCGCCCGAGCCGCTCCATTGGGCCGCTGATGCTCACTGCCGCAATTACTTTGTTATTTGGACCGCGCACAGGCGCTGAAACTGATGCGACGCCAGCTTCGCGCTCGCCAACCGATTGCGCCCAACCGCGGCGCCTGACGGCGGAGAGGCTAGCGGCGGTAAATTTCGAATTAATTATGCCCCGGTGCAGTTTTTCGGGCTCTTCCCATGCAAGCAGGACTTGTGCGGCTGAGCCGGCCTGCATCGTTAAGACGGTACCTACCGGAACTGAATCTCGAAGACCGCTG
>Ga0194061_1001032_pt1 | contig 16768 bp, 17 predicted proteins | sample SepL2221m_MetaG_FD_163423 | JGI IMG/M metagenome (GOLD analysis project Ga0194061, IMG submission 163423) | Anoxic zone freshwater microbial communities from boreal shield lake in IISD Experimental Lakes Area, Ontario, Canada - Sep2016-L224-21m | ecosystem: Environmental > Aquatic > Freshwater >... | reverse complement strand
AACTACTTCCATGACGGCTCGATTCTCTTTAGAGGTTAATGGTATCTAGAATCAAATTAACGGGTATAGGTGCAAAAATGTGAGGATAGAAGTCGCCCTCTCCCCCATCTTCCAAGCGGACTTCGATACCGACGCTTGCTAGTGCTTTTTGACTTATAACCAGCACCACTAAGTCTTGGGCGGTTGCGCCATATACATAATCTTTGGTGCCCTCTAATTGAATAGCCGTTGAAGCGTGAATGAATCCGACTTGTTCGAAGGATTTGCCTTTTGTGGATCGGTCGTAGATTCCAGTTCTTTGGGCCTGCTGCCAATCGGCAAGTGTGGTGACATGGTAAATCAGGTCATCATGCGAATTTTCGGAAGGGGCCAGGTCCATGCCCGCAGTTTAACGAAGATGATTTTTAGCGATAGATGCATTTCTGGACTGAATGTCGCGTAGATACGGCAAGATGAACCCATGGACGCGGTGCTAGCGATACTGAGCGGAGCCTTTATCGGCTCGGTCCTCGGATTTGTTGGAGCCGGCGGGGCTATGACCTCCGTTCCGATTTTGCTCTACGTTTTTCACTTCACCCCGACTCAGGCGACTACTGCAGCGCTGGCCATCGTTTTGCTGGCGGCTCTCTCTGGAGCTATACCAAAGATGCGGACCCACGAAGTTCTTTACCGCGAAGCCTTCTCCATTTGGGGCATTGGCTTGGTGACCAACATTGGCGGTGCGGCTCTCTCGAAGCACCTCCCAAATTCGGTCATCACCACGGGCTTTGCATTGATCTTGATCTTCGCCGGCTTTGCCACCCGGCGCGGACCTATCGGGGTCGAAGATGAGAAACGGATGACGGTAGGAGTCTTAATCGCAATCTCCCTGGTAATTGGCGCCATGACTGGTGTCTTTGGAGTGGGCGGCGGGTTCCTTGCAATTCCAGTACTGGTTCTCTTTTATAACACTCCGCAGAACAAAGCGGCGGGCACTTCTCTCTTAATCATCTCGATCAACTCCATGACATCTTTCTTGGGACATCACGCGGTATGGCATGAAGTCAAGTGGGGAATTCCAGTTGGGATTGGCGCTGTAGCGATCGTGGTCTCGATGGTGGCTTCTCATAACACCAAGCATGTGCCGGTGGCTCTTCTTCGCCGCTCGTTCACCTATCTGCTTTTTCTCTTGGCAATCTTCACTCTGGCTAAAACTTGGATCTTCCACTCATAAGGTAACCCTGGGTCATTTTGGGTAAAGTGCGGCGCGTGAAACTCTCCTACGAAACTTCGGGCAGCGGTACACCGTTGCTTCTCATTCATGGAATGGGTTCGGCTTCAACGGCTTGGAAATTAATTAGGCCAGCGTTGCAAGATAAATTTCAGGTCACCGCCATCGATCTTCCCGGGCATGGCAAATCAGATTTAGATCCGCATCAAGCGATGGATCCCTATTCACTCGCCTTGCTTATGACCAAGCAGATGGATGAATTGGGAATTGAGAAAGCGCACATCGCCGGGAACTCGCTGGGTGGTTGGATTGCATTGGAAATGGCGGCCGCTTTTCCAGATCGCGTATTAAGCGTTACTGGCTTAGCGCCGGCGGGCTTGTGGTTGGTACCCACCACCCAACGAACGCTTCTTGGGGCATCCTCGAGAATTATGGCGCAGTACAGTTATAAATTTGCAGATCAGATAGTGAAACAGGAGTGGGCGCGCAAAATCGGTTTTGCGGAAGTCAGTCCACGATGGCGCGAATTTTCAAACGATGTCATGGTCGATGCTGTTGTCGCATATGGTGGTTCGAATGGATATTTCCCAGCGTGGGATGGCATGCTCACGCGTCGCTTCGATAAATCAATAAGCGAGACGATCCCAGTAACAATTCTCTTTGGCGACAGTGATAACACCTTGCCGGCTCAGACATCGCAGGAACGCACCTTGGCTCCGGCGCATGCGCGGTGGATTACCTTGTCGCAATCTGGACATGCACCAATGTGGGATAGCCCGCTTGATTGTGTAGCCGAGATAATTCATACCGCCTCCTTAGTCCAATGATTACCGTTGTTTACTTCTGGCGTATCCCGGCTAAACGCGCGCCGCAAGCGATCTGGCATATGGCGGTCGATCGACTCTCGCTTAAGAGAGATAACAATGTTGGGTTTTTTAAATTAATTGGAACCGGTACTGGAGAAACATTTACACCGCGCGATGCCGATCCAACCCTCTGGGGATTGATCGTCACTATGGACGAAGAGAACGTCGCTGCATTTGATGCCGGAACTGTCGTAACTGCTTGGAGAAAGTTCGCGCTTTCAGAGAGCCGGTATCTCGCCTCCCCCATCTCGTCACACGGTAAGTGGGCGGGGCTCCAACCCTTTGAGGTGGACTTCGAATTGGGAAAGACCTGGACCGGTCAGGTTTTGGCAATCACTCGTGCCAAGATTCGATGGAGCAAAAACCTGCGCTTTTGGCGCGCAGTGCCACCAGTGATTGAAAGTTTGCGCAGCGGTGTTGGGGTCGAAGTTGCTTTTGGCATTGGTGAAGCCCCGCTTGGACTGCAGGGAACTCTCTCCATATGGAGCGATGGCGCTGCTCTGCAAGCCTTTGCTTATAAGGGGGCAGCTCATTCTGCTGTAATTCGCGAAACTGCCGCGCAGGGTTGGTATTCCGAAGAGCTCTTCGCGCGCTTCGCGCTCCGTGAGGTTCGTGGCTCTGTTACTAGCACCAAGTAGGGCAGAATAAAGGCGTGACCATCCGCAACTATCGCCCGCGCCAACAGGCACGCAGGTCAACCTCGCGGACACAATCTGTCGCACTCTATCTGGGAGTGCTGTCAGTTATCGGATTACAAATTGCATATCCGCTCGTTCACGGTTCCGTGTTGCGCGACGTAACGCTCGCCACGGTATTTGTTGGTGCTGCAACGATGGTCTTTCATTCATACCTTTTCTATGGCCCACTCTTCGCAACAACATTTACCATTATTACCTTCGCTTACTCTTTGGGCATCGAAACCCTTGGCGTTAAGAGTGGATGGCCCTTTGGTCGCTATCACTATGACCACTCTCTCGGATTTCAAATCTTTGGTGTTCCACTGCTCGTTCCCTTTGCTTGGATGATGCTCTCTTATCCGCTCTTGATAGCTGCGCGTCGCGCCGCTGCCCATTGGGTCTTTCTCTACGGAGGCATCGGGTTAATGATCTGGGATCTCTTCTTAGATCCGCAGATGGTTGATGCCGGTCGTTGGAGTTGGAAACTCGTTGGTCCGCACACTCCTTTTGAGCCGCAGATTCCGCTCTCAAATTCCGCCGGGTGGCTCTTCGCGGGAATGGGTTTAATGGCTTTGCTACACAAAGTATTGCCGCGCGGTCACCGCAAGAAATCCATCAGCTCTCTCGCCCCTGACATTTTGCTCTTCTGGACTCTTTTCGGCGGAGTCGTTGGCAATATCTTCTTCTTCCATCACACTCAGATCGGAATTTTTGTAGGGTCGCTCTTCTTTATCTACCTGATCCCTTATATGTTCCAGCTTCGCTTTGGCCGGCCAGATACCGCATAGCCCATGATCTATCTCCTTGCACTCACCGCAATTCCTTTGCTCTTTACCGCTGCCAATTCTCTTTCGATGCGCGTTGTACACAAAGGTCAAGCCCAAGAGATCAAAGGTGCGGTTTCGATCTTGATACCGATGCGCAATGAGGCTGAGAATGTAGATGGCGTCCTAACTGCCGTGGCAGCATCGACGCTCATTTCGGATTTCGAAATTCTTATCCTTGACGATCATTCCGAAGATTCCACGGCCGCTCTGCTCCGCGGTTTTCCTGGAGCAACAACCTATGCGGGTATCGATCTACCTGAAGGTTGGCTCGGCAAGAACTTCGCCTGCCACCAACTGGTTACCCATTCCAAAGGTGAATATCTAGTCTTTATCGATGCCGACGTGCGTGTCTCCGACTCGGCGATTGCCGCGGCGATTACATATATGGAATCGCTGGGCTGGGACTTCATTTCACCCTATCCCCGCCAGATCACCGTCACATTCTTTGAACGCTTGATTCAGCCGCTACTGCAGTGGTCGTGGCTCTCCTCGGTGCCACTGCGTCTTGCGGAGCGCGCAAAGTTTCCTTCCATGATTATTGCCAACGGTCAGTTTATGATCGTGAAACGTCAGCCCTACATTGCTGCGGGTGGACATAAAGCGATCAGACACGAAGTGCTAGATGATCTCGAACTAGCCCGCCTTTTGGTAAAGAGTAGCTTTAAAGGCGGAGTCGCCGATGCCAGTGGTGTCGCTGCCTGTCGCATGTATACAACGCAAAGCGAACTCTTTGACGGGTACACCAAATCGCTCTGGCGCGCCTTTGGTTCTCCGATCGGCGCGCTCGCGACGAGCCTCTTCCTGTTTCTCACTGGCGTACTCCCGCTGCTGCTTGCTCTCGCGGGGTATCGAACCGCGTGGCTTGGGTATTTTCTTATTGTGCTCTCGCGTTATGTCGCTGCACTACGAACGCGATCGACACCGAGCACCGCACTCTTGCATCCGCTTGCTATCGTGACTCTTATCTACCTCATCATCAAATCGTGGTATCAAAAATCAACGGGCCAATTAACGTGGCGCGGACGGAGCGTGGCTTAATTGTCCAAGATAGTTGTGATTGGCGCCGGAGTAGGTGGCATGACCGTTGCCGCCCGTCTGGCAAAACAAGGACACGAAGTCTCGCTCTACGAAGCTTCCGATCGCACCGGAGGCAAGTGCCGCACAGAATGGTTCGGCGACTACGCCTTTGATACGGGACCTTCGCTACTCACGCTTCCTGCAATATACAAAGATTTCTTTCTCAAAACCGGTCCGCGCTTTGAAAGGGTTTTGACAAGCACCGCCGTCGATCCGTCATTTACTTATAATTTTGCCGACGGAAAGAGCGTTGACTTCGTTAATCTTGATCTTCCCAAGACCTGCGCCGCTATCGATGCCGCGCTAGGGGTTGAAGCAGGCAACGCCTGGCACACCCTCATGCAGCGCGCAGAGATTATGTGGGATATTTCGCGAGTCCCCTTCGTGCAATCTGAACTCACTTCTATCTGGAGTCTGCTCAAACGCCGCGATTTAATCCGTGGAATCCGACAGATCGCGCCCTACAAATCGCTGCGCAAGGTGACTGGGGAATACACCAAAGACCAGCACATCCAAATGATCATCGATCGTTATGCAACCTACACCGGCTCTGATCCGCGTCGGGCCCCCGCCGCCCTGTTAACCATCGCATTTGTTGAAGCCAGTTTTGGGGCCTGGCATCTCGCTGGCGGTATCGGCCAATTGAGCGTTGCCTTGGAAGAGCGCTGCCGCCTGCTCAAAGTTGATATCCACATGAACTCCACCGTCGCACAGATCAACACCGCCTGTGGGGCAGTTACCGGAGTAACTTTGGCGAGCGGCGCAGTCATTAGCGCAGATCTCGTTGTCGCCAATGCCGACGCCGAGATCGTTTATAACCAGCTCCTGGGGCCAGAGGTGCGTCAAGCAAATCCAGAACGCAAGAAGTTAAAACGTGCGGAAAAATCTCTGGCTGGATTCTCGCTCTTGCTAGGACTCGACAATTCCAAGATAGATGGCCCCGCTCCCGAGATCAACCATCACTCCATTTATTTTCCGGCAGATTACGATGCCGAATTCGATGCCATCTTCACTAAACATGTTCCGGTGGCGGACCCAACTATCTATATCTGCGCACCCCATGATCCGTTGATGGTTAAACGCGCGGGCACCGAGAATTGGTTTGTACTTGTAAACGCTCCCCGCCACGATCCCGCTTCAGGATGGGATTGGAGCCATGGCGGCGCGGAATATGCGCGGCAGATCATTGCGAAACTCGATGCTCTGGGGTTACGAGTCAGTGAACGCCTTGATGTTATGGAATTTAGAACCCCGCTTGATCTGCAGAACGCGACGAACGCTCCCGGCGGATCTATCTATGGAACTTCGAGCAATGGAGCGATGTCAGCATTTTCGCGCGCGAAGAATCGTTCACCTGTGAAAGGGCTCTTCTGTGTTGGTGGATCAGCTCACCCCGGTGGTGGATTGCCGCTGGTGGGAATGAGCGCGGAGTTAGTCGCCGAGGCGATCGGTGGCACTCAAACGGGTGTAACCGCTGCGCATCACAGTCACTAAAGCAATTGCTTGCTGCACGGTCCACACCACAGCCAGAGTTGTGACGGCAGAAACTTTGATGTCATAGGCCAAGATCGCAACCGCCAAAAATGAAGCACGCACCGGACGTTCCGCGATGGTTACAACATCAATGCGATAGTCACCTAGTCCAGCGATACGAGCCCGCGAATATTCTTGGGTAAAAGCAAGAACCCACGCTGTGGCAATTAACCAAGCGGGTGCCCCAAGTTTGTAAAAAGCCAGAGCCCAAAAAGTCTCTCCAATGCGATCGCAGAGCGCATCAACCATCGCACCGCGTTTGCTCGCCTTGTTGCTCAATATCGCAACGGTTCCATCAATTCCATCGCTCAACAGCGAGATGCCAAGGAGAGCGATGCAATAATTTCTATTGGCTTCGGTATAAGTGAAAACTGCTGCAATAACTCCGATAATGCTCAATACATTGGGCGAAACCTTTATGCGAACCAGTGGGCGAGAAATCGCAAAAGAGATCACCAACCAGCCTTTCACTATCCCTGTGATCTCCGCTCCACCATGGAGCGCACTCCAGTTAGCAAAGAACTCTTCACGTTTCATCGTAATCCAATGTTCTTGACGATCGCAGCGGTAGCGGCAGCCTTATTCATAGTATAGAAATGAATTCCCGGAACACCAGCCTTGATCAACTCTTCGCAGAGTTGAGTCGCGATCTCGACACCTAATTCCACGCCTGCCGCTTCATCCTCCGCGACGGCGGCAAAACGTTCCCCGATCATTGGTGGGATGGGAGTCCCACCAAGTTCAGCCATACGCGTTAGCTGCTTGAAGTTAGTAATGGGAAGCACGCCCGCGATGATAGGTAGATGCGAACCCGCACTGGCGAGCTCATCAACTAATCTCAGGTAGGCGCTGATATCGAAGAAGAACTGCGTGGTCGCAAAGGAGGCACCATGCGCCTCCTTGCGGAGCAGGGTCTGAATGTCAGCGGCAAAATCGCCATGTGAGGCGGGATGGCCATCAGGAAACGCGGCAACGCCGACGGCGAAATTACCGCGCGTGCACACCAGATCAACTAATTGGTCGGCATGATCCAGTCCATTCGGGGTAGATATCCAGGGTGCCTCAGGGCCGCCCGCAGGATCTCCACGCAAGGCCAAGATCGTTGAAATCTTTGCGGCTTGATACTGATCCAAAATCTGCTCTAACTCGGTTCTGGTGGAACCTACACAGGTTAGGTGAGCCACCGTGGGAATTCCGGTGTGCGCAGTGAGTTCATCTGCAATACGTATCGTTCGGTCTCGGGTGGAACCCCCTGCCCCATATGTGACGGATACAGAATCAGGGTTAAGCAGGGCCAACTCTTCGACCGCCTCCCAGAGCTTGGACTCCCCGAGCTCATCCTTCGGCGGAAAGAGTTCGATAGAGAACGCGGTGGATTTCTCAGTTCTCGCCTTCATAGCGGAGCAGGGTACCGTTACCGAGTGGACTTTGATGGCATTCGTGGACTCACCGGAGCAATCAACAAATCTCTTGGCGAATTTTTTGACCATGAGTCTAGTTATTTGCGAACAATAGGCAGTGAACTTAATCCAGTTGCAGATGCGCTCGGTCGATTCTTACTCGATAGCGGAAAACGTTTACGCCCTCTCTTTGCAACCATTGGCTTCTTAGGCGCCGGCGGAGAACTAACACCTCAGGTAATTCGCGCGAGTTCGAGTTTGGAATTAGTACACGTCTGCGCACTAATTCATGATGATGTGATGGATGCTTCAGATACCAGGCGTGGTGCTCCCGCGATTCATAAACAATTCGAAACCATTCATGATGCAGATGGCCTACACGGCAGCAGCGAGCAATTTGGCGTTGCTTCAGCAATCTTGCTCGGCGATCTCGCACTCATCTGGGCCGCCAAAGCGCTCCATGAATCTGGTCTACCTCCAGAAAGTATTCTCCGCTCTCTTCCTATCTATGACGAGATGCGCGTTGAATTGATGGCCGGCCAATACCTCGATGTTTATGAGCAAGCGCTCGCCAGCGAGAGCGTAGAACGCTCCCTAAAAGTTGCCCGATATAAATCTGGCAAGTACTCCATTGAACGTCCATTGCATTTTGGCGCGAGCCTTGGTGCCGGATTCACGCCACACGTAGTTGATATCTACTCGAATTATGGCTTGCCGCTGGGCGAAGCTTTCCAACTGCGCGATGATGTAATTGGAGTATTTGGGGATTCTGAGAAGACTGGCAAGCCTGCCGGCGATGATCTGCGCGAAGGAAAGCGCACTGTTTTAGTGGCTACGACTCTCTCCAAGTCGACTGCCGCCCAGCGCGCAGAATTCCTAGAGCACTTTGGTCGAAAAGATTTGGATACGGCGAAGATCGATTCGCTGCGCCAGATCATTGTCGATACCGGAGCACTCGCCGAACTCGAAACTATGATCGAAGTCATGACTTTCAAAGCGCATGACGCGCTCACTCATGGTGGAATTACCCCACAAGCCGTCACCTATTTAAATGAGATGGCTATCGCTGCTACACAACGCAGCTCGTAAATTTAAGGGGTTCTAGGTGCGTCAAGTAAAAGGCAAGAGCGATCATGTAGTCATCGTGGGCGCAGGCCTCGGTGGTTTGAGCGCTGCGCTCCGACTTGCTGGTGCCGGTCGCAAAGTTACCGTGATCGAGCGCGAGTCGGTTCCCGGGGGCCGCAATGGATTGCTACAACGCGATGGTTACTCATTTGATACCGGTCCATCTGTTCTCACGATGCCATCTCTGATCGAAGATGCACTCGCCTGCGTGGGCGAAGATATTAAAGATTGGCTTGAACTCGTCCCCGTCGACCCGCTCTACCGCGCGTTCTATCATGATGGAACCCACCTCGATGTGCACGCCGATACCCGCAGAATGCAAGATGAAATTGCGACCAAGATCAGCGCTGAGGAAGCAGCAGGTTATGGACGCTATGTTGACTTCGTAACCAAACTCTACAAATACGAGATGAACGATTTCATCGATCGTAATATCGATTCGCCCCTCAACTTGGTGACTCCCAACCTCGCACGCTTGGTAGCACTCGGCGGATTCCGCCGTTTGGCTCCCAAGGTAAACCAGTTTCTTAAAGATCCGAGAACACAGAAGGTTTACTCGTTCCAGGCGATGTATGCCGGCGTCAGCCCGCAACAAGCCCTCGCGATCTACGCCGTTATCGCCTATATGGATTCGGTCAACGGTGTCTTCTTCCCTAAAGGCGGAATGCACGCAGTTCCCCGCGCGTTAGCGGGAGCGGCGCAGAAGCATGGCGTCACTTTCATGTACGACACCACTGTAACGACCGTCGAAAAAAGTAATAATCGCGCGACTGCAGTAATCACCGCTACCGGCGAACGGATTGAGTGCGATGCGCTGATCTTGAATCCAGATCTACCTGTTGCCTACCGCGATTTGCTGGGCTCCACCCCACGTAGGGTCAAAAGCCTTAAGTACTCCCCGTCATGCGTCACCCTCCTGGTAGGAACAAAGAAGAAATACGATCACCTCACCCACCACAACATTCACTTCGGTGAATCGTGGGAGCAAGTCTTTGACGAGTTGATCAATAAGCAGACGCTGATGACCGATCCCAGCCTGCTGGTCACTATTCCGACTTACGATGACCCATCTTTGGCTCCCAAAGATCACTCGTCGTATTACATCCTCTTTCCTACTCCAAATCTTGATGCCAAGATCGATTGGCGAACCGAAGGTCCGCGCTACCGCGATGAGATGCTGCGCATTATGGAAGCCAGAGGATATGAAGGCTTCGCTGATTCGATTGAAGTTGAAGAACTGACAACGCCTCTAGATTGGCAAGAGCGCGGAATGGAGCGCGGAGCCCCCTTTGCTAGCGCACATACCTTTTTCCAGACCGGTCCCTTTAGGCCGCGCAACCTGGCGCAAGGCTTTGAAAACGTGGTCTTCGCTGGATCGGGTACTCAACCAGGTGTTGGGGTACCGATGGTATTGATCTCCGGTCGGCTAGCTGCTGAACGGATCGTGGGAGCGATCAAATAAAGTGGATGAGCTAACCGCTGCTGGGATTCTTGATCCAGAACTCCGTGCATCGTACACAGAGTGCAAGCGACTTAACTCTTTGCATGGCAAGACCTATTACCTCGCCACTCTCTTACTTCCTCAAGCTAAGCGTCCCCACGTCCATGCCTTGTACGGATTTGCCCGTTATGCCGATGAGATTGTCGATGATCTCGCTTCCACTCTCTCCCTCTCTCAAAAATCAGCGCTACTAAAGAGTTGGGGCGACGGCGTTCTGGCCGACATTCGTCGAGGAACCAGCGCTGATCATGTCGGTCGCGCACTTGTCGACACTGTGCGACGCTTTGATATTCCCATCGCTCACTTTGAAGCCTTCCTTCATTCCATGACGATGGATCTATCCGTTACCGAGTATCAAACGTATGAAGATTTGATGGAATACGTTTACGGCAGCGCAGCGGTTATTGGCTTACAGATGGTTCCCATTCTGGGGGCTACCGATCCTGCTGCAAATGCGGCTGCAGAGAAGCTCGGAATTGCTTTCCAACTGGCAAACTTTATTCGCGATGTCGGCGAAGATCTTGAGCGCGGTCGAATTTATCTCCCGCTCGATGAGTTGCATTCCGCAGGTGTTACTCCAGAGATGTTGGCCGCTAAGAAATTAACGCCCGAAATTAAAGCAGCACTCGCCTTTCAAATAGCACGGGTGCGCCGCCTTCAAGCAGAAGCCGCGGCTGGCATAAAGCTCTTGAACCCATCAAGCCAACCTTGCATCAACGCTGCATCTGAACTCTATTGTGGGATCGTCGATGAGGTAGAGAAGATCAACTTTGAGATCTTTACCCAGCGGGCAAAAACTTCAACCTGGCGCAGGCTCAAAGTCGCCATTCCTGCTTACGTCAAAGCGCTCCGAGCGCGCTAGAGTTGTACCAACGGGAGCCGCTTTGCGTGGCTGAGAGGACCTGATCTCCAGGTCGACCGTATGACCAGTTCGGTAATGCGAACTGTGGAGGGTTAATGATGCACTCAATAAATCACGCACTCATGACAACCATGCTCACCGCTTGGGATTACAAACTCACCTACTTAGAGTTCTTTGCTTTTATAACTTCGGTGGTTGGCGTCGCCTACGGAATTTTTGGTCCGCGCATTACCTGGCCGTGGTGGAATATCAGCAGTCTTCTTTACGCAGGCCTCTTCTTTGAACAGAAGTATTACGCCAGCGCCTTGCTCCAATTTGTATTTGTTGCGGGCGGAATATGGGGATGGTTCGGTTGGGGTCCCAAAGGGGCAAAACCTGCCAAACTCTCCCTGCGAACTAATCTCTACTGGATCGCCGGATATTTCGTAGCCTGGTTCGCTCTCTATCCAGTGCTCGTGCATATCGGTGCAGCCGCATCGCTCACGGATGCCTTCGGTTTTGTTGGGAGCTGCATTGCTCAGATTTTGATGTGCCTGGAGCGGTATGAAGCATGGCCGCTTTGGCTTGTTGTCGATGGTGTTTATACCTATCAATTCTGGCATGGCGGCTCTTATCTGACGGCAATTTTGTACTTCATCTTCGTTCTCTTAGCCATAGGTGGATGGAAGCGTTGGTTGCGGGTTGCCAATATCCCCGCCGCTGCGACGAAGTAGATCGCGCACATGATCATCACCATTGACGGGGTAGCGGGCGCCGGTAAGACGACGTTGGCACACCATATGAGCAACGAATACCAGGATCGCTTCTCAGTAAATGTTGTTCACATGGATGATCTTTATGACGGATGGAACGATCCCCTTGGCGCCGCGCTCACTACGAAACTTGAACTAATCGTGCAGGCCCATCTCGCGCAGCAACGATTTACCACGACGCAATTTGATTGGGAACATAATCAATCCGGCTCTTCCTTCACTATCGAGCCCAGCGAGTTGCTTATACTCGAAGGGGTTGGATCAGGGCAGAGTGCAATCCGTGGATTCGTTGAAACTAAGATTTGGATTGACCTAGAGCCAATAGTCGGTTTGCGCCGTGTGCTGGCCCGGGATGGAAATCAGATAGAAGCCCAGATGGTTGATTTCCTGGAAGCGCAGCGAATCCACTTTATGGAAGAAGGCACGCGGGACGCCGCCGATTTCCACCTGAATGGGCTCAATTAACCTCTAAGATTTAAGCGTGTCAGATCTCTCCGGCGAAGTAATCGATAACCGCTATGAGCTCATCTCGCTTATAGCCTCTGGCGGAATGGCCTCCATCTATAAAGCCACTGACCTGCGCCTTGATCGCTTCGTAGCCGTCAAGATCATGCATCCGCACTTGGCCAACGACGAAGAGTTTGTGAATAGATTTATCCGCGAAGCCAAGGCGATCGCGGCGCTTTCACACCCCAATATCGTCTCGATTCAGGATCAAGGATGGAATGAAGGCGGGGCGCAGGCCATCTTCATCGTCATGGAATATGTTGATGGATTTACCCTGCGCGAACTTCTCCTAGACCGCGGGAACTTAACGGCTCGTGAACTCCTCCATTACATGGTCCCCGTAGTTAGCGCGCTGGCTCAAGCGCATAGCCTCGGCATCAATCACCGTGACCTTAAGCCAGAAAATATCTTGATTTCCAAGGATGGCAGAATCAAGATCGCCGATTTTGGTCTTGCTCGCGGTGGTCTCCTGGGAAACACTATGACCGTTGACTCCAGCGTTGTGCTGGGGAGCGTTTCGTACCTCTCCCCCGAACAAGTGGAGCGCGGAATCTCCGACTCGCGTAGCGATATTTACTCACTCGGAATCATGTTCTTCGAATTACTGACCGGCCGCAAACCTTTTGACGGCGATACTCCGATTCAGATCGCCTTTAAGCATGTCAACGAGAGAGTCCCTGCTCCATCCACCTTAGTCGCTGGAATTCCTCCAGCCCTCGATGCCCTCGTTCTCAAGGCCACCTCCCCGAATCCAGATCAACGTCAGCGCAACGGCGCAGAATTATTGGAAGCGCTGCAAAATATTCAGATAGAACTTGATCCAAAGCGTTCACAACTCAGCCTAGATTTAGACCTACCGCTAGAAACTCCAAGACCAAAGCGGAAGAGCAATCGCCCAGAAGTGCGAGTTGGCAGCACGCTCGTTGGCAAGGTTAAGAATTTCACGCAACCGATTTCGATTAAAAGAAACGAAACGAAACCCACATTCATCCCCAGCGGAAATCTCCCCGGTAGAAATTCAGAGGTACCAACGATGAGCAACAGCGGTGCGGTACGTCGCAAAACTTCTAAACGTGTAAAACGAAATCGCTTCTTTCTCGCCTTTATTCTCTTGGTACTTATTGGCGGTGGCCTTTATAAGCTAGTTGCGTCAACTACCGGAATCTCCATTCCCTCTGTTGTTGGAATGAACCAGAGAGATGCCAAAAGTGCGCTTACAAGTATCGGTATGCAGGTTGTAGTTGGAGAGAAGCGGTTCGATGCCAGCGTTCCCGCTGGAAAAGTTATCTCATCAGATCCTGGTGGAGGGGCCCGTCTCAAACTAGGCGGCACGGTTTCGCTCACCCTTTCCCAAGGTGCTCAACCGGTTCCTACCCCTACCCCGACACCTTCACCTACTCCGACTCCGACCAGTTCCGATTCGACTGCTCCGCTAACCATTTCATCCTATGTAGGACTCACCAGCGGGCAGGCACAGAGCGAACTGACGGTTGCCGGGTTATCTGTAAAACAAGCCTTTGCGTACAGCGATACCGTCGCGGTTGGAAATGTAATCAGCCAGAGCCCAGATGGATCTGCGCCCGTATTGCCCGGGTCGACAGTCTCCATCGTTGTCTCGCAGGGCTCTGCCACGGTTTACATCCCAAATATTTACTCCCTCTCGCGCAGCGCCGCCACTACCGCGCTGGAGAATCTGCAACTAAAAGTCACCGTTCGAAAGATTGGAAGCGGCAAATTCGTCACAAATGTCTCTCCCAAGGTGGGCAGCAAGGTCAAACGTGGCTCTACGGTGGTTATAACGCTCGGGTAGGCTCGCCCCATGAGTCCAGTAGCTAGCCCAGCAACAATGCCGCGCATTGGGGCACATACCCCAACCTCAGGTGGAATGGCTAAGCGCTCCATTGAATATGCGCTCACCACCGAGGCAGAAGCGATCCAGGTCTTTGCATCAAATCCGCGTGGTTGGGCAATGCCCGATGCCAATCCCGCTGCCGATACCGCATTTCGCGATCGCGCTGCAGAGTTAGATATTCATACCTACGTTCATGCTCCTTTCCTGATCAACCTTGGTTCGCCGACCGTTGCAACATATGAGAACTCGCTTGCCTCTACCGCATACTCTTTAAAGAGAGCCCGCGAAATCGGCGCCCTGGGAACTGTGATCCATACCGGATCGGCGGTTGATGTAACGCATGTGCCTACTGCTTGGAAGCAGATCAAAGAGGGCATGATGCCAGTACTGAATAATTTGAAAGAGACCGACCCGTGGCTGCTTTTGGAGCCAACTGCAGGTCAAGGACAATCTCTCGTTAAAAAACTTGATGATCTACTTATGTATTTTGAAGCGCTGGAGTGGCATCCCAAGGTCGGTGTCTGTCTCGATACCTGCCACGTCTTCGCGGCCGGCCATGACATCGCCAAAAAAGGTGGGATGACCGAAACTCTCGACCTGCTCGTTTCACTCGTTGGAATCGAACGCATCAAATTGATTCACACCAATGATTCGATGGATGTTTGTGGCGCTCTTAAAGATCGCCATCAGAATCTGGGCGATGGCGAGATTGGGCTGAAAGCATTTGAAGAGTTGATCGCTCACCCAGCCGTTGCTAACGCTCCGCTGATCCTGGAGACCCCTGGCCAAGAGCCAGAGCATGGCGCCGAAATCGCGCTCTTGAAAAAAATGCGAAGTAAGCGAAAGTGAATTTCAAAGAACATAAATCGATTCCTACAGCACTGTTATTAACAGTTGCGCTGGTGTGGGGAAGCACTTTTGCGATTATGAAGCATTCGCTCGGTCGAATTGATGTCAATTCATTTCTCGCTTGGCGATTTTTGGTGGCCGCCCTCATCATGGCGCTCATCCGGCCACAATCCTTTCGCCACATAACGCCTAGTTTCTTGCTCCGAGGCGTATCTGCTGGCCTATTGCTCGGTTTGGGATACATTTTTCAAACCTTTGGGCTGACGCTCACCACCGTAGCCAAAACTGGGTTTATCACCGGTTTATATGCCATCTTCGTTCCCTTAATTGCGGCAGTTTTTTTCCGCCATACAATTTCCAGAATGCAATGGTTTGCGGTCGGGTTAGCAACGATAGGCATGGGCTTTCTCTCTCTTCATGGGCTTACCATGGGATTGGGCGAATTCCTTGTGCTCGTAGGAGCGCTCTTCTTTGCCCTTCACATCATTGGATTGGGTCGTTGGAGCCCGAACCGTGATTCATACGCGCTAGCAATGATCCAAATGGCAACTGTCGGTGTGCTCGCCCTAGTCGGATCATTCAAGAGTGGATTTCACGCTCCCCATGATCGAGGTGTGTGGGCCGTCGTCATATATTGTGCAATTGTTGCCAGCGCATTCGCTTTCATTGTTCAAACCTGGGCACAGTCATTTATGTCAGCTACGAGCGTCGGCATCATCCTCACCATGGAATACATCTTTGCTGCGGTCTTTGGTGTTGTTTTAGTTCACGAGCATTTGACCTGGCGAACCATAGTCGGTGGAATATGCATGATGGTCGGGCTGTATCTCGCACTCCTCTTCGATGAACCGCAAATGACCCAAGGAGTTGCTGGCCATGAGAAGATTGCCCAATGATTGATCTACGATCCGACACCGTAACAAAACCCAGCGCCGAGATGCGCGCGGCAATGATGAGCGCCGCTGTCGGCGATGATGTCTATGGCGATGATCCAACCGCTAATTCGCTGGAGGAGCGAGTTGCCGCACTCTTTGGCTTTGAGGCCGCCCTCTTTACCGCCACCGGCTCACTCGCAAATCAACTCGCGATTCGCCAATTAGTTAAGCCCGGCGAAGAACTAATAACCGAAACTTTCTCTCATATTGTTCGCGCCGAGCTAGGCGCTGGTGCCGCATTTAGCGGAATCACAACTCGCACTTGGGAATCCCCGCGCGGCATCCTGCGCGCTGCAGATCCACTAAGGATCGCCCGCCCCGACTCTGGCCCGTATCAGGTTTCCACCACCGCCATCGCCGTCGAAAATACGCACAACTTTGGTGGCGGCACGGTGCAATCAATTACTGAAATTCAAGAACTTCGCGAGCAGTCGCTGAAGATGGGTCTGTTGATGCACCTTGATGGGGCTCGAATCTGGAATGCGCACGTTGCCTCGGGGGTATCTTTTCTCGAGTATGGAAAGTATTTTGACACCGTCTCGGTCTGCTTATCCAAAGGACTAGGTGCTCCCGTTGGATCGCTGATGCTCTCCAACAAAGAGCGCGTTGCTAGTGCGCGAATCTGGCGTAAACGCTACGGCGGCGGGATGCGTCAAATAGGAATGCTGGCGGCAGCTGGTCATTATGCGTTGGATAACAACATCGATCGCCTATCGCAAGATCACGGGCACGCCCGGTCGCTGGCATCTGCCGTGAGCGCAGTTGCTCCAGCGGTGGTTAACCCCGCAGAAGTAG
>Ga0194061_1001029_pt1 | contig 16826 bp, 13 predicted proteins | sample SepL2221m_MetaG_FD_163423 | JGI IMG/M metagenome (GOLD analysis project Ga0194061, IMG submission 163423) | Anoxic zone freshwater microbial communities from boreal shield lake in IISD Experimental Lakes Area, Ontario, Canada - Sep2016-L224-21m | ecosystem: Environmental > Aquatic > Freshwater >... | reverse complement strand
GCCTAGAGATCACTATGTAATGGAGGTTGCAAATGGCTGATCCACGAGGATTTCTCAATACTCCACGGGAGTTGCCAAAACGCCGTCCAGTAGATGTTCGAATTCAGGATTGGAAGGAAGTTTACGAACCACAGGAATTAACGCACCTGCAGAAGCAAGCGGGTCGTTGCATGGATTGTGGCATTCCGTTTTGCCATCAAGGTTGCCCTCTTGGAAATCTCATTCCTGAATGGAACGATTTAATTTGGCGTGGCGATATGAATGAAGCGATTGATCGTCTTCATGCTACGAATAATTTCCCAGAATTCACCGGTCGACTTTGCCCAGCTCCTTGCGAGACTGCCTGTGTGGTTGGAATTAATGCCGACGCAGTAACAATCAAGCAAGTTGAATTACGCACGATTGAAGAAGCTTTTGCTTCGGGAAAAGTTCATCCTCTGCCACCAGACCGACTCACGGGCAAAACAATCGCAGTTGTCGGCTCTGGTCCAGCAGGATTAGCTGCCGCACAACAACTCACACGTGCTGGGCACACGGTCGCGGTTTATGAACGTGCCGAAAAAATCGGCGGGTTGATGCGTTATGGAATTCCAGAATTCAAACTCGAAAAGTCGATCTTGGATCGGCGAATCGCGCAAATGGAAGCAGAAGGAACGCGCTTCCGTGCTGGCGTAGATGTTGGCGTTGAATTGACAGGACATCAACTTCGCTCGCGCTATGACGCAATCGTTCTAGCAGTAGGCGCGACTCAATGGCGCGACCTTCCAATTCCAGGTCGAGATCTTCGAGGCATTCATCAAGCCATGGAATTTCTACCTTGGGGAAATAGACAAGCGTTGGGCGACTCTATTGACGGAGGGATCAACGTTGCAGGCAAGGACGTTGTGATTCTTGGAGGTGGAGATACAGGAGCGGACTGCCTTGGTACCGCGATTCGACAGGGTGCTGCGAGCGTTACTCAATTAGAAATCATGCCGCGACCGACTCTGGAGCGTCCATCATCGCAGCCTTGGCCGATGTACCCGATGCTATTTAGAGTTTCAAGTGCGCACGAGGAATTGGATAACAGGATTTTCTCCGTCTCAACTCAACGTTTTATAGGTGATGACCTTGGCAATGTCGCCTCCTTAGAGTTGATTGAAACAAAATTTGTTGACGGAAAATTCGTCCCTGTACCTGGAACCGAGCGTTTGATTCCTGCCCAAGCTGTGTTTCTAGCAATGGGATTTACCGGTCCCGAGAAGAGTGCATTGCTAACTCAGCTTGAAGTAGAGCTCGATGAACGAGGAAATATAAAAAGGGATGGTGACTACCAAACATCTTCGGAGACGATTTTTGTTTGTGGGGATGCAGGTCGAGGTCAATCACTTATCGTCTGGGCAATCGCAGAGGGAAGAAGTGCGGCATCGGCTGTCGATCGATACCTAACCGGTCATACCCAATTGCACGCGCCGATTGCGCCAACGGTCCGACCTTTGATGGTTTAAGGTTGCGCTATGCGTAGAGCGAAAATTGTTTGCACGATGGGACCAGCGGTTGACAGTCCAGAAAAAGTGAAAGAGCTTATCGAGGCAGGCATGAATATGGCTCGCCTTAATCTTTCTCACGGAAGCTATGAAGAGCATCAAGGACGCTTGGATATGGTCAGAGCAAGTGCGAAAGAACACGGAATTGCGATTGCCATTTTGGTGGATCTGCAAGGACCGAAAATTCGCCTGGCACGTTTTGCCCATGGACCTCATGATCTGGCCCGCGGGGACGTATTTACGATTACGACAGACGAAGTTGAGGGCACGAAAGAGCGAGTAGGCACTACATATAAGGGCCTACCGGGGGATTGCAAGCCAGGAGATCGAATTCTTATTGATGATGGGAAGGTGACCGTCGAGGTCACTTCGGTAAATGGCAATGATGTCGTCACAAAAGTTATTGAGCCGGGCGCAGTGAGCAACAACAAAGGAATCAATCTTCCAGGAGTAGCGGTATCCGTACCCGCTCTTTCTGAGAAAGATATGGACGACCTCAGATGGGGCTTGCGCGCGGGAGCTGATTTCATTGCGCTCTCGTTTGTTCGAAGTGCCTCCGATATCGTCGACGTGCATCGAATCATGGATGAAGAAGGAATTCGGATCCCGGTCATTGCGAAGATTGAAAAGCCTCAAGCCGTAGAGAATATCGAAAGCATTGTTGCGGCATTTGATGGCATCATGGTTGCGCGCGGAGATCTTGGAGTCGAATTACCAATCGAGGATGTTCCACTGGTGCAAAAGCATTGCGTGGAATTAGCGCGTGAAGCGGCAAAGCCGGTAATCGTTGCTACGCAAATGTTAGATTCGATGATTACGAATTCACGCCCAACGCGTGCAGAAGCCACAGATTGCGCGAATGCCGTTCTCGATGGTGCAGATGCATTAATGCTCTCTGGGGAAACTAGCGTGGGAGATTTTCCTATTGAATCTGTCGCGACGATGGCCAGAATCATTGAACGCACGGAAGAAGGCGGGCTCAATCGCATCCGGCCTCTTCTTCATACACCGCGAACCAAGGGTGGCGCTATTACTAAAGCTGCAACTGAAGTTGGGGAAATTGTTGGAGCGAAGTTCCTTGTAGCCTTCACGCAAAGTGGAGATTCCGCCCGGAGAATGGCTCGTTTGAGATCGCCCATTCCGGTGCTGGCAATGACTCCCGAGGTTGGAACCTATAACCGCTTAGCTCTGTCATGGGGAGTTGAGTCCATGCTCGCTCCGGTCGTGAATCACACAGATGAAATGGTAAAACAAGTCGATACCATTCTTTTGAATTCGGGACGTGCTTTAGCAGGAGACACCATCATGATTGTCGCCGGTGCACCCCCTGGAATTCCTGGCTCGACAAACGCCATGCGCGTGCATCGAATCGGAGATGCAGTCGCTGGCGTAGCTCCTGCGTATCGCTAGAGGGTTCTGCCTCGACCATTTCTTTTCGCTAGACTATGGCTCGCGCCTCGGTACTCCAACGGTAGAGAGGGCAGTCTCAAACACTGCATAGTGTCGGTTCGAATCCGACTCGGGGCACATGAACTCAACCCATCCGGTCGTCGGTGCCCGAGCGCGGATTCTTGTGGCTGAGGACGAAACAATTATTCGAATGGACCTCGTTGAAATGCTCGTCGAGGCTGGATATGACGTTGTTGGCCAAGCAAGCAACGGCCAAGAGGCAATCACGATGGCGCGTGAGCTTGTTCCAGATTTAGCAATTCTTGATGTAAAGATGCCGATCTTGGATGGCATTTCTGCTGCAGAAGAAATAATTAGTATTGCCCCGGTTCTTATGTTGACGGCATTTAGTCAAAAAGAGTTGGTTGAAAGGGCGAGAGATGCGGGAGTCATGGCCTACGTGGTCAAACCCTTTTCGATAGATGATTTGATTCCTGCCATTGAAATTGCAATCAGTCGTCACAAGCAAATGGCAACGTTGGCACAGGAAGTCGATGATCTACATGATCGACTAGAAACTCGGAAGTTGATTGATCGCGCAAAGGGAATCCTCATGCAAGCCCTGAGCATTTCTGAGCCAGAGGCGTTCTCCTGGATTCAGCGAGCGGCGATGGACCGCCGTATGAGCATGAAAGAGGTGGCACTTGCGGTTATCTCGCCATCTGCGGTACCGGAGCGATAAATCCCGCCTAAATATCTCGCTGTAGAACGTTTCAGTTGCGTTACAACTTCGTTATAAGTTCACTTTTGGCTCATTTTTCGTTGCCAGTACTGCTTCACAACGGTAACCTTTCCACCTCCCTGTCCCGGGACACAAGTAACAGGAAGGCACTACATGAAGAAGACGTATCGTGCTATCAGCATCGTTGCATCTATTGCAATGGTTGCTACAGCACTTGTAGCTGGAACTTCTGCAGCAACTGCTGCAGCGGCAAAGGTACTCACTATTTCAACTGATCTACCTCTTCAGGGTTCATCATTCGATTCAAATGATTCAACAAACAAGGCAATCGCCTTGTACCTGAAGCAGATCAACTACAAGGCTGGTAAGTACACAGTCAAGTTGAAGATCTACGACAATGCCACCGCAGCAAAGGGTGGATGGGATGACGCCAAGTGCGCAGCCAACGCTCAATCTCACGTAGCCAACAAGAGTGAAGTTGCCGTTATGGGAACATACAACTCAGGTTGCGCAAAGATCATTGTGCCGATTCTTAACCAGGCACCTGGTGGAGCAATGACAATGATTTCAAACGCCAACACAAACCCAGGACTTACAAAGACCTGGAACCCAGGCGAGCCAGATAAGTACTATCCAAAGGGCATTCGTAACTATGGACGTGTCTGCACAACAGACGATGTCCAAGGTTCTGCCGCCGCACAATATGCAAAGTCAATTGGCGTCAAGAGCGTTTATGTTTTGAACGACACACAGACCTACGGTCAAGGTGTTGCTCAAGCATTTACAACTGAGGCCGTCAAGCAGGGCTTAACGGTCCTTTCCAGCGGCGCTTACGGCGAAGGTTGGGATTCAAAGCAATCTTCATACGAAGCTCTCTTTACAAAGATCAAGGCTCTCAAGCCTGACATGCTCTACGTAGGTGGAATCTTCGACAACAACGGTGGACAACTCGTTAAGGACAAGTTCAAGGTTCTTGGAGACAATAAGACCGTTAAGTTCATGGCTCCAGATGGATTTACTGGATACCCAGATTTCAACAGCATGCCAGAAGCAGACGGTGCAATCCTCTCCTTCGCAGGTCTTTCAACTGAACTTCTTCTCAAGAATGCCCCAAATGGTGCAGGTGCGAAGTTCGTGAAGGCTTACAAGGCTGCATACAAGAAAGATCCAGTTGGTTCATACCCAATCTACGGTGTAGCTGCAGTCCAGGTTATCTTGGCAGCAATTGCAAAGTCAGATGGAACCCGCAAGGGCGTAACTAACGCAATCTTCTCTGGTTCAGGAATCACAATTCCTGCTGCTTCGTCAGTACTTGGTAAGGCGCTTGTTATCAGCACCTTGTCGGGAGACACATTGGCGAAGGACATCACCATTGAGCAAGTCACTGGTGGACAAGAGACGACACTTCAAGCTTGGACCGTTAAATAAATAGTCCAATCATTGAGTGAGATCTACGTTGATGGGGCGGGCTTAAAACCTCGCCCCATCAACTTTTTTCTAGGAAGATATGCAGGGTTCTGGATCTTTTTGTAGTGACCAGTAATAGGATGAGCCACTTGTTATCAAGGCTTAAAAGGGGTGTGCGTGTCAATTTTCACTAGTGGATATCAAGCACGGTTGGATCGTCGACGCTTCTTTGAGCGCTCGCTAAGCACCGTAGCCGGCTTTGGAATTCTATTTTGGCTGGGAATTAACTTCGCTAAATCTCCTTCGCAGTTTTTTCAAGCCTCTTTAATTGGCTTGAGCAACGGCGTTCTCTATGCACTCATTGCACTTGGCTATACGTTGGTTTATGGAATTATCGAGCTTATCAATTTTGCTCACGGAGACCTGTTTATGTTAAGCGCCGTCTTCTCGGCAAACTTCATTTCCATTTGGTTCCACAAAACTTCCTCTGGTCCGGCGGCATGGGGAATTTTCTTGATGTGCCTTGTGACTGTGATGGTCTTTGCTGCCACCGTGAACGTCGGTATTGAAAGGTTTGCATATCGGCGCTTGCGCAGAGCACCTAAACTTGCTCCACTCATCACTGCGGTGGGTGTTTCGTTTGTTCTTCAGTTTATCGGATTGCGTTGGAACGGTTCTGGTCCAAAAACCTGGAATAGCGTTTTACCTGCGGGAAGTTTTCACATTGCCTCGGTCAGTATTCCCTTTACAACCATTCTTTCATTCGCCATAACCGCTCCTTTGCTTCTCCTCATGTCGTGGATTGTGACACGTACGAGACAAGGGAAAGCAATGCGTGCGACAGCGCAAGATCAGGATGCTGCGCGACTAATGGGAATCAACGTTGATCGTACTATCTCCTTCACCTTCGCTTTGGGTGGTGCCCTCGCAGGTGCGGCCGGACTGCTCTTTCAACAAACACGTGGCCTGACAAGTTACAACTTGGGTTATCAGTTAGGTTTGATCGCTTTCACATCAGCAGTTATGGGCGGTATCGGAAATCTTCAAGGAGCAGTTCTTGGCGCCTTGCTCATTGGTCTGGTTCAGGGCCTCAACGATGGATTACCAATTGGCTTAGGACAGCAATGGTCACAGACGGTGGTCTTCTCGATCTTGATCCTCTTGATGGCCTTTAGACCCACGGGCCTTCTTGGCAAAGCCGTTACCGAGAAAGTGTGATGACCATGAATATTTTGAAGAGAAAAGCCAAGAAGCAGAAGCAAAGTGCAAGTCACAAGAAGTGGACCATCGGCTTTCTAATTGCCGCTCTCGTTATTTGGGTTTTCTATACCTATATTATGTATAACCTTCCTGACGGTCCTCAAACAATCTTTCAAAATTGGCTACCTCCGACGACAGTAAATGAAGCGATGGTCTGGGTGATTTGTGCACTTGGCCTTAATATCGTCGTCGGTTACGCGGGTCTGCTGGACCTGGGCTTTGTAGCTTTCTGGGCGATTGGTGGTTACAGCGCTGGTTGGTTTATGTCCACGTTTTTCCAGCAAGCAAATCTTCACTTTCTTTCACCAAAAGATGTTGCCAAACAGCCAGGCATTCATTTCACTTTTTGGATGGTGCTGGGACTTGGCGGATTGATTTGCGCAATCTTTGGAATCATTATTGGTGCCCCAACCCTTCGCTTAAAGAGCGATTATCTGGCGTTGGTGACGCTGGGATTCGGCGAGATCATCCCTCAATTCTTTACAAATGGAGAGAATATTGCTGGTTTTAATCTTTCGAATGGAACCAAAGGGATATCGCCGGTCGACAATATTTCTATCGGAGGCCGGATCCTCGGACCGTTTGACTTCAGTTGGAAATTCGCGATTTTCGTTTTCTTAACCGCCGTCATGGTCTTCATATCCCTGCGTTTACGTAAAGGTCGTCTGGGGCGAGCATGGCTTGCAATCCGTGAGGACGAACTTGCCGCAAGCATGATGGGAGTGCCCTTGATGTCGACCAAACTTGCCGCTTATGCCGTGGGAGCATTTAGTGGTGGTGTCGGCGGCGTGGCATTTGCCACTCACGTCAACGGCGTTTTCGCTGATCGATTCAATTTCTCTATCTCGATCATTCTTTTAGCGATGGTTGTACTTGGTGGAATGGGAAATGTTTGGGGCGTCATGGTTGGCGCGTTATTGGTCGCGTGGATCAACTCGACTGGTCTGCCCGCCTTTGGAGATCTAGTCAATTCCACTTTCAAGACGAATATAAATTTTCCTTCATATAACTTCTTACTCTTTGGTGGGGTACTTATTTTGATGATGCTCTTTAAGCGAGAAGGCATGATTCCAGAATCTCGCTTGAAAGCGATTCTTCATGAAGCGGATGACACCACTTCTAACGTTGGGGGAGCACACTGATGAGTAGTGCTCTCACGGCTAAAGAGATTACTGTCCGCTTCGGGGGTCTTACCGCAGTTAATAACGTTTCTTTTGATATCCCAACGGGCAAAATTGTAAGTCTTATCGGTCCTAATGGAGCGGGAAAGACCACATTTTTCAATGTACTCACTGGTCTTTATAAACCAACGAGCGGCAATGTGCTCTTTGGTGATGAAGATATTACAGCCCGTCCTCCTCATAAGATCGCCTCGGGCGGCGTAGCAAGAACCTTCCAAAACATTCGCCTCTTCGGTCTGATGACGGCTGAAGAAAACGTTATGGTCGCTATGCACTCACATTTAAATGCTGGAATTATCGCGACCATTTTAGGTACTCCTGGACAAAGACGTGAAGAGAAGATGGCACGTGAAGAGGCACGAGCTCTTCTTGATTTCGTCGGTATCGGAAAATGGGCTGGGGAGTATGCAAGAAATCTCTCTTACGGAGATCAGCGGCGCCTCGAAGTTGCTAGGGCACTGGCGCTGAAACCGAAGGTCTTACTACTTGATGAGCCGACCGCGGGAATGAACCCTCAAGAGTCATTAACTTTCATTAATTTTGTTTACAGAGTTCGTGACGAGCAAGATGTTTCTATTCTGTTAATCGAACACGATATGAGCGTTGTTATGTCTGTGTCGGAACGAGTAACAGTTCTGGATCAAGGCGAAAAGATCGCAGAAGGCTCACCCGCTGAAATTAAAGCCAACCAACGAGTTATCGAGGCATACCTCGGCAAAGCAAAGGGAGAGAAGGCATGAGCGCTCTTCTGGAAGTTAAAGATCTTAAAGTTGCTTACGGATCGATTTTGGCGGTCAAGGGAGTTTCCCTAACGGTCAACGAGGGCGAGATTGTTACGTTGATCGGTTCTAATGGCGCTGGCAAGTCGACAACGCTGCGCACGATTTCAGGGTTGCTCAAACCAAAAGAGGGAACTATTACTTTCATGGGCGATCGCATTGAAGGACGTCCGGGTCACGAAATTGTGGCGAAGGGCTTGTGCCAATCACCTGAAGGCCGTCGAATCTTTCCTCGGATGTCGGTTCGCGAGAATCTTGATCTTGGAGCGTTTTTACGAAATGACAAGGCCGCGATTGAAGCAGATCGTGAAAGAGTTCTAGATTTATTCCCCCGCCTTCGTGAACGTTACGAACAAAAGGGTGGCACTATGTCTGGCGGCGAGCAGCAGATGCTTGCTGTAGCACGGGCAATGATGGGGGCGCCTAAACTTTTGTTGCTTGATGAGCCTTCAATGGGACTTGCGCCAGTGCTTGTAGACATGATCTTTGAAACGATCATTAAGATTCGAGAGCAGGGAATCACCATTCTTCTCATCGAACAAAATGCTGCAGCAGCTTTAGATGTTGCAGATCGCGCTTATGTTCTGGAATCAGGACTCATCAAGATGAGCGGAATTGCATCTGATCTTGCCAAAGATGAAGCTGTTACCAAGGCTTATCTCGGGGGATAGGTTCTACCGCTCGGCCAAGATCATGCAGGTAATGCGCGCGGTGCACGTTCGCTGTCCCGCCTCATTGCTTATTACGATCTCGTAGCAGCACATTGTCTTGCCCAGCGAAACTGGAGTGGCAACGGCCGTGACAAAGCCTTCTGTTACGGTCCGATGATGCGTCGCATTAATATCAACGCCGACTATTTTTCGATTCGGACCTGCATGAAGTGCGGTCCCGATGGATCCGAGACTTTCCGCTAGCACGACGTTTGCTCCGCCGTGAAGGAATCCAAGAGGCTGAGTGTTTCCCTCTACCGGCATGGTCGCAACTAACCGCTGTGGGCTCGCTTCGGTCACGACGATTCCCAACTTCTGATCAAGTGCGGCAAAACCTCTTACATTTAAGATTTCCAAATAATTGATTTCTTTTTCCTCGCTCATAGCCCATGAGTCTAACTGAAGTACGATGTCTGACATGGGCTCCAAACTTCTCCTCATTGATGGTCATTCCATGGCTTACCGAGCCTTCTATGCCTTGCCCGCCGAGAATTTCACTACGGCAAATGGCCAGCACACTAACGCGCTCTATGGTTTCGCGACGATGCTCATCTCGCTGATCCGCGATGAGAAGCCAACCCATATCGCAGTGGGTTTTGATGTCTCGCGGAAAACTTTTCGAACGCAGGTATATCCAGAATATAAGGCAACCCGTTCTGCCACACCTGATGAATTTCGCTCACAGATGGGCCTTCTTCACGATTTGGTGAAAGCTTTTGGCATCTCGCAATTCGAGCGAGAAGGGTTTGAAGCGGATGACATTTTGGCGACCCTCGCCACGAAGGCACAGGCACAAGGCTTGGAAGTTCTTATTTGTTCCGGTGATAGAGACACGTTCCAACTGGTTAATGATGGAGTCACGGTCCTTTATCCCAAGCGAGGTGTCAGTGATTTGGCACGAATGACACCGGAGGCGGTTTTCGAGAAATATGGAATGTCGCCAAGCCAATATCCAGATTTTGCAGCTTTGCGAGGCGACCCCAGTGACAACCTTCCCTCGGTTCCTGGAGTGGGGGAGAAGACTGCAGCGAAATGGGTCGTCGAATACGGAAGTCTGAGTCAACTCATCTCAAATGTAGAAAAGATTTCAGGAAAAGTCGGAGATTCGCTTCGGGTCAACATAGATGTCGTGCTTCGCAATCGGGAACTAACACGTCTTCTCCACGATGTTCCAATTGATGTGGATATAGATCAATTGGCGTGGAGTGGAGTAGATCAGAGCGCTCTCTTTCCTCTTTTTGACACTCTCGAATTTCGTACCTTAAGGGATCGCATTTCACCCCTCATCGGTGAATCCGTGACGCCAAACAAAACTGAACTTGAGCCGCTCATGATGCTGGGATTTGATTCGTCGGAGAGACTGATTTCATCTGAAGATCTCGATGAAAAGTTTTCCGGACATGAAGGTTTGATCTCTATCGCTTATGAGATCGTTGACGAAAAATTGCATAGGTACTCGGTTGCCCTTTCCAAAGATGAAGGCTACGTAGTGCACTCCTCCCATCTTGGTGATTGGGCGACCAACGCTTCAGTCGGCAAAATAATCCATGATGCGAAATCGCTATCACGGATTGCATCCATCGCTGGAATCGTCTTTGATACTTCACTTGCTGCTTACGTTGTGAATCCTGGAACACGCGCACAGGAACTCACGGACTTGTTGGATCGTTGGGGCGACGGGGCAAAAATAGAATCCACAGATCCTGATTCACGACTTATAGAGTCCGCCTTGTCCTTGTTCCCACTCCAACAGTCACTCCAACGAGAACTCGTCGATCGTAATTCGCTTCCACTTTTTGAAACACTCGAATTGCCGATTAGTGAATTGTTGGCTCAGATGGAACGCAGAGGCATTGCAGTGGATGCCAAGGGATTTCTCAAACTTCGGGATTTCTTTGCCGGAGAGGTTGATCGAGAAACAAAACGGGCGTATGAAGTAGCGGGCCATGAGTTCAATGTGGCATCACCTAAGCAACTCCAAGTGGTCTTGTTCGATGAACTCAAGTTGCCGAAGACCAAAAAGATTAAGACTGGCTACACCACGGATGCTGATTCCCTTGAGTGGTTAAGTGAGAAGACTCAGCACCCGATATTGACTCAACTTTTGCGCATTCGCGAAACAAACAAGTTAAAAACTACCGTTGAAGGTTTATTAGCTGAAATTGGCAAAGACGGGAGAATCCATACTCATTTTCAACAAACCGTAGCGGCAACGGGTCGACTTTCCTCCACTGGTCCTAACTTACAAAACATTCCCGTTCGGACCGAAGAGGGAAGAAAGATTCGTGACTGTTTCATACCTGGATCAGGGTTTTCGGCACTCCTCACCGCTGATTACAGCCAGATTGAAATGCGAATTATGGCTCATCTCTCCGACGATTCTCATCTACTCGCGGCATTCGCGTCAGGGGAAGATCTGCACTCCACAGTCGCGAGTGAAGTGTTTGGAGTTTCAACGGATGCAGTAACCCCCGAAATGCGGCGACAAATAAAGGCCATGTCCTATGGTCTGGCTTACGGACTTTCCTCCTTTGGTCTGGCGGCCCAACTATCGATCTCACCGTCAGAGGCTCAATCGCTTATGGATACATATTTTGAAAGATTCGGTGGAATCCGCGACTACCTTAAAACTGTCGTGGAAGAGGCGAGAAAAGTTGGCTATACCGAAACGATTCTTGGTCGCCGACGTTACTTACCTGACTTAATGAACGACAATAGGCAGCGTAGGGAAGTGGCCGAACGGATGGCGCTCAACGCACCGATACAAGGATCTGCGGCAGATATCATTAAAGAAGCAATGCTTAACGTTGAGAAAGCTCTCGTTGATGCCAAACTGAAGTCACAGTTACTTTTGCAGGTGCATGACGAACTTATTTTCGATCTTGCCCAAGGCGAGGAAGATGTACTGAGTTCTTTGGTGCGAAAGGAAATGGGTAGTGCATTTGCGTTGAAAGCACCGCTAGAAGTTAGTATCGGAATCGGGGCTACGTGGAATGAAGCAGCTCATTAACTAATGACCGTCTGAAGTAAAGTTATCCTTCATCGCCTCTAGATCTTGCGCTTCACTCGACACAACGTTTGCTGCTTTTAGTCGACCGCGTCCAATGGTGAGAATCAAAAGTCCACATCCCACTGAGAGCGTCGTGATCGCTAAGCACCAGCGTGGTGATTCAGTTTTTGAAAGCCAACCGCCAACGGCGGAACCTGCCGCACTCATTGAGCCTTCAATAGTCCAGAGCCATCCCATGGATGCAGTCGGACTGCCTGCCGGACGAACAGCCTCCATCACTTCCCAGTAGAAAACCTGTATGGCTCCGATCGTTAATCCAAGGAGAGCGCCTTCAATTGCCAAACTCCAACTTGGGTAAGTAAATGCAAGCGGTATACAAATGATGAACCAAATTAAGTAGGTAGTGCGAAATTGTGAAAGTGGTGACTTGCTTCTCGTAACTAGCCCGCCTGCGAGCCCTCCGACAATATTTGCAATTCCCATGATGCCCAATATCCACGCGGTGTTGTGGGGGACTCCCTCCAGTGTTGCGAATGCAGGAACCGCAATACTAAATGCGCCCCATCCAAAGCCGATGAATGCGCCTTCATACATGAGAACTCGCATCGCCGGATGGCGCCAATTGGCACTTTCGCCCTCAATCTTTTTTTCTGGGACCCAGTCGCGTGAAACTCTGGTTATTGCCAGTGACCCGCCGCCAATTGCAATGAATAACGCGCAGGTAAGCAATCCGCTTCCAGGGTGCGAAGAAAGAGCGAGCATCGTTGCCATGATCGGACCTATGACTCCGGCGGTGCTCATGACCGAGGTGTCTAAGGCGTAGGCAGTGCGCAACTGTCCTGGTGGAGCGAGAGTCTTCCAAAGTGGCCGTACTGAGAGGTTAATAGGAGGCGCGCTGACACCCAAGATCAATGCGATGATGAGAATTGACGTTGCAGTATGGGCAAAATTGAGCACGATAAGCATGGCTACGTAAGCTGGCACGAAGACGCGAAGCGGCCACTTATTTCCATAGCGGTCCACGATCGATCCTCGGGCGGCCGATGTGATCGAACTTGCGAGGGAATTGGCCCCGATCGCTAGGCCAGCCAAAGGAATGGACTTCGTATCATGGAATGTCTTGAAAAATATGGTAAGGGGGAGGGCGCCATAGGCCACACGTGCGGGAAAGGTACTTAATATGATTGTTTTGACGTCAGGAGCGCTCAGTAACTCTCGATAGCGGGAAAAATTGGCCATAAACGACATAAGAGGGCGAGTCTAACCTGAGAACTGGCACTCACCCAGAAAATACGGTCACAAAAGAAAGAAAAACGGTCTGATTGGACTCCAACGCACCTCGAACCGTACCCTTAGCGCTCCTATTCCTACTACTTTCTATCCCTACGGAGCATCTTGAGCAACTCACCAGTAATCGCAATAAATGACGTTGGAACCGCCGCCGATTTCTTGGCCGCAATTGAAGGAACAATTCGAAATTTCAATGATGGAGACCTCGTTGAGGGCATCGTTGTACAGGTAGACCGAGATGAAGTCCTTTTGGATATTGGCTACAAAACTGAAGGTGTCATTCCTTCCCGCGAACTTTCAATTCGCCACGACGTAGATCCAAACGAAATCGTCAAGGTTGGCGAGAAGATCGAAGCTCTCGTTCTCCAAAAGGAAGATAAAGAAGGACGTCTGATCCTTTCTAAGAAGCGTGCACAATACGAGCGCGCATGGGGAGAGATCGAAGGCAAAAAAGAGCGTGACGAAGTTGTCACAGGAACTGTTATCGAAGTTGTTAAGGGCGGACTTATCGTCGACATCGGACTTCGTGGCTTCCTTCCAGCATCACTCGTAGAGATGCGTCGCGTTCGCGATCTCACTCCCTACATTGGCAAGCAGGTCGAAGCTCGCATTATTGAATTAGACAAGAACCGAAATAACGTTGTGCTTTCTCGTCGCGCCTACTTAGAGCAGACTCAGTCAGAATCTCGCACGACTTTCCTCAATCAACTTCAGAAGGGTCAAGTTCGCACTGGAGTTGTCTCATCCATCGTGAACTTTGGCGCTTTCGTAGACCTTGGCGGAGTCGATGGACTCGTTCACGTCTCTGAGCTTTCTTGGAAGCACATTGATCACCCAGGTGAAGTTGTTGAAGTTGGCGATGAAGTGACCGTTGAAGTTCTAGAAGTTGATTTCGAGAGAGAGCGTGTATCGCTTTCCCTGAAGGCAACTCAAGAGGACCCTTGGCAGGCATTTGCTCGTACGCACACCATCAATCAGGTTGTGCCGGGTCAAGTCACGAAGTTGGTTCCATTCGGTGCATTCATTCGTGTTCACGAAGGCATTGAAGGACTTGTTCATATTTCAGAGTTGGCCGAGCGCCACGTGGAAATTCCCGAGCAAGTAGTTCAAGTCGATGACGAACTCTTCGTAAAAATTATTGATATTGATCTCGAACGACGAAGAATTTCATTGTCTTTGAAGCAGGCCAATGAAGGTCATGAAGTTGAAATCGAAGCCTTCGATCCAACACAATATGGAATGGCTGCTCGTTACGATGCAGAAGGTAACTTCATTTATCCTGAAGGCTTTGATGCAGAGTCACAAGAATGGAAGCCTGGATTTGAAACTCAACGCGAAGAGTGGGAGCGTCAGTACGCCGAGGCTCAAGCTCGCTTCATCGCTCACAAGAAGCAGAAGGCAGAAGCGCAAGCTGCAGATGCCGCCGCTGTGACTGACGAAGTGGTTGCCGAGGTAGCCGCCGAGTAAGACTGCAGTAAAGAAGAAGTGGCCGGCCTTGAGAATCATCTCGGGGTCGGTTTCTTCGTTTCTGGAGAATTTTCTCTTCGCACGTAATAGAGTCGCTCTGTGTTGATTATTGCGCTTACCGGAGGTATTGGCTCAGGTAAATCCTTAGTAGCTCGCTACTTTTTTGAATTAGGCGCCCGAGTTGTTGATGCGGATGATCTGGCACGCTCGGCAATAGAGCGGGGCAGCAAAGGATTCGATGAAGCGGTTGCTGCTTTTGGTGATGGTATTTTGAAGGATGGACAAATAGATCGCAAAGCCCTAGCCGAAATAATCTTTTCCGACCCCATCGCAAAACGAACTTTGGAAGAGATTGTTCACCCTCTGGTGCGCCAAGGTTTTGACGATGTTGTCGCTGGACTGAAAGATAACGAAATCCTGGTATACGAGATCCCTCTTCTTGTCGAAACGGGTGCACAAGACAAATTTGACTTCACCATTACGGTCGAGTCTGACGAGGACCTAAGAACTGTCCGATTGGTTGAACGCGGTATGTCTCGGCGAGATATTGAAGCCCGCATGCTCGCTCAAGCCACATCAGAAGCGCGCAGAAATGCGGCCGACTTCGTGATCGAGAATGATGGAACACCTGATGACCTTTTGAGGCAGGTCGAGTACGTGTGGGAGAACGTAATTCCCGCGGTGCACGCGAGATGAAGGTAACGCGGACTAGAATCGGAAAGTGCGCCCAATAACCGAAGTTCAACGAAGAGTTGAGCCATTTCAAGTCATCAGTGATTATGTTCCCGCTGGGGATCAGCCTGAGGCGATTGAAGAGATTGCCCGACGATTCACTCAGGGTGATCAAGATGTGGTGCTCTTAGGTGCGACTGGTACCGGTAAGTCTGCGACAACTGCATGGCTGATCGAAAAGCTTCAACGTCCAACTTTAGTTATCGCACCAAATAAAACGTTAGCAGCACAGCTTGCCAATGAATTTCGCGAGTTGATGCCAAATAACGCCGTTGAGTATTTTGTTTCGTATTACGACTATTACCAGCCAGAAGCTTACGTTCCTCAAACTGACACTTTCATCGAAAAAGATTCAAGCGTCAATGATGAAGTGGAACGTTTAAGGCACTCTGCAACAAATTCCCTTCTCACGCGTCGTGACGTAATTGTTGTCGCAACGGTTTCGTGTATTTATGGATTAGGTACCCCTCAGGAGTATGTCGATCGCATGGTGAAGTTACGAGTGGGTGATGAAATTGAAAGAAATGTCCTACTTCGTCGATTCGTGGATATTCAGTACAAGCGAAATGACATCGCCTTTGAAAGAGGCACTTTCCGGGTACGTGGAGACACAATTGAAATCATCCCGATGTATGAAGAACTTGCACTTCGAATCGAGATGTTCGGCGATGAGATCGAGCGAATAACAACTCTCAATCCTCTGACGGGTGAGATAGTCCGCGATGAAGTAGAGATGTACATTTTCCCTGCAACTCACTATGCAGCAGGGCCCGAAACGATGAAACGGGCGATCTCGGATATTGAAGCCGAATTGGCAGTTCAGCTGGACACCTTTGAGCGACAAGGGAAACTGCTTGAGGCGCAAAGGCTAAGGATGCGCACGACTTTTGATATAGAGATGATGCAGCAACTGGGTTTCTGCTCTGGGATTGAAAACTACTCGCGACATATCGATGGCCGGGCGGCCGGATCTGGTCCTAATTGCCTGCTGGACTACTTCCCAGAAGATTTCCTTCTAGTGATCGACGAATCTCACGTGACCGTTCCCCAGATTGGCGCGATGTTCGAAGGCGATGCCTCCCGAAAGAGAACGCTCGTGGATCACGGTTTTCGTCTTCCAAGTGCCATGGACAATCGTCCTCTGCGGTGGGATGAATTCCTTGATCGGGTGGGCCAGAAACTCTTTCTTTCCGCAACCCCCGGTCCGTATGAACTCAACAAAGTTGGCGGGGATGTTGTGGAACAAGTTATCCGACCGACCGGACTTATCGACCCGAAGATCGTTCTTAAACCGATCAAAGGACAAATTGATGACCTTCTTAATGAGATCAAC
>Ga0194061_1001028_pt1 | contig 16834 bp, 8 predicted proteins | sample SepL2221m_MetaG_FD_163423 | JGI IMG/M metagenome (GOLD analysis project Ga0194061, IMG submission 163423) | Anoxic zone freshwater microbial communities from boreal shield lake in IISD Experimental Lakes Area, Ontario, Canada - Sep2016-L224-21m | ecosystem: Environmental > Aquatic > Freshwater >... | reverse complement strand
GAGCATGGGGGTGTCGTGGTCGATGTTGACGAAGCGGGCGGCCATGCAGATGAGATCGCTCCAGCCCGCTTTTGTTCAAACTTTCCCAAAAATAATTCGGCCGCCTAAGTCCGACAGGCTGCTAGGAGAAGGAGGGCTTTGCGCGGGGAATCCATGAAGGCGGTGGCAGGTCTGGCAGTTGTTTGCCGCGTGTGCAGATGCAGCGGGGGCAGGACTCCCATGAATCGCGTCCCGACCGGCTCCCGGTTGCCTCCGGTCAGACGAAAGGAACGGAGGGATGATCGGCGGTGGGTACGGACAAGCACTGTCAGGAATTCGGCTCCGAGGGTGTTGTAGCGGACTTTGACAACGGGACAATTTCGCTGGTGCCGTCAATCTTGAGCAGCAGCAGTCTCTCGTGAAATCCCTTGAGCGTGGAGCGATGACCGACGCTGACGAATGCGATGCCGGAGGCGCGCAGCTTTTCGTAAAGGAAGCGCTCATTTTCCTCGTCGAGCGCGCTGGTGGCTTCGTCGAGAAATGCGATGGCGGGCTTTTTCAAAAAGAGCCGCGCGAACGCTACGCGCTGCTGTTCGCCGAGGGAGAGGACGTTCGTCCAGTCCACCACTTTGCCGAGGTCGCCGCCGACGCGGGCGAAGATGTCGTCGAGGTTCACTTCCGTGAGGACGGCGGTGATCGCGTCGTCGTTTGCGTCCTCTTCGCTCAGCGGATACATGAGCTGCGCACGCAGGTTGCCGGGGACCATGTAGGGCCTTTGCGGGAGGAAGATGAGATGCCTGTGTGCGGGACGATCGATCGCCCCACCGCCGGGAACCCATAGGCCGGCGATGGTGCGGAGGAGCGAGCTTTTGCCCGAGCCGCTCTCGCCCATGACGAGCAGGCTGCCGCGCCGTGGAAGCAGGAAACTGAGATGCTGTGTGAGGGTTTTGTCGCCGTGCGGCGTCTGCACGGTGAGGTCGGCGAGTTTGAGCTGAAGGGCTTCCTCGTGGATCACGCTCTTCGCTTCCTCGGCCTCGCGCGCGTCCTCCGCGTCGAACTCATCGAGATTATTCCACAGATCGCTGAGGCGGCGGATGCTTGCGGTGAATGAGCTGAGGCCCTCAATTTGCAGGATGATGACCGAGACCGCGGCAAGCACTGCTGCAAACGCGCCCTCGACCTGCGTGATGACGCCAAATTCCACCGCCCCGCGGATGAACATCGGGCCGACGATAAGGCTGGGGATGATCAGCGCGAGGTAGTTGTAGCCCCTGGAGAAGAAGTTGAGATTGCGCGTCCAGCCAATGATCCAGAGCGTGTTCTCCAGCGTGTCATTGAGGCGATCGATTAGTTCGCGGTGCTCGCGCTTTTCGCCGCGAAAGAAGGCGATGGATTCCGCGTTATCGCGCACACGGATGAGGCTATAGCGGAAGCTCGCCTCCTTTTGGTATTGATTGAAATACAGGCCCACGAGCCGCCGCCCGAAAAGGATCGAGACGACTGTGCCGATGGCCGCGTAGATGAAGAGGACGCCGACAAGCTTGCCCGAGACCAGCCACAGGACGCCGAGGAAGCCGACGATGGAGACGACGGAATTCACGATGATGAGGAAGTAATTCAACACGCTGGTGGTGAAGTGCGCCACGTCCTCGGCGATACGCTGGTCGGGGTTGTCCACGCATTCGGAGATGCGGATGCGGTAGTAGGCGCGGTTGAAAAAATAGCGCTTGATGAGGATCTGCGTCATCCAGCGCCGCCACGCGAGCGAGAGCCGCTCCCGCGCGTAAGTGTAGAAGACACCGACGGGCAGGGAAAGGCAGCAGACGCCGATGAATTTCCAGAGGCCGCGCACCCATCCGGCGTGATCGCGTTGCTCAAGCGAGGTGACAAAATCGCGCGACACGTAGCTCATGAAAACCTGCACCACGCCGACGGCCACGCAGAGCCCGAGCAGAACCGAGAGCCAAAGGCGTGCCTGCCGCTTCGCGGCGCCGTTGAAGAATGCCTTCGTGAGGACGAAGAATTTCTTCAGCAGTGCCAGATGGGACTTTTCGGCGGAGGGCATGTCTTCTTAAGTCTCGCGGTAATGGTTCACGATTTATTGCGGGAATAGTTGGCATGGGGAGCGCGGGCTTCCAGCCCGCAGTGTCCGGCTTCCAGCCGGACACGGGTGTGCATCCTGCACACGGGATTCCATGCGCAGGATGCGCGCCCGATTCGCGCTGGAAGCACGAATCTGCGGGCTGGAAGCCCGCGCTCCCCGCAAACTGTCCGCTCAGCATCACTGTTAACCATTTATGCGAGACTCAATAACTTCGGGCAGTCTCGCAGTGGCCAAGAAGATTGCCTCGGCACCGCGGCAGGCGGCATCCGGAGGCGTCCATCACTTGAGACCCTCGGGGGTGAATTCGCGGTCGGTGAAGGTGACGTCGTGTTTGATTTTCGAGCCGTCCAATTCGGTGACCGAATCCTGTGCGCGCCCGCGCACGGTGAGGTTCGCCGGGATGTGGCGGCGGTTGTCGTCGGTCGCGATTTTGGTGGAATCAATGCGGCGCGCGAGCTGGTCGGACGCCGTATATTTTTCGACGCGGAGCGGGACGAGGCGGCGGGCGTCCACCCAAGTGCGCACACTCGCATAGCTGAACCGCTGACCCTTGCCCGGTTTCGATTCGAGGATCTGGCAGTTCACGCGATCCACGACTTCGGTGCCGACGATGGCCTGATGTTCCCACGCGAAAAAATTCTCGATGACATCCTCATAGCTCAGATCGCTGCCGAACAGCGGCTCCTTCAAGTGCTCGGCGTCGAGTGCGCGGACGGTGTCGGGCGGGCGGAAAAATGATCCGCTCGCGGGACGGTCTCCGGATTTGCGCAGGAGGACGGCTTCGCCTTTGCGCTCCTTGGGCCAGAGCACTTGGTAAACGACTTCGGTGGTTGTCTTCGTGCGGCGTTGTTTGATCTGGAGTTGCAGCGCAGTCTTCGTCGTGCCGGCGGGCTGCTTCACCTCCAGCTTCAGCCGCACGAATGACGTGCCATCCTGCTGCAAGGCGCTGAGCCGCGCGGCGAGTTCAGGCGCGGACAGCACCGGCGCAGTATCGGCGGCGCTGGCGGAAAATATTGCGAGTGCGCAACCGGAGATGGCAGCGGCGAAACGATAGATTGGGGACTGAAGCGGGCGGGCGGGTGAATTCATGGATGAGTGTTTTTCTTGCTGAGTGTCAGCCCTGCAATGCATGGCTCGGCGTGAGTCGTGAACTGCGCCACGCGGGATAAATGCCGCTGGCCACGCCGACCGCGACGGCGATGAGCACGGAGCTGACGAAGAGGCGGACACTCAGGTCCGGCTCCAATAGCCCGTGAATCGCCGGCAGTTTTTCCATGACCTTCACGCCGAGAGTGCCGACCAGCACGCCGGCGAGGCCGCCGAGAAAACCGAGCAGCGCGGACTCGCACAAAACCATGCTGATGATCCGCCCGCGCTTCCAGCCGATGGCGAGCAGGATGCAAATCTCCTGCTTCCGCTCAAAGACCGTCATGAGCATCGTGTTCATGACGCCGAGCACGCCGACAATCACCGCGAGCAGCGAGGTGCCCCAGCTCATCGCGCGGATGAAACGGTACGCCTCGCTGTTTCCGACATGCTCGCCCGCCAGCATCGCGCGCGCTTCCGGCACGACGCTATTGATCTGCACGCAGAGCCGTTTCACGGCGTCCTCGCTCATTCCGGGAGCGACGCGGATGTCCACGATGTTGATCTTGCCCTCGTTCCCGGTGATTTCCTGGAACAGCGGCAGCGAGAGAATCACCGAGCCGTTCTCCACCAATGCGCCGCCATCCACGATGCCGACCACGGACAATTCCTTCGCCTCAATCGTGAGCGGGTCGCCGACTTTTTTCCTGAGCACTTCCGCTGCAGTCTGGCCCAGCACGACAGCCGGCTCCATCGCGTCGCGCGGCATCCGTCCGGAGATCAGCTTGAGGCTCTGCCACGGAAATCCGCCCCACTCGCGGGCCGAAACGACCATCATCGAGGAGTCTTCGATGCTCGTGAGATCTACGAAGATCGCGCAGGTGGCAGCGACGTTTGGGATGGCGGCGATGCGGTCACGCACGCCGGCGGCGAACGGCTTCGGCGCAAGCGCGCTGCCCATGTTGCTCACGACGATGTCGGTGCCGCGCGCTTTCATCCCCGTCGCCCAGCTTTGCTCGAAGCCGCGCGAGATTCCGACCAGCGTCACGACGGCAGCGATGCCGATCGAGATGCCTACGAGCGTGAGTCCGGTGCGCACGGGACGCCGCAGCAGGCCGCGCACTACGATGGTGAAGAAAGTCATGTCAGGCTCCGGTTGTCGGTGCTTTTAGATCGGACACGATCCGTCCGTCCTTCATCTGGATCGTCCGCGATGCCCGTTGGGCGATGCCCAGATCGTGCGTCACCAGGACCAGGGTCATGTGCTGTTCGCGGTGCAGGCGGATGATGATCTCCAAAATGAGTTGCGCGTTTTCGCTGTCGAGATTGCCCGTCGGCTCGTCGGCGAGCAGGACGGACGGGCCATTCGCCAGGCTGCGTGCGATGGCGACGCGCTGGCGTTCGCCGCCGGAGAGCTTCGCGGGCAGATGATGGAGCCGGTTCTCCAGCCCGACGGCCTTCAGCAATCCGATCGCGCGTTCCGTCCGCTCCGCCGCGGGGCGGTCCGTTTCAAACATCGGGATCTGCACATTCTCCACCGCGGTGAAAGTCGGCAGCAGATGAAACGCCTGGAAAATGAAACCGATCTCGCGGGCGCGATATTCCGCAGGATCACGCAAGCTGCCGAGCGCACCGCCGCGATAGAGCAATGTCCCCTCACTAGGCCGGTCGAGCGCGCCGAGCATCTGGAGCAGCGTCGTTTTTCCACAGCCGCTCGGACCGGTGATGGCGACGAACTCGCCCTGCGTGATGCGAAAATCCACGCCGCGCAAGGCCTGCACCTGCCCAGCGTCGAAGTTCTTTTTCAATCCCTCTGCCGCGAACACGCAATCGTCCGGCGCAACGGGATCCGAGTTGGGAAGTTCAGCGCTCATTTGGCCTCTTTCAGGATCTTCATCACGGCCTGCACCGTCTTCGGTTTCTCGATGCTTCTGTGCGTGTAGGGCACGATTGTTTCCGAAGCGGCTCCTTTCAGATGCGCGCTCCAGTAGGGTACGATGCCGTCGCCGCCCTTGTGGAAATCAGCCGCGCGTCCAGTGGCGATGATCGAATGAAAAGGAACGGCAATCGGGTGCCGCGCCAATGCGACGAGGAACGGGTGTCCGGGGATGCAGTTCTCGACCCCCCCCACACCCCATTCGTGGAATCCGCGCAATGTCGGATGGATGTAAGCGGAAGGGAGTGCAGCCAGCGCGTGCATGCGTTGCCGCGCGGTCCTCGGCAGGAAGAGAGCGATGCGCAACAGCGACCGGATAATCCCAACGTTCGCGAGGACGCTCCCCTGATGCGGAGTGCCGATGAACACGATGGTCCCCACATCGGGCTCGCGATGGAAGAACAGCGCGCCCTGCAGCATGCGCTGCGTCTTGGGATCGAGCTGGCCCGCCATTTTCCGCGGTGTGGCGGTGAAAAATGAACGCCAAAAATCCATCCCGGAATCAACGGACTGCATGCGCGCCAGCAATCCGCCCATGCTGTGCCCGACCAATACCATGCGGCCAAACCCGGCATTGCGGTGATCGGGATCGAGTGTGTCGCGCGAGCGCCTGAGCAACTCGCGAAGTCGCGCCGCCGATGCGGGGATGGGCAGTCTGGACGGGTAGATGAAACACACCGGCTGATAGCGGCGACGCAGTCCGGGATCGGCCAGCAGTTCGTTGACGGTGTTTTTCCAGATGACCGGACTCGATCGCAGCCCGTGCACAAAAACCACCGGCACCTTCGTGCTGTCGTAGCGGCTGAGAAAAAACAACTGCGACTCCGTCTCACCGGATGCCGACGGGGTGAATTGGAGCGGCCCGTTTTCGTCGAGGCTCGCATCCGTCAAAGAGGATTGCAGCGGGGCGGTGAGATTCTCCGCCATCGGCTGTGCATGCTGCCCCACCGTCACGACCGAGACCGCCAGCGGATTGTAAAAGCGGAGCCTCGCCTCGGCGGGACGGCCGGGGATTTTTGCGGGGAACTCCAGCACCGCAGTCGCCGGGAGAAACTCACCGCGCGGAGGATGAAATGGCTGCGCCACGCGATGGGAATCATCCTGCGCGAGGACGACCGGAACGCCGAGACCGCCATGCGCGACCACCCGGGCAAACCCGTGCAGCTTCACATCGGCGGCCACCCGGCAATGTGCGAACTCGGAAAGCGACAGCGTCCGCGCAGTGCCGTGGCGTTCAGGAGCATCGAAGGTGATCCGCCATGGGTGCGCTCCGCCGAACTGGATTTCATTTCCCCACGCAGCGGTGCCTTCTTTGGCGCGCAGGGAATTCACCACGGCGAGCACAGCATGGTCATACTTCCAGAGCGCTTTTTGTGCGGACAGCGTGCCGGGCTTTTCCTGCTGCATCACTTGCCACGCTTGGCGGGCCTTTTCCAAATGGGATGCCGTGTGCCCGGCGTCTGTCCGCTGCGGCGCGGAAGTGTGGAGCACTTGGCACGCAGGGAGAAATGCCACGAGCACGCCGACGAAGATCAGCGAGAGTGATCGGCGTGGCGGGCTCCCACGGACGATGGTGTGCAATCGGATCATGGCCGGCGGGCTGTCGTGCGCCATTGGGCGCCCACGCGTGGGTCGGCGAGGTTGCGAAGCAGGTGCAGCAGTGCATGCCGGTAACTTGGGAACGGATGGATTTCGTCCTCTGTCTTGGGGGTGAGCTCCGCAGCGTACTGCGGCAACTCGGCGTGCGGCAGTCCCATGCGCAGGTGATGCACGCCGTGAAATGGCTCATGCAGCAGCGTGAATGCAAAGAGCCGGCCAGGCCAGCCGCGCGCCACGATGTTCCGCGTGGAGCTGTTCACCGTGCTGCCCGTGAGCCCGACGTGCTCGATGTACTTGCGCCAGCTCTGCAAGTTCGCTGCCACATACGCAGGCACCAGATACATCCACAAAAGGTACCGCCAGGCGTCCCAATGCCACGCCGCGGAGATGACCGCGCTCCACACGACGACAATCAGAGCCAGCTCTTTCCAGATTCTCCGGCGCACTTTCTTGCTGCGAATGGGCGAGCCGGCGCGGAGGAAAATCCGCAGGAACAGGAACGGGAGAAACACGAGTCCGACCGTCAGTTCGAGGACGGCGGCGAGCACCCTGGCCCAGCGCGGCGTTGTCGGATGGATGAACGGCCAGAGTTCCTCGTCTTTCTCAGTCGACAGGTGGATGTGATGCAACTGATGCGCGGCGCGGTACAGGCTGAAGCTCATAAAGCTGAACAGCCCGAGTACCACGCCATCGAATTCGTTGAAGAGCCGATTCTGCCGGAGGAGGCCGTGCGTGGCCTCGTGAAAACCGACCGCGGCTCCGTGCATGAGGTGGCTGATGACGAGGACCAGCGGCACTACGAGCCAGAATGAGACCCCGTTTTTCAGCGCCAGCGCCAGCGCGATCTCGCCGAGGAAAATAAAAATGACCACGATCTGGAAAGCCGAACGGCTCACCCAGTGGGGCTCGTGCAGTTCGATCGATTGCTCCGTGGTTTGCATCGTGTTCATCGCAGATTGCTCATGAGGGCGGAGGTCAGGATTTCCGGTGACTGGCAGACGCCTTTCAGGACGGCCGCGTACATGCGGCCCAACTCCTGGATTTCTTCGAGAGAAAACATATCCAGCCGGAACAGCCATGCCACCTCCAGCCCATCGCCCTCCTCGTTGATCTCGCAGCCGAGGTCGAAACGCGCGGTGCCCGTGGAGCGCATCCGCAGTTTCAGTGAAAGGCCGGGCAGCGCGACATCGGGAACGGGATGGTTTTGCAGGGCGAAACGCACCTCGAAGATCGGATTGCGCCCCGGCACCACGGGCTCGCCGAGAGCCTTGACGAGTTCGGCAAAGGGCATCGCGTTGGCGAAGGATTCCATCGTCGCCTCATGCACCGCGCGGAGACTGTCGGAAAATGATCGCGCACGATCCACTTGGCCGCGCAGCGGGACGATGCCAGAGCAGTAGCCCATGGTCTCGCGCACGGCCTGTTTGTTGCGATTCGCCACCGGCGTGCCCACGAGGATGTCATCGGCGCCCGTCCATTTTGAGAGCGTGATTTGGAACGCGGTGAGCAGCGTGCTGAAGAGCGTCGCGCCATCGCGCCGGGCGCGCTCCCGCACGGCGCAGCCAAGCTCGGCGGTGACATTCATCGCCCATCGTTCGCGCTTCCCGGTTGCCAGTGTTGGCCCGGCCGGCGGGCTCCAGAGCCGGCGCGTTCCGGCGAGATGGGATTTCCAATAGGTGGCCCGCCGCGCGAGTTCCGCAGGCTGCCAGAAGGCGCGCTCGGATACACCCCAGTCCGCGTACGAGAGCGGCACGGGAGGAAGCGCGGTTTGCACCCCTTTCGCGCTCTCCATGTAGGCCGTGAACAAATCCTGGACGAACACGCCGAGTGTCCAGCCATCGGCAATGGCGTGGTGAATCGCGAACACCAGAACGTGATCGTCGGGCGCGCGCCGGAACACTTCCATGCGATAAAGCGGGCCGCGCACGAGATCGAACGGTTCGCTGAAGACGCCCTGCACCAGCCCTTCGATCGCCGCCGGGTGTTGTTCTGAAGGCGCGAGTTCGCGAAAGCACATCACCGATTTGGCGGCCTTCCGGATCAACTGCACCGGCCCGTCCTTGCCTGGGAGAAACGACAGTCGAAGCACCTCCTGCCGATCCACCACCTTCTGCACCGCCGCCTCGCAGATCTGCTGCGTCAGGGGGCCGCGCATCTTGATGATGGCGCAGATGTTGTTCGACGCATCCGCGGCCGGCACGGGCGACGCCTCCCACAGTTCGCGTTGGGGAAATGTCAGCGGCTGGAGGCGGGCTTCGCCACTCGCCAGCCATTGCTTCAGGCGGGCTCGGTTATCTTGTGACATCCGACGGTTTCAGGGTCGCGGTTTCCTCGCCGAGCAACTGGGTGATGTCGTCGTCGGAAAGCGCATCCAGATCCAATTCATCGGCCGGGGCCTCTTCCACGGTCGCCGCGGGCGTGGCAGCCGCCTTCGCTGCTCCCGCGGCGCTGCCCATGTGCTCGGCGATCAAGGCCGCGATCTGGCCGAGCGTGCGCGCACGCATGAGGCTCGCGGGTGGCAATGCCACGCCGATCGCGGCTTCGAGGGAGTTTTCGATTTCGACGCCCATGAGCGAATCGAGCCCGAGGTCGGTGAGCGGCTGGTCGTCGCGCAGACTCTCCGGCTTCACGCGCAGCACGGAGCCGACGACTTCGCGCACGGCCTGTCCGATGACTCCCTCGCGTTCTTCCGGCGAGGCGGATTCGATCCTGAGCCGCCAGTCGCTCTTCGCGCCACTCGTCTCCTGCGTTTCCACACCGCCGGCGAAGATGCGTTCCACGAGCGGGTTTTCCTGCATGCCACGGAACGACTGCCGCCACTTCGCCCAATCCACGCGGATGGCCGCGACCTGCGTTGCGTTCGCCGTGAGGAAGGATTCGATGAGCCTGGTGACTTCACCCGGGGTGATGGCGCCCGTTCCCTGCCTTGCGAGGAATTCGGCGACACGTTCGTTGCGGGCGACGTAGCCTTCGCCGCCGAGCACGCCCCAATTGATCGTCAGCGCGGGAAGCCCGAGCGCGCGGCGATGATGGGCCAGCGAGTCGAGGAAGGCATTCGCGGCCGCGTAGTTCCCCTGCGCCGGATTGCCGAAAATGCTGGAGACGGACGAGAACATCACGAAGCAATCGAGGCCCATCGCTTTTGTGCTCTCGTGCAGCAGCCATGCACCGTGCGCCTTCGGAGCCATGACGGTCCGCAGCCGTTCGCTCGTGAGCGCGGAGAGCGGTGCGTCATCGATGACCATCGCGAGATGGAAGACGCCCTTGAGCGGAATGGATGCGGAGCCCGCTTCCTTGATGAGCCGCTTCACGTCCTTCGGTGAACCGATGTCCGCCTTGATGACTTTCGCATCGACGCCGCGGCTTTGCAGCTTCTCCAAAAATGCCACCGCCTCCGGAGTCGAGGCTCCGCTGCGGCTCGTCAGCACGAGGTGGCGCGCGCCACACTCCACGAGCCACTCAGAGAGCACGCGGCCAAATCCGCCGAGTCCGCCCGTGATGAGATACGCGGCATCCGGCTTGACCGTGAACACCGGCAGTGGCGGTTCGCCTTTCCGCAAGACGAACGCGTCCGCGAAGGCCACGACAACCTTGCCCGTGTGCTTGCCGCCCGCCATGAGACGGAAGGCTGCGTCGATGCAGCTGGCCGGGAACGAACGGAACGGCAGTGGCGTGAGGCGCCCCTTCTCCACGAGGCCGGCGATTTCCGCCATCAACTCGCGAGTCTGTTCCTCATCACCGGCAAAGACCGCATCCATCGCCACCACATGGAACGACGAATTCCGGCGCAGCGACCACAGCGGGATGCGCGAATTCATGTAGATGTCGCGCTTCCCGATCTCAATAAAACGACCGGACTCCGCGAGGCACGAGAGCCCCATCGGGATCGCCTCGGAGGCGAGCGCGTTGAGGACGACGTCCACGCCGCGACCGTTCGTCAGTTCCATAACCGACTCCGCGAAGTCTCCGCGCCGCGAGTCGATGACGTGTTTGACGCCCAGCGTTTTCAAAAGCGCGCGCTTGGTCGGACTTCCGGCGGAGGCGATGACCTCGGCTCCGAGATGATGCGCGATCTGGATCGCCGCCATCCCGACGCCGCCCGCGCCCGCATGCACGAGGATCATTTCGCCGGCCTTCATCCGCGCGACCGTCCTCAAGGCATACCACGCGGTCATGAAGACGACCGGGATGGTCGCCGCTTCCTCGAAGGACAGACCCTTCGGCATGCGCCGCACATCGGTGGCTCTCGCGAGCGAGTGGGTGGCCAGGCCAAAGACGGCCAGACCGAAGACGCTGTCTCCGACTGCGACATTCGTCACACCTTCGCCAACGGCAGTCACCTCGCCGGCGACCTCGTCGCCGAAGATGCGCGCGTCTGCCGTCTCGGCCGGGTAAAGCGCGAGGGCCTTCAGCACATCGCGGAAGTTCATGCCGGCGGCCTTGACCTTGATCAGCACCTCGCCGCGTGCGGGGGATTGCAGGGTGAACGGCGTGAATCGCAAGCTGTCGAGCAGACCGCGCTCGCGGGATTCGAGACGCAGCGGGACGGAGGCGTCGAGTTGCTGCTCGCGCGTGGGCAGGCCGCGCGTGATGCGCTGGGCATAGCGCGCCTCGCCGCGCAGGGCGACCTCGCGCTCATTGTCCACGTGGCGGAGTTCGTGCCAGAGCGAGGATTCGTCAGACTTCGATGCGCCCGGCGGCAGGTCGATGCCGCGGCACGAGAAGTTCGGATGCTCACTGAGGATGACACGGAAAATGCCGATCGAAGGCGCCTGCGCCACGGCGGTGGCTCCCATGTCCCGACCGGCCGACTGGGCGCCGCGCGTGACAAGATCGATGCGGAGTTTCGCCGCGTTCATGGTCCCTTCCAATGCGTGCGTGAGATGGAGCAGCGCGTCGATGCCCATGAGGGCGTCTCCGTCCTGGTCCCCCGTTTTCGCATCGAGACTCCACAGATAAACGAGCCGTTCCGGCGCAGCGTCCCCGGTCACCTTTGCAAAAAGCTGCTTCCAGTCCGCCGGCTCCTCCGCGCAAATCGCGAACGAGTCCGCGCCCGTGGAAGCGAACTTTTTGCCGCGGCGGACGACACGGCAGCGCGCGCCAGCGGAGGTCACGCGGGCGATCAGATCCTGTGCGAGTTCGGACTCATCCGAGAAGACGATCCACGATGTCTCGACCGGCGTTTCGGTCGCCGGGGATTCCGTCGCGACCGTCGCGGGCTCGCCGGCCTTGCGAGCAAGGACGGCGATCTGTCCCTCGCCGCCTTCCGGTCCATGCAGTCCCGGCAGTGAAACAGTCTCGGCAAAGCCGCTTTCCCGCAGCACGGATTCCCACTGGGCGCGCTGGAGCAGCGGCTGGTCCGGACGCAGGTCGCGATCCCTGAGATGCCACCAGCCGCTCGTCAGGCCGAAGACGGATTCCGTCCACAACTGCGGAGTGGCGACTTCCATGAAAATGAGAGTTCCGCCGGGAACCAGCAGTTCGTGAACGGACCGCAGCGAGCTGCGCACATCGGCCACGGCGTGCAGCACGTTCGTGCCGACGATGAAGTCGAAAGTGCCGGGCTCGAAGCCCTGATCGGTCGCCGGCTTTTCGAGATCGAGAACCTTGTATTCCACCTCCGGGAACGCCGCCAGTTTCTGGTTCGCGCCCGGGAAGAAGCCTGCCGAGACGTCGGTGAATGTATAGGAATGCACCCCTCGCTCCAGCAGCGGCAGCAACTGCGCCGCCAGTCCCGCGGTGCCCCCGCCGATTTCGAGAATGCGAAGCCCGCGTCCTTCCGGCAGATCGCGCGCAGCTTCCTGCAAAGCGCGGCTGATGCAGGCCATCCAGTGGCTGGCGAAAAGACCGTCGCCATAGAAATGATCGAGCAGTTCCGCGCCAGGCCCGCTGAACAGCACCTGCACGGCATCCTTCTCGCCGCGGACGATGTGTCCGAACTCCGCACACGTCGAGGCGCACAGGAGACCTTCCGGCATGTGACCCGGATGTTCCGACACGAATTTGCGCAGCACCTCGTTCGCCGCCGCGGCCGCTTTGCCGAATTTCGCCGTGGGCTTGTAAGTGCCGCCCTTCGCTGCGAGCAGGCCGCGGCCTGCGAGCTTGGTCATCAATCGCGCGAAGACCGTCCTCATCGGTTGGGCGACAGCCAGGGATTCCGCCGTGAATCCCTTGCGGGCCGATGTTTCCACGCCCATCTCCTGCAGACCGCGCGCGATCTGCGCGGCGGCCAGTTCGTCCTGCGCGGCCATCACATTCTCCAGTTCGGAGCGGCCTCGCAAGCTGAGCACTTCGTCCAAGGCGCCGGCAGCAACATCCCGCAGGCGTGCCAGCGGGAGGGGTTGCTGTTTCGAGGGAGCCATCGTGGAAGCCGTACGCTCCCACCCGACGTGATAAACGAGATCGCGTCCTCCGCCGGAGGAGCCGGGGCGGCGCGCTGCCGTCAGGCTGATCGCGCGGAATCCGTCCACGAGCACGCAGGGTCGGTTCTCGTCGTCGTAGAGCGCGATCCGGCCTTCGATTAGTTCGTCGTTGAAATGCAACACCCGCGCGCTGACGAGCGCAGAGGCGCCGGGCGAGCGGAGGAAAAGGATCCTGGCGAACCGCACCGGCAGTTTCATCTTCGCCTTGCGATCCTCGATCGTCTTTGCCCCGGCGGAGAACACGTGCAACGCAGCATCGAGCAGCACGGGATGCAGCGCATACTCTCCGGCGCGACCGGAGATCTCCTTGGACAAGGACACCATGCCCGCCGACTTGCCACCGCCCGCGAACAGTTCGCGGACAGCCCGGAACTCATCGCCATAGCGGAGCCCGAGATCGCTCATGTGGCCGTAGAACTGGCCCACGCCTTCGGGCTCCAGATCGATCCCCGGTGTTTCCCAAGTGGTCCCGGCAAAGGACGACTCCGTGCGTTCACTGCGCATCGAGCCGATGACATGCACCGACCACGATGCAGCCTGCTCGAACCGGCTCTGGATCGTGAACGTGCGCTCCGTGGGCTCGTAGGTCAGCTCAAGCACCACGCCCGAGGCGGGCTCGGGCAGGATGAGCGGCTTGCGGATTTCAAAGTCCTCGATGGCAAACGGACGCCCCTCGAACAACTGCACGCCGGCCTCCAGCGCCATTTCGACAAAGGCCGCGGCGGGGAAGATGATGTGCGTGTCCACCTTGTGATCCTTGAGGTAAGCCATGTGCCGCGCATCGAGCCGGGCGCTCCACGTCGGCATGGCGCGCGGCAGGCGCACGTCCAGCAGCCCGCGTCCGCCGGCTCCAAGACGGCCATCGCGCCAGTCGTTCGATTCGTGCCACCAGCGGCTCTTGTCCCACGCGTAGGCCGGGAGCGAGAGCAGCCGGCGCGATGGCGTCATCGCCGCAAAATCGAGCCGCACGCCTGCGCGATGCAGATCCATCGCGGTCTCGAGCAGGGACTCGTGCTCGCGTTCGCGGCGCGCTGAAGAAAGAACGGTCGGCTTGCCGCTTCCCGCCGCGAGGCATTCCTGGAGCGAATGGATGAGCGCGGGGTGCGCGCTGAGTTCCAGCCACACATCCACGCCGAGTTCGGCGAGGGCACCCACCGCGGGCGCAAATTGAACGGGCTGCCGGATGCCGTGCGCCCAGTGCGCTGCGTCACACTTTTCACCCGCGAGCTGCTGCCCGGTCACGGTGCTGAAAAACGGTATGGATTCCGCGTGCGGCACGAGATCGGCGAGCGTCGCTTCGAGTGCGTCGGCGGCCGGCTGCATGAGCGCGTGATGGAACGGATGATCCACCTTCACGAGCCGCGCGAAGACGCCCTTCGGCTCCAGTTCCGCCTGGATCGCCTCCAGCGACATGCGCACGCCGGAGAGCGTCACCGAGCGCGGACCATTGAAGGCGGAAATGGACACCGTGCGATCGTGACGCGCGATCACGGCGCGCGCTTCGTCCTCGGCGAGCCCGAGGGCGAGCATCGTCCCTTCGCCGCGCGCGCATTCGTCCATGAAGCGGCTTCGCTGCACGATCACCTGTGCGGCCTGTTCGAGAGTCAGCACGCCGGCTACGCAGGCGGCGGCGATTTCCCCGACGCTGTGGCCGACGACGGCGGACGGCTGCACGCCCCATGACTTCCAAAGCTCGGCGAGCGCGACGTGCATCGCGAAGATCGCGGGCTGCGCGATCTCCGTGCGGTGCATCTGCGATTTCTCCTCGGACTTCGCGAGTTCTTCGATGAGCGAAAATTTGGCCCACGGACGCATCGCGACGTCGCACGCTTCGATCATCCGCCGGAACACCGGCTCGTGACGCATGAGCTGGCGGCCCATGCCCCACCATTGCGGACCTTGCCCGCTCATCACGAAGGCCACACGGGGCGCGTGTTCGCCGCGCGGTGTGAAGGCGGTGCGCAGCTTCGGCCCGGCCTCGCCGGCTTGGAATGCCTTGAGGTCCGCCACCATTTCCTCGAGCGACTGCCCGACCATCGTGAGGCGGTACGAATGGTGGTTCCGCCGCGCTCCGAGCGTGTAGAGAATGTCCGGCGGGAGCGGCGCGGCACCGTTGGCATTCGCGCGTTCCTCCAGCCATGCGCCGAGTTGCGCAGCCGATGCACGCAGCGCTTCCTCGGAACGCGCGGAAAGCATCAGGGGCCACGAACGTTCGAGGTAGGCCTCCGAGTGATCCGGGTGCGGAATGGCCGGGGCTTCTGCGAGAATGATGTGCGAATTGGACCCGCCGAAGCCGAAGGAGTTGACGCCCACAATGCGCGGGCCGTCCGTCTCCGGAAACGCCTCCAGCGTGGTGGGCACGCGGAGTTTAAGCGCCGTAAAGTCAATGTGCGGACTGGGCGTCTTGAAGTGCAGGCTGGCAGGGATCCGCGCGTGCTTGAGGATGAGCGCCGCCTTGAACAGACCGGCGATGCCCGCAGCAGTTTCGAGGTGACCGATATTGGTCTTCACCGACCCGATCGCCAGCGGCGCGTCAGCCGGGCGGTCTGCGCACAGCGCATCGGCGAGGGCGTGCGCCTCGATGGGATCGCCGACGGCGGTGCCGGTGCCGTGCGCCTCGACGAAACCGACCTGCGACGGCGCGATGCCGGCGTCTTTGCATGCGTCGCGAACGAGTTGGGCCTGCGCTTCCGCACTCGGAAGCGAGATGCCATTCGTGTGCCCGTCCGAGTTGATCGCGGTGCCGAGCACCACGGCGTAAATGGGATCGCCATCCGCGATGGCCAGGGAGAGACGCTTCAGCAGCACCATGCCCGCGCCTTCGCCGCGGACGAAGCCGCTGGCCGATGCGTCGAACGCCGCGCAGCGTCCCTCGGGCGAAAGCATGCCGGCCTGCGAAAACCCGATGAATCCACCGGGCGTGATCATCACCGTGACGCCACCCGCGAGCGCGACATCGCCGCGGCCGGAGCGGATGTGATCGCACGCCACATGCACCGCCGTCAGCGCGGAGGAGCACGCCGTATCCATCGCGACACTCGGGCCGCGGAGATTGAAGCAGTACGAAATGCGATTGGCCGCGATGCTGTGTGCGGAACCGGTCGGGGAATGAGGACTGATGCCCGAGGAATCCCACGGCGTGCCCTGAATGATCTGGTAATCGTTGTGCGAAACGCCCGCGAACACCGCGAGGTCGGTTCCATTTTCGAGATCGAGGACAAATCCCGCGTCCTCCATCGCCTCCCAAGCCGTCTCCAGCAGCAGCCGGTGCTGCGGATCGATGTAGGGCGCCTCGCGCGGGGAGATGCCGAAAAACTGCGGGTCAAATTGATCGATGGAATCGAGAAATCCGCCGCGCTTGGCGATCGATTTTCCCGCGATGCCCGGCTCCGCGTCGTAGAACCGCTCCACATTCCAGCGATCGGCAGGCACTTCGGAAACGGCCTCGCGGCCCTCGACGAGCAGCTTCCAGAAGGACTCCGCATTGTTGACGTTGCCTGGGAAACGACAACCGATGCCAATGATCGCGATTCCTTCGTTTTGCGTTGGCGGGACCATAGCAGCGATCCGTTCGCCTTCGTCACGTCCCGAACTCGATTGCGCACCGTTGTCCGGACGCACGGTCGCGGGAATCTTCGGGTGATCGAAAGAAGCAGAATTGAATTGGCCCATCATCCTTTCCAATCGTCGAAGGGGACACGTCCGGCC
>Ga0194061_1001025_pt1 | contig 16840 bp, 12 predicted proteins | sample SepL2221m_MetaG_FD_163423 | JGI IMG/M metagenome (GOLD analysis project Ga0194061, IMG submission 163423) | Anoxic zone freshwater microbial communities from boreal shield lake in IISD Experimental Lakes Area, Ontario, Canada - Sep2016-L224-21m | ecosystem: Environmental > Aquatic > Freshwater >... | reverse complement strand
CTTTAATACAGGTAACTATAAAAAATTTCATATTTTAATATTTATTTGATTGGATATTTTTTTCGCATCATTTTATAATATAATACTGGTACTACTAACAGGGTTAGGAATGTTGAAGTGATTGTTCCGCCCATGAGTGAAATGGCAAGGCCTTGAAAAATGGGATCAAACAAAATAATAACAGCGCCTAATACAACGGCTCCTGCTGTTAATAGAATAGGAGTTGTTCTTACTGCTCCTGCTTCTATAATGGCTTGTTTCAATGGGATACCTTCGCGCAATCGAATATTTATAAAATCAATTAATAGTACCGAATTTCTTACCATCACACCCGCTAGTGCAATAAAGCCAATCATAGATGTTGCTGTAAAGTAGGCGTGCATCATCCAGTGACCCAGAACAATTCCAATTAATGATAATGGAATGGCTGCAAGCATTACCAATGGAACCACAAAATTCTGAAACCAGCCAACAATTAAAATATAAATCATTAAAATCACTACCGCAAAAGCAATCCCCAAATCTCTAAAAACTTCATAAGTAATCTGCCACTCTCCATCCCATTTCAAAGAATAATTATCTTCCAAGATTGGTTGATGCGTATACTCCTCAGCAAGTGTAAATCCTTTTGGTACTTTAATGGTCTTCAGGCTATCAGAAACTTTTGCAATTGCATAGGATGGACTTTCTAAATTGCCTGCCATATCTGCTAATACATACACTACTTCTTTCTGATTCTTGCGATAGATATTTTTTTGTTGGGTTTCTTTATTTACAACTACCAGGTCTCTTAGTGAAACAGAATTCCCCTGAGCCCCTATTATTTTCACATCCAATACATCTTCTAAGTTGCTTTTATTTGCATCACTTAATTGCATCTTAATACCTGTTTGATTAAAGGAAGCGGGTTGATATAAATTACCAACTGTCATTCCAGAAACCGCAGCATTAATGGTAGCTGCAACTTGAGCGGTTGCAATACCATATCGCATTGCTTTTTCTTTGTCAACTGTAATATGGTATCTAGGTTGATCTGCTTCTACCATCCAGTCAACATCCACCACATCCGATGTTCTTGCTATCAAGGCTTTTACCTGGGCTGCTATTTTAATTTGCTCCTCATAATTTGGTCCATATATTTCAGCCACAAGTGTTGAAAGAACAGGAGGTCCGGGGGGTACCTCCACGATCTTCACATTTGCATTATACTTTTTTGCAATAGCCTGAATTGGTTCACGCATTTCTTTTGCTATACCATGGCTCTGTATGCTTCGATTTTTTTTGTCTACCAAATTTACTTGAATATCTGCCATGTTTTCTGCCCTGCGCAAGTCGTAGTGACGCACCAATCCATTAAAACTGATGGGTGCAGAAATGCCAATATAAGTTTGGTAGTTCTCCACCATTTTTTGCTGCGACACATAATCGCCGATATCCCTGGCTACAGCTTGAGTTTTTTCAAGCGTAGTTCCTTCCGGCATATCAATCACTACCTGAAACTCATTCTTATTATCAAAGGGTAACATTTTTACGGCTACTGACTTTGTATAAAATAGCATCATTGAGGCCAATAAAATAACTACGATGCTAATAATAAATGCCCAACGCTTTCCACGTGATTCTAATAATGGTTGAATAAAGGCTTTATAAATTTTATAAATTCCTGTTGATTCTAATGTGTGTGGTTTCTCTTCTTCATGCTCTAATCCTTTATGTTCTTTTTCACGTAAAAAGATATAACCAAGATAGGGAGTGAGTGTTAATGCAACAATTAATGAAAGCATCATGGCAATGGATGCTCCAATTGGCATAGGACTCATATAAGGCCCCATCATGCCTGAAACAAAAGCCATTGGCAATACTGCCGCAACAACTGTGAACGTGGCAAGAATGGTAGGATTACCTACTTCATTAATGGCATAGATGGCTGCTTGTAAAGGTGGCAGTTTCTTCATTTTGAAGTGCCTGTGCATATTTTCTGCAATGATGATGCTATCATCTACCACAATTCCCGTTATAAATACCAATGCGAATAAGGTAATACGGTTTAAAGTATAATGCATGAAGTAATAAGCAAACAGCGTTAAGGCAAAAGTTACTGGCACGGATAAGAACACTACTAATCCACCTCTCCATCCCATGGCTAACATTACAAATAATGTAACTACTACAATGCTGATAAATAAATGAAATAACAATTCCGATACTTTTTCGCTTGCAGTTTCTCCATAGTTTCTTGAAACAGTTAATTGTACTTCATTCGGAATTAAATCCTTTTTTAAGTGGTTTACTTTTGTTAAAATTTCTTCCGATAATTTCATTGCATCGGCACCTTTCTTCTTTGCTACTGATAAGGTGATTGCTGGATAGTTAGAGGGATGAACCTTTCCCAATTTCTCTGAAGCCTTGCCATATCCAAATAATACATATTGATTAGAAGTTTCTGGTCCATCTGCTACCTTAGCCACCTGCTTTAAATAAACTGGTTGTTGCTGATTCATACCCACGATCAAATTGGCTACATCGTCTGAGGTATGCAAGAAATTTCCAGTTTCAACAGTAAAGGCTGTGTCTTTCTGCAACAAATTTCCATGCTGCATTTGCATATTGCTACCTTGAATTAATTTGCTCATCGATAAAAAATCCACATGGTTTTCTGCCATCTTATTTTTATCAACCAGCACTTTGATTTCCCTGCTTCTGCCTCCAAGAATATTAATATCAGATACGTCATTGATCTTCTTGATCTCACTACTTAATTCCTGTCCGATCTGCTTTAAACGATAATCATCATAAGTTTCGCTCCATAGCGTGATACCAAATACTGGTACATCATCAATAGCCCGAGTTTTGATTAATGGCATGGTAACACCCTGCGGCATTTTATCCATATTCTTCATCAACTCACTATATAATTTTACTAATGAACGTTCCACATCTTCACCCACTTGAAACTGAACAATAAGCATGGCCTGGCCTTTCATAGATGTTGAATACACATATTCAACTCCCTTAACATTCGAGATCATTTTCTCCATCGGTGCAGCAACCTTGGTTTCTACATCCTTTGGTTCAGCACCAGGGTATCCAATAAAAATATCGGCCATAGGTACTTGGATCTGAGGCTCCTCTTCACGAGGAATTAGAAAAGTACTATAAGCACCAATCAATAAAAATGCAATCATCAGCAGAATCGTTAATTTCGACTGCAGAAATGACTTTGCTATATTTCCTGAAAAACCATTTTTCATGTGTCTATTTATTAATTTTGGTTACATGTAATTCGCGAATAATGATTTTGCTTGTCAACAAAATTTATATAGGCTCATTTCATATCTTATTAATTATTTCGTTTTTACGCTTGCTCCGTTAAATAGTTTTCCTTCTGCACTGATAATAAAGTTTTCATTCTTTTCTAAGCCGCTTAATACTTCCACTTTATCACCATAAGTTTTACCTAGTCTTACCCATCGCAGTATTGCATGGTTATTGCTGCTAACCGTAAATAAACCTGTTAATTGATTTTTATTTTCAATGGCGGTTAATGGAACAAGTACTGCGTCTTCATTTGTTGTTGTAGTAATTGCATTTTTTAAAGGAATAGCTATATTGGCATACATACCAGCATACAATCCTTTTTGATCTGATTCGGGGATTTTTATTTTTACGATAAACTGACCACCTGTAAATTGAGACGAAGGATTGATCTGACTGATGGTTGATTGAAATTTTTTATCAGCAGATTGAATTTGAACGGTTGCTTTTGAACCCAATTTTAGTTGCTGAATATTGTTTTCAGGAACAGAAGCACTTACTTGTAAAACGCCGGCCTGTTCAATGGTAAGAATGGGCATACCCGGACTAGCCATGCTTCCTGCATCCATCATTTTCTGACTTACAATACCTGAGAAAGGAGCGGTTAATTGAGCGTAACTCATCATAGCGCTTACTTCATTGCGCATTTGTTTGGCTGCTTCTAATCTTGACTTTGCAGAATTATATTGTAAATTAATATTGTCTAATTCTTTTGCAGATGCACTTTGTTGTTTATATAAGTTGTTGAACCGGTCTTGATCTTTTTTAGCATTATTATAAGATGCTTCTGCCTCAGAAATCATGGCATCTGTTTGCGCTCTTTTGGCTTTGATATCATCATTGCTGATAGATACCAATAATTGACCCTTATTAACATGGTCACCTACTTTTACATTGATTGCAGTGATGAACCCCATGATACGGGTACTGATATTAACAGTCTGAGATGCCTCTATCTGTCCACTGAAATTGAGCTCTTTTGAGTTGTTCGAAGAGGGACTTGCAACTGCTACCAAAATAGCACTATCTGCTGTATTTGTTTTTTCCTCTTTTTTCGATGAACAACTGCTGATGATGGTTACTAAGATTAAACCGATTAAATAAATATTTCTTTTCATAAAATTTATATAGTAATGAGTGGATTTATTTGTTGAAAGAACTAGTTAGAAATTGTATAAATGCTTTTGTGATATTACTTGTTAGCAATGCCTGTGCTTTTAATAGTTGTTGTTGCGATAATTGGGTTGATGCCATTAATAAATCAGTAGTATTTGAAAGTCCTTGTTCATACCTGTTTTGTAAGATGCGTAAGGCTTCGGATGCCTGCTCTATGGATTTTTCCTGTTGCTTTACTTCGAAATTTGCATCATTTAAATCGCGCAATGCTTTATTGAGCTCAACCTGACTCTGATCCTTTTGTTGTGTTAACTGATCTTTTAATTTATTGCGTTCAAGTGTTTGGGTGGTAATGGTATTTTTTGTTTTATTACCGCTAAAGATGTCCCATGATAATTGAAGGCCAGCTAAATAAGCATTTGCTCCAAAGCCTAGCATTCTACTATCATTTAATTGATAAGAGCCAAAGGCGTTTAATCTGGGTAGGTAAGATTTTTTTGAAGAAGAAATCGCATAGTCAGAGGCTTCAATCGCTTTTTGCATGGCTAAAAAATCTGATCTCGAATCAGTAAGCTTCATACTATTGTCAGCACCAGTTGAATTGCCTGTACTAGGCTCATTTACTTTATAAATCACACCTGTAGGGAGATGCATTAGAAAACTTAGATAATCAGAGGCGTTTTTGATATTCGAATTGGCTTTGGCAAGATTAGATTCTACCATCTTAATATGTACTTCTGTATTCAGAACATCTGATTTCTGTATCAATCCCTGCTCAAAATGATCTGCTGCAAACTTGTTTACCGCTTTTGATGTTTTGTTGGCATCTTCTAAAACTTTCACTGCATCATAAGCGAATGCAAGTTGTAAGTATGCCTTCTGAACTTCAAAACGTATATACTCTTTAGTACGCTCAGTTTGAAACTGATAAATTTCAGTTTGTTTAGCCGCTGCTTTTTTCTGATACCACATATCCATATTGATGATGGGTTGCATTACATCCAACTTTGTAGTAAAATCTGGCGTTCCATTCGGATGGTTCAATAAATCTGGATTAAAGTCATTCATGGTGATTGACTTCTGCTGTAGTTTAAATCCAAAAGCATTTAATGGGTTGTTTGTACTCATAGCCGTGTAGCTAAATCCAACCTGAGGCAGATAAATTGCCTGGGTTTGGTTGTACCTGGCATTGGCAATTTTCTCATCTTGCTGAGCTAATTGAACCGATTGATTGTTTTGCAAACTATTGGCAATAGCATCGCTTAAACTCAGAAATCTAGTGCTATCCTGCGCTGAAACCTTAGCCATTGGCATGAAAGAAAGTAATAAACTAAGTGAAAGTAAAAACTTAAAGGACCATTTTGGGTTCATGAATTTTCAATTTGATGCAAAAGTACCCGACTGCATTTTGCCTCTCGGTAACATATGTCACGCTTTATTTTTTTTGGCTGTTTAGAAATTAATTGATTTTTTGGGAAAACTGATATAAATCATATCCTTCTGTAACTAACATCACAGAGGTATTTAAATGTCTGTTTGACATTTGTGTTGTAATAAAAGTAGAGAAACACATGAAAAGTTTAGTCATTTTAGGAGCAGGAACAGCAGGTACGATGATGGCAAATCACCTGAATAAAAAGTTAGATCGAAAAGAGTGGGAAATAAGCATCATTGATGAAAGAAAGGAACACCATTACCAACCTGGATATTTATTCCTGCCATTCGATATCTATCAGCCTTCTAATATTATTAAAAATATAAAAGACTTTATCCCTTCGAATGTTGAATTGATTCAACAGAGAATTGAGAAAATTGATGCGAAAGAAAATAAGATCATTTTAAGCGAGGGTGAAATTGTTAACTATGATTTACTCATCATTGCAACTGGGGCAAAAATTGCACCAGAAGAAATAGAGGGAATGTCAGGCGCTGAGTGGCAAAAATCTGTTTTTGATTTTTATACTTTTGAAGGGGCATTGGCATTACGTGATAAATTACGTAATTGGGAGGGTGGCAATTTGGTGGTACATATTACTGAAATGCCCATTAAATGCCCAGTAGCACCTTTAGAGTTTGCTTTCCTGGCAGACGCGTTTTTTGAGCATAAGAAAATGCGCGAAAAAGTGAATATCACCTATGTAACGCCATTAAGCGGCGCTTTTACCAAACCCAAATCAACTGCTGCATTAGAACATTTATTAGGGGAGAAACATATTTCTATTGAAAGTGATTTTGCAATTGCTGAAGTGAATAACGAAGAGAAGACTATTGTTGATTATGGTGGTAAATCAATTCCATTTGACTTACTAGTAACTGTTCCAACCAATAAGGGCGATGATTTGATGGAACGTTCTGGTTTGGGGGATGAACTTAATTATGTGCCAACAGATAAAGCAACACTTCAGTCTAAAGCATTCGAAAATATATTTGTAATTGGTGATGCTACCAATGTGCCAGCTTCAAAAGCAGGTTCAGTAGCACATTTCGAGGCAGAGATACTTACAGAGAATATTTTGCATTTTGTAAACAACGAACCATTGTCAGCCAATTTCGACGGACATGCCAATTGTTTTATCGAAACAGGACACAACAAAGCACTTTTAATAGATTTCAATTATACCCACGAACCAGTATCAGGATTATTCCCTTTCCCTGGAATTGGTCCCTTACAATTGTTGAAAGAGAGTATGTTAAATCATTGGGGAAAATTGGCATTCAGATGGATCTATTGGAATATGTTATTAAAAGGGATACCTATTCCATTTGTAGGCTCGCATATGAAAACAGAAGGAAAAAATTTTTAACCAACAATAAAACCATTTTATGGACAAGTTAATCGCAGGTAAAACAATTCAGGTAAACGAAGAAGGTTTCATGACCAATTTTGGTGAGTGGAATAAAGAGATTGGTGAAGCTTTAGCAGTTGAATCAAAAGTTGAACTAACAGCAAAGCATTGGGAGCTGATCAATTATATTCAAGCTGAAGTAAAAAACGAAGTGGCTTTAAGCATTCGCAAAATTGGAAAGAGTGGCATCGTAGACATCAAAGAATTTTATGCGCTATTCCCCAATGCACCTTTAAAAACAGTAACCAAAATAGCTGGAGTTCCAAAGCCCGCAGGTTGTATTTAATCAAATTTAAAAATTATAATCATGAATGAAAATAATGGCGAGATCAGAAAGATGATGATCATACTTTCTAAAGCCTCTATCGAAAATGTATATGCTGCATTTGTTTTAGCCAATGGTGCCAGAATGGAAGGTATTGAAGCAGAAATGTTTTTTACATTTTTTGGATTAGAAGCAATTCATAATAAAAAACTAGATCATTTACACGTAGCTACAGTAGGTAATCCTGCAATGCATATGCCTACCATGTTGGGCGGTTTGCCTGGTATGGAAGCATTGGCAACCAGTATGATGAAAAAGGAAATGGAAAAACTGGATATGCCAGAAGTACGAGAATTTCTCGAAATATTAAAAGCCTCAGGCGTTAAATTATGGGCTTGCAAATTAGCGATGGAAATGTTCCATTACGAAAAAGCTGATATGTTCCCTGAATTAGATGGAGTGTTAACCGTAGGTGATTTTTATAAACAAGCATCAGGAGTTGGCTCACATATGCTCTTTATTTAAATAAATATATTTACTGGTGGGTTATTCAAAAAAAATGAATTAGGCTAATGATAAGCCTAATTCATTTTTTTTTCAAAAGATGTTATTCTTTGGTTTTGCAAGTGCTAATTCCAAAAGGCAAATAAAGAGGACAAAAACTAACTAAGCTAGTTAATACAAAAACTGCTCCAAGCACCACTAATACTATTCCTAAAGTTCCAGTTACAACATTTGTAAAATACAGTATAGCAAATACAATTGCTACAATTAATCGAATTGTCTTGTCGATTGTTCCCATGTTTTTTTTCATTTCGTTGATTTTGTTGGTTTATTAAAGGGGTATTTTTTGATTATTTAAAACTAACAGATTTATTATTCTTATTATGTGACGAATGTTACAAAACACTCATTTTGATGATTATTTGGGTAGGAATTTATTGATGATTTAAACAAATATGTGGGTTTATGTAGTAATTGACATAAAAATAGGGGAGCCTACTAAGGACATATTATAATTTATGTGTCCTTTCTTGAGTTAAGAATTAATCGATAAATTGTATTTAAATATAATCAAATAAAATCATGTTGACTTATAAAATTAAATTATTACTCCTCTTTGTAATAACCTTTAATACTTTAATTGTACAAAGTCAAAATAGTAACAAACCAAGAGCTTACTATTTTTCTACAAGTGGCAATGATATTAATGAGGGCACTTATAAATCCCCTTTTAAGACAATAAATAAAATACAAGATTTGCAATTAAAAGATGGCGACAGTATTTTATTTAAATCAAAAGAGGTATTTGTTGGCAAACTGGTTTTTGAGAATATTAAATCTAATATTTTAATTACTACATATGGCAATGGTGTTGCTACCATCAATGGAGAAAACAATGAAGCAATTCTTTTGACAAATTGTTCCAATTTCAAAATCGTAAATCTGAATCTGGTTGGAAATGGAAGAAAAGAGGGAAATACAACCAATGGCTGTTCTGTAATCAATTCAAAAAATTTGTACTTAAAAAATATCAATATAAAGGGCTTTCAAAAAAATGGGCTATACATTTTTTCATCTCATTTTATTCAAATTGATTCATGCGTGGCGGAAACTAATGGAGCTGCTGGAATCATGGTTGACGGAACTGATAAAAAGTCTTCTTCTAATATCACCATAAAGCATTCCAAGGCTTTCAATAATCCAGGCGATCCTACCAATTTTACAAATCATAGTGGCAATGGCATATTGGTTGGCTTATGTACTAAAGTACTCATTGATCATTGCGAAGCTTATAATAATGGATGGGATATGCCTAGAATTGGAAATGGACCGGTTGGTATTTGGACGTATGAGTCAGATAGTGTGGTCATTCAAAATTGTTACTCTCATCATAATAAAACATCAAAGGGTGGGTCAGATGGTGGCGGTTTTGATTTAGATGGCGGAGTAACTAATGCAATTATTCGAAACTGTAAATCGTATGAAAATGAAGGTGCCGGATATGGTATTTATCAATATGCAGGAGCATCTAATTGGGATAATAATAAAATTATTAATTGTAGCAGTTACAATGATGGTTTAAAATCAGGTGGTAATGCTGCCGTATATATTTGGAATAGTGGCCAAGATCAGAAGCAATTCAAGAATTTACTTTTTAAAAACAATACCATAGTTAATAGAAATAATATTGTAATAAAATTCGATATTCTTAGCAATCATGAATCATTCAGTTTCGTAGGCAATCATTTTTCAGGAAAGGATTCAGTGATTGTATTTAATCAGCTACACGAAAAAGATCAGTTTCAATTAAATACCTGGACTTCTTTTAAAAGAGGAAAACTTGAAACTGATAAACTTTTGAATCAACAGATCATTCAACCCACAATTGATAATTACAATAATAAGTTAAACGCACATGGCGCTGGAATTTTAAGCTATCATAATTTTTATTATTTGTATGGTGAAATAAAAAATGGAAATACCTGGCTGGTGCCTAATCAACAATGGGAGTGCTATAGGGTTCCTGCAGGTGGCATTTCTTGTTATAAATCTGATGATTTGATCCATTGGACAAATCTTGGAGTTGTACTTAGCCCAACATTGGGAAATGCCTCAAGCGATATAGATACTTCTAGAGTAATAGAAAGGCCGAAAGTTATTTATAATGAAACAACAGGAAAGTTTGTAATGTGGGTTCATCTTGACAAAAATGATTACTCCTATGCGCATGTTGGGGTTGCAATTAGCGATAAGCCAGAAGGTCCTTTTAAATTAGTCAATAGTTTTAAACCAAATGGAGAAGAATCGAGAGACATGACAATTTTTAAAGATGATAATGGTAGGGCATATTTGTTTAATGCTTCAGAAAATAACAATACCATGCATGTAAATGAATTGACGGAGGACTATTTAAATGTAAAGCCTAATTTTCAGAAGTTGTTAATTAATGAACGCAGAGAATCGCCAGCTGTTTTTAAATTTGAAAAGCAATATTATTTAGTTACATCATTATGCACTGGTTGGGCACCGAATAAAGCATTGTATGCTATTGCTACTAGTCCGATGGGGCCTTGGAAAACAATTGATAATCCTTGTTTTGGAATTGACTCAGACATTACTTTTGGAGCTCAAATAAGTTTTATACAGCCTCTTAGAGAAAAAGGCAATTTTTCTGTTTTTGCAGACACTTGGGATAAATATGATCTCAAGAATTCAAATTATATCAAAATGCCACTTGTAATCAAGAATTTACAACCACAGATACACTCATCTAAAGTTTATTAAAAGATGATTTGATTAATACCAGATTTTATAATATAACTAATGTAGTAGCTGTAGCCTGATTATGCAGGTGAGTTACGTGCCTTTTGACAACTCAACTAGTTTTTTCTACAACTCAACTAGTTCATCATAAGTAATTTAAAATACTGAATATAGATTTATGGCTTATTTATTAATAAGGTATAAAATGTAGTATGAAAATAAGATCAACTCTTTTGATTCTGTTTGTAGTATTGGCCTTTCTAAGTTGCAAAAAGGGTACAACTAATACTTCTTCCATTTCGAGTACGGATACCAGTTATAATGCTTTGTTCATTCCTCCAACCTTAACAGGAACAAACTTTAATTTAACATTGTCTCCATCCAGCAAGCAATTCTTTAAAACAGGATCTGCTACAACTACGTATGGCTATAATGGTCAAAGTTTCTGGGGACCTACATTAATCATGAATAAGGGCGATAATGTGCAATTGAATATAACAAATGGTTTATCAGATACTACAACAGTTCACTGGCATGGATTTCATATTCCAGCAAAAATGGATGGAGGGCCGCATCAAAAAATTGCACCTGCATCCACATGGTCCCCTAATTTTCAGGTAATGAATAATGCCGCTACTTACTGGTATCACCCTCATTTGCATGAAAAAACATTTGAGCAGTTAACAATGGGTGCAGGCGGAATGATCATTGTAAAAGATCCTGTTGAAAGCGCTTTGAACTTACCACGTAGTTATGGTACAGATGATATTCCACTGGTATTAACCAGTAGAAGATTTAATGCTGATAATTCAATTGATGTTTCGGACTATGCTTATGGTGACTATCTTTTAGCGAATGGAACGATTAATCCTCAGATCAGTTTACCTAAACAATATGTGCGTTTTCGTATTCTGAATGCTGAGACCGAAAGAGCTTATAATTTAGGATTTAGTGACGATAGAACATTTTATGTAATCGGAAATGATGGCGGTTTATTAAGTACACCAGTATCTGTTACCAGATTGTTAATGGGGGTAGGTGAACGATATGAAATCCTTGTGGATTTGGCCAATGATGCTATAGGATCAAATCTCAATTTTAAATCATATAATTCTAATCAAAGCTTTGGTTTCCCTGGAGGCGAGCCAGCATCTTCTGGCAACTTCGGAAGTTTGTTAAATAACACCGATTTTCAGGTATTGAAAATAAATGTTGTGGCGCCTACAACTAATGCAGTAACTAGCATGCCAGCAACTTTGGTAAATAATTCCTATTGGAAATCAACGGATGCAAATACTTCGATTACTACAGCTATTAATGGTGGTCAAGGAGGTTCTCCATTTTATTTTGATAATAATGTTTATAATTTCAATACTATCAATCAGACCATTCCATTAAATGCAATAGTAAACTGGACATTTAGTGGTGGAAATATTTTTGGTCATTCTATTCATATTCATGACGTGCAATTTAATATCGTCTCTCGAAGTTCAGGATCAATTGCCCCATACGAAGTAGGGTGGAAGGATACTTATTTTATTCGTTTGGGTGAGTCCGTTTCAGTGGTGGCTAAATTCGATGATTTCGCTGATCCAACCTCGCCTTTTATGTATCACTGTCATTTTCCAAATCATGAAGATGGAGGATTAATGGGTCAGTTTATTGTTAAGTAATTACAGATGATACGATTTGCTTTTGCAGCCTGCCTATTGTTTTGTTGTAATGCCTGTAATCTTTTCAACCAAAAAAAGATACCAGTCAGTCGTGTTCAAAATTTTGATTCAGCGCTAAAAAAAGTAAATGGTTTCTGGTTGTATAAAAATGAACTGTTGAATGGTCAAATTGAAGAGAAAAGCCTAGATGGTAAATCTGTATTATACTATGTTCCAGTAATAAATGGACTGGAAGAAGGCCAGGCTTCCGGAAGATATAATACTGGAGAAAAACTAATGACAAGGAATTATACAAAAGGGAAAGTGGAAGGAGAGGTTATTCAATGGTGGCCCAATGGAAATGCACGTTACAGGATGAATTATAAAGACGACAAACTGGATGGAAAACAATTAGTATTTTATCCTAATGGACAAAAGCAGGAAGAAAGCAATTATGCCGAAGGAATTGAGGAAGGTTTACAAAGGGTGTGGAATGAAGCCGGGCAACTCATTTCAAATTATACGATCAGAAATAAAAAATTGTATGGTGTTATCAGCGTTAAAAGTTGTTTGCCAGAAGGGCATCATTAGAGTACTGGCTTTGTTTTTGGCAATAATACTTATCGCAACGAGTTGTCAAAATTCTAAAGAAGTATTGCCCTTTTATAATTCACCTGACTTTACTGCAGAATGGATTAAACCTTCTGATAAAAATTATCATTCCATTCATAGTATTGACACTTTCAGTTTGCAAAACCAAATGGGGCATATTATTACGAAAGATTCGTTGAACGGTAATATCTATGTGGCCAATTTTTTCTTTACATCTTGTGGGAGTATTTGTCCAAAGATGACCAATAATTTAATTGTCCTGCAAGAAGGTTTTAAAAATACTCCTCAGGTGAAATTGGTTTCTTTTACAGTAATGCCTGAAAAGGATTCTGTTGCTGCACTAAAAAAATATGGTTCAGATCATCACATCAATCCTGATAAATGGTTTTTGCTTACAGGAAATAAAGAAAGGATTTACAAATTAGGGAGGCAATCCTATTTTTCGGAAAAGCGACTCGGGATGCAGAAAGATTCATCTGATTTCTTACACACAGAATCAATGTTGCTCATTGATAAGGCTGGCAGAATACGCGGTATATACAATGCAACTTTAAATCAAGATGTAGTGAGAGCCAAAGCAGATATCAATTTGCTTTTGAAAGAATAAAAATATTTGGAGAGATAGTTTCATTTGCAATTCAACCATCATTATATACAATTCAACCATTTTACATTATTGAGGAGAAAAAACTACAGGTAGGTTTACACTTAACTAAAACATATTCAATAATGAGGTATCAATTTATTATAGCTTTTCAGTTAATTTCCTTTTTCTCGATTGCTCAAAATAATAAGCAAAATATCCGTGGTGTTGTTATCGATAAACTTTCACAAACAGCATTGCGTGGGGCATCTGTACAAATTATTGCTTTGCAAAAAAATGCTGTTGCTGATAGTCTGGGTAACTATATTTTATCGAATATTCCTCCCAATAGTTATGACATTGATATCAGTTATGCAGGGTATAAAACTGTTACCATTCCAAACGTAGTGGTAACTTCTGGCAAAGAGGTTATTTTGGATATCTCCCTGGTAGAAACATTTAAAAGTTTAAAAGAGGTTATTGTAAAATCTTCTAATAAAGCATCTTTTATTAATAAGTTTTCTACTGTAAGTACCAGAACATTTTCGATGGAAGAAGTAAATCGCTATGCAGGTGGTAGAAGTGATCCCGCACGATTGGCTGCAAATTTTGCAGGTGTGAGTGCCCCTGATGATAGCAGAAATGATATCGTGATTCGGGGTAATTCTCCTGTGGGTGTATTATGGCGAATTGAGGGCATGAATGTAACAAACCCGAATCATTTTGCATCGGTTGGTACTACCGGTGGTGCAGTAAGTGCTTTAAATACCAATCTTTTAAAAAACTCTGATTTTTTCACATCGGCTTTTCCTGCGGAATATGGTAATGCCATTTCAGGTGTTTTTGATTTGGGCTTGAGAAATGGTAATTCCAAAAAAAGAGAAACTACTGTACAATTAGGTGTAATAACCGGGTTAGAAGCTACCACAGAAGGACCGCTTAAAAAAGATAATGGGTCATCCTATTTAATAGGCTATCGTTATTCTTTAGCCGGTCTTGCTCAAACAGTTGGAATTAATATTGGCACATCTTCTACACCCGCTTATCAGGACCTCTCATTCAAACTAAATAGTGGCACTTCTAAATTGGGTAAGTTTTCAATGTTTGGCATTTTGGCTACAAGTACCATTAATATAAATGGAGGAAGTTCAGGTTCATTATATGGCAATGGCAATCAAGTTGATTTTTCCAGCCAGATTGGAATATTGGGCTTCAATCATTTTAAACAAATTAACAATAAATCATTTATCAGTACAACGTTAGGAATAAACTATTCTAAGACCCTACAAACAGGGTATGATTTTGATAGACCAACTAGTGCCTCATTCACGAAAGAAGATAATAACGTAGCAAAAACCGGGTATAATTTAAATTCTACGTATAATTCCAAAATCAATTCAAGATTGTTCTTAAAAGTTGGCATACAGGATGAATTAATAGCTGTGAATTTATATTATAGAACCAAAATGGGTTTAGGATCTAACTGGACACAAATTTGGGATCATAGTGGAAATACTAATTTGGCACAGGTTTATGCTGAAACAAAATACAACATCAGTGAAAAAATAACTTTAAATACAGGATTGCATGCCCAGCAATTGTTTCTTAATAATTCTTCATCTATTGAACCCCGCTTAGGATTAAAATATGATTTGAGTAATAATAGCAGTTTCAGTGTTGGATATGGACTTCATTCTCAAATGCAACCTATTAATGTTTATTATTTACAAACGCAAAATGCAAATGGTACCTATAGCTATACAAATAATAATGTTGGATTCACAAAAAGTAATCATTTTGTGGTAGGTTATGATCTGAAACCATTCACAGACTGGCGTTTGAAAGCGGAAGTTTATTATCAGCAATTGTATAATGTACCCATAACAAGCTATGCTAGTAGTTATTCTATGTTGAATACCGGAGTAAGTTTCAGGCCAGATACAACTAGCAATTTGGTTAATAATGGCACAGGAAAAAATTATGGCGTAGAATTAACTATTGAGAAATTTTTTAGCAAAGGTTATTATGCTTTATTTACTTCTTCATTATACGATTCTAAATATACAGCCAGTGATGGCATAGAAAGAAATACCGCGTTTAATGGCAAATACATATATAATATTTTAGCCGGAAAGGAATGGAAGCTTGGAACTGATAAAAGAAATAAGTTTGCCTTGGATTTTAAATTTACAAACGCAGGAGGGCGATATTATACCCCAGTTGATTTGGCCGCATCTCAAATAGGAGGTCATGAGCAATTATCTAGTAATGCCTATTCATCGAGATATACTAATTATTTTAGAATGGATATAAAACTTGGATATACCTTTAATAGTGGGATAAGGAAATTGTCTCAATCCTTTTCATTAGACTTACAGAATGTAACCAATCATCAAAATGTATTTTCTCAGGGGTATGATTCTAAATTACAAGCAATAAGCACCTCCTATCAATTAGGTTTGTTTCCGAATTTTACTTATAAATTACAGTTTTAGAACAGAATTTATGTTTACTACAAAAAAGAGATTCCTATACATGATCCTAGTTGGTATTTTAATTGCCATACTAGCTGAGTTAATCAGACCTGATCGGCCTGAACCGGATAATTCTTTAATAAAATTTATCCTCAGTATTATCATGACAATCATTTTGTGGGAAGGAAATCTAAGAATCGATCATTGGCTAAATAGCAAATATTCATGGATCAAAGACACCAGGAAAAGGCTATTCATGCAATCGGTATTATCGCCTTTATTCACTCTTGTAACACTTTTTTTGCTGCTTACTCTTGCCCATCTTATTTTAGGACATCCTGGTAATGATGATCCCCGTCGTCCCTTTGATCCATTATTTATACCAGGGTTGAGCATAGCTTTTCTAATCATCACTATAGATATCAGCCATCAATTTCTTAAATTCTGGAAACAAAGTATTGTAGAGTTGGAGAAAATGAAAACTGAACATGCAAATGCTCAATTACTCAATCTTAAGAATCAGTTAAACCCACATTTCTTATTTAATAATTTAAGTGTACTTACTTCATTAGTTTATAAAAGTCAGGATAAGGCCGTTGAATTTATTAATGAGCTATCAAAAGTATATCGGTATAGTATTGAAAATAAAAACGTTGAATTAGGATTGTTGGAAGATGAATTAACATTTTTAAATCATTACCTCTATTTGT